>Ga0111538_10003381_pt1 | contig 22332 bp, 25 predicted proteins | sample SoiMethybrSBSTD1_FD_79669 | JGI IMG/M metagenome (GOLD analysis project Ga0111538, IMG submission 79669) | Bulk soil microbial communities from a Populus tree surrounding site in Tennessee, USA - Soil MetaG P. TD hybrid SBSTD1 (version 2)... | ecosystem: Environmental > Terrestrial > Soil >...
GCTAGGGCTGAGCAGCCGGCGGACATGTGGTGCGAAGACGGCAACCCGCCAGCGCTGAAGCCCTCAACTGAGCTTCGGATCTCAAAGCGCGATCTGTACAGCCGTACGGGACATCTCCTGGTCTCCCCCAGCTATATGAAGGGATGTTGAGGCCTGCATGATTGGGCTCGAGGTTCGGCCCATGGCCGGTTGATGTATTTGATACAGCTGAAGGCGAACGCCTGATGCGCGAGATCCTCAGATTTCTTTCGGTGCCGTGACCAGATCGTCATGGATGATCTCGCACCTGTCGAAATGTGGCCTGAGAGCTGGGCGGGAATAACCGACCACAAGCGTGAGTTCTGCCTTTGTAATCCACGCCTGGCCGGCCTCGAAGTGCGTACCTCGGCAACGACGGTCGCCGTCGTGGGTACGCGGGTCCGTTAGCAGATATGCAGATTCGAATTGCCCGTCCCGCTGATGTTCCATCGCTCTTCGACGTCCGGACGAGCGTTCGGGAGAATCACCAGTCAGTCGAGGATCTGGCTCGCATCGGAGTGACTCCCGAGACAGTTGCGACCATGCTGGACGGCGAGGGCCGGGGTTGGGTTGCCGAAGAGAACGGGAGAATCGTGGCATTCTCGATGGCTGATGCCGCGCAGGCGACGATCTTCGCGATGTTCGTCCAGCCGGGATACGAGGGCAAGGGGCTGGGCCGCGCGCTCATGGACGAAGCAGAGAGGTGGCTCTTTGCTCGAGGCTGCGACGAGATCTGGCTGCTCACCGATCGGAATCCGCGGGTCCGGGCCAATGGTTTCTATCAGCATCTTGGTTGGCGGAACGATGGAGTGCAGGAAGATGGACAGGTGCGGTACACCAAGCGTCGTGAGCCTTAAGGCCGCCGCTTGCGCTCTCGTGTTCGTGCTCCTCGGAGTTGCGGCGGCGCCAGGAGCCGAACCGCTTCGCATCGACACGGAACACTCGACGCTGACGGTCCTGGTCTACAAGGCTGGATTGTTCTCCGCCTTTGCGGACGATCACGTCATTCGCGCACCGATTGCCGGCGGATCCGTGTCGCTCGACACGCCGCCTGGCGTTCAACTCACCGTGCGATCCGCGAATCTCATCGTGCTCGATCCCGGCCTGGCACCCGCCAAGCGGGCCGAAGTGCAGACCCGGATGCTGAGCCCGGAAGTCCTGGACAGCGCGACGTATCCAGACATTGGCTTTGCGTCCACGACGGTTGAACCGGCTGGCCCTGGGAAATGGACGGTCACCGGCCAGTTGACGATTCATGGCGTCACGCGGGCGACAACGCTCTCGGTGGTTCAGCAGGATGGGCACTTTCGCGGGACCGTGATGTTGAAGCAACGGGACTTCGCCATCAAGCCGATCAGCATCGTGGGCGGCACGGTGAAGGTGAAAGACGACATCAAAATCGAGTTTGACATCGCCACCCAGAAATAGCCGGCGGCAACGCATGGCGGCCGGCTCGAGTCTAATCACGTCGTAGCGCGCGGCACGGGTGGCGCGCTCAAACGAAAGGGAAACGCGATGAAGCACGCCTCACGACTGTTGCTCCTCGTCATGCTCGGCACGACGATGCCGTCCGCTCAGTCCACGGTCCCCTCGCAGCCACGGCTCCAAGGTGCTTGGCGAATCGTTGAACTGGTGGTGGCGGGCCAGACCACACTGACCCCGATGTCGCAGCCCAGTTTGTTCATTTTCACCGGGAAGCATTTCAGCTTCGTGGCGGTGAGTGCCCTCAACGGTCGCCCGAGCATTGCCGACCCATCGAGTATCACGGGAGCGGAAGCGCTCGCCGTATGGGGGCCCTTCATGGCTCAGTCGGGCACCTACGAAGCAACGGCCACGACTCTCACCGTCAAACCGCTGGTTGCGAAGAACCCCGTGGCGATGAGCGGAGGCCAGACGGTCTACGCGTACACGCTCGAAGGCGACAAGCTGACCCTGACGCCCCAGCAGAATGGTGCCGGAACAATGGCCGCCGTCACCAAACTCGTGCGCGTCGAATGAATCAGTACGCGGTCATTCGGCTGCCGACACGCGTTCGGGCTCCAGTAAGATGCCGGCATGATTGGCTCAGCCGGACTGGCCTCTCAGATTGCGCTGTGGGGCTTCTGGCTGCTGCTCTGCGCGGGGTGGTGGTTCGGCGAAGTGAGAGCGAGGGGGACTGCCACCTTCGCCCTGCTCTGGCTCGTTGGATTTGCCGGCTTTCGATTCGTACCTCTTGAAGGACTGTTCGCCTCCTACGTGGCCGTACTCGACATCGCGCTGGTGTTCGTCGTCTTCAAGGGCGACGTCCGCCTGACATAGCCATCGCATGCGACGAACGCGAGAACAACCGCAGTTGGAAGGATTGCTGACATGGAGCCCGACCAGACGTTCCGGATCGCCCTCATCGTCTTGTGTCTGCTCGTGCTTCCCATAGCCGTGACCTTCCGGCTCAAGTCGCGAACCGCGGAGAAGCTCGATCGGCGGCAAGAGGGATGGTTCATCCTTGCGACCCTTCGCCCCGCCGGACTTGCGTTCTGGGTGGGGCTCATCGCGTTCATGATCAATCCATCCTGGATGGCGTGGTCTTCGGCGCCGTTCCCCGTGTGGCTGCGGTGGGCTGGAGTCGCGATGTGGATCGCGTCTGGAGGGCTCCTCTTCTGGACCCTTCGACACCTCGGTGGCAATCTCACGGATACCGTTGTCACGCGAAAGGAGCACACGCTGGTCACGCACGGCCCCTATCGATGGGTCCGTAATCCGTTTTACGACTCTGCCGCGCTACTCGTCCTGGCGAACGCGCTCGCAGCGGCGAACTGGTTCCTGCTGCTGATCGGCGGGCTGGTGTTTCTTCTGCTCGTGATCCGAACCCGAATCGAGGAAGAGAAGCTGGTGGCCCGATTTGGCCAGGGCTATCGGGACTACATGGACCGGACCGGTCGATTCCTGCCGCGGCTTGGCACCAGCCGACGCTCATGACCAGCCCGCGACGAGCGCAGATCGTCGGCGTCGAGTCATGATCAAACCGAGAAAGCTTGAACCGGGCGATAGAGTGGCGGCGGTCTCGCTTTCCTGGGGAGGTCCTGGAGCGTTTCCCCACCGCTACAGGGCCGGGAAGGAGCAGTTCACTCGCGAATTCGGCGTCGAGGTCATAGAAACACCGCACGCGCTCAGAGAGCCCGAGTGGCTGGCGAGAAATCCTGAAGCGCGCGCCGCCGATCTCATGGACGCCTTTCTGGACCCGTCGATCAAGGGGATCATTTCAACGATTGGCGGCGAGGAGTCCATTCGCCTGCTTCCCTACATTCACGACGATGTGATCAGGGCGAACCCGAAAGTGTTTCTCGGCTACTCGGACACGACCGTGTCTCACCTCGCGTGCTTTCGCGCCGGGCTCGTTTCCTTTTATGGCCCGGCATTCATGTCGGGCTTTGCGGAAAACGGCGGGATGTTTCCGTACATGATCGACGCCGTGAGGTGCGCCTGCTTCAGTGGCCGGCCGATTGGCGTCGTTCAGCCAAATACCGGCGACTGGACGGTCGAGCGCCTCGACTGGTCCAATCCTGAGAATCAGCACCGGAAGCGGCAGCGGATTTCGGCCGACCCCTGGCGTTTCCTCCAGGGCCGCGGAAAAGTCGAGGGTCGACTGCTGGGCGGTTGCCTCGAGGTTCTGGAATGGCTGCGCGGCACGTCGGTTTGGCCGCCGCTGGCGGCGTTCGAGGATGCCATTCTGTTTCTCGAGACATCGGAAGAAGCCCCGCCTCCCAGCGCCGTGGCACGTGCGCTGCGGAGCTGGGCATCGACGGGGATTCTCGCCCGGCTTTCTGGCATTCTGTTCGGCCGCCCCGGAGGTGAGATTCGGGTGCCGCAGTTTGCGGCCTATGACGAGGCTATTCTTCAAGTTGTCGCCGAAGAAGAAGGCTTGTCGGAACTGCCGATCGTGACCGGCATGGACTTCGGGCACACCGATCCCATGTTGGTGCTGCCGTACGGCGTCATGGCACGAATCGACTGCCAGGCCCGTCGGTTCGAAATCCTCGAGAGCGCGGTGGTCGACTAGTCTTGTCGTCGTCCTGCAGGTGATGAAAAGCGCAATGTCTGAAACGCGGGCGCGGGCCGGTGCAGCCCTCGGGTTCACGATCAAGTCCGGCTGGGCCAGCGCCGTGGTGATCGGCGGCTCCGCGACCTTGCCCCACCTGATCGCCGCTCGGAGAATCCGGCTCAGCGATCCGGCCATCGCCGAGTCTTCGCAACCCTACCACGCGGGATTTGGCACCGCACGAAGCAGTGGGCCGGAACTCTCTCAGCTGGTGCGTTCGGTTGAGCGATTTGGCAGGCAGTCGGTGACACAGCTGATCCGCCACTACCAGTCCGAGGGTTACAAGCTCCGCGGCGCCGGGCTTGTCGTCGGGAGCTTGATCGATCCCGAGCGCATCGCGAACGCCCACATCCGGATCCATGCATTGGAAGGGCGGCTGTTCCGCCTGATCGTCGAGGACGGCGCCACCCGCGCCGGCGTTGCGTCCTCGACCTGGCGTGAGCGGGACTTGCAGACATCTGCGGCCGGGATCCTCAAACACAAAGAGCGGGAACTCCGTCAGCTCCTGACCGCCGTTGGACGTGACGCCGAAGGCCCGTGGCGCGCGGAGGAGAAAAAGGCGACCTTGGCCGCGTGGCTGATCCTCGCGGGCGGCCGGCCGCCGCGGCAGAGAACGATCGCGTGAGTACGCCCCGATCTACATTGTCTACGCTGACGGCGAGGCTTGCCGCGCTCGCAGCCGTGACGATGTGGGGCGTTTCGTTTGTCGCGACCAAGGCCGCGCTGCAAGAGCTCGCGCCGGTCACCCTGGTCTTCACGCGTTTCGCGTTGGGCCTTGCCGTCCTGTTCCTGATACTCAAATACCGGCGAGTGTCGCTCATTCCAGCTCGCGACACGTGGCCGATGCTAGCGGTGATGGGTTTTGTCGGCATCTTCGTGCACCAGATGCTTCAAGTTCACGGCCTCACGCTGACCACGGCGGTTCGGACTGGATGGCTGATTGGGTTGATTCCAATCTGGTCGGCGGTGCTCGCCGCTGTATTTCTTGGCGAGGGCTTCGGGCGATGGAAGCTCTTTGGCTTGCTCCTCGGAACGCTGGGAGCCCTGCTGGTCATCACGCGAGGCGAGCTGTCGTTTGCCTTGCTGGAGTTGCCGGCGACTCGCGGAGACTTGCTGATTCTGGCGAGCACGGTTAACTGGGCCGTCTATACAATCCTCGGCCGAAAGACCCTCAAGCGGGTGGGGAGTGCCCGCGCCACTACGGCCACGATGTTCGTGGGATGGATCATGCTGATTCCGTTCTTCGTGAACGCCGCAGGCTGGCGGGAGTACGGGGCAGTGTCGCCGGCAGGCTGGGCTGCCGTTGCGTTTCTAGGCATTGGCTGTTCCGGGCTCGGCTATCTGTTCTGGTATGCCGCGCTCGAACGCATCGACGCGTCGCAGGTTGCGGCCTTTCTCTACATTGAGCCTGTCGTCACGCTGGTAGCCGCCCTGGTGTGGCTCGGCGAGGCCGTTGCTGTGTCAACCGTTGTCGGCGGCGTGCTGGTCCTGATTGGTGTGCTGACAGTGCAGTCCGCGCAGTCCGGAGCCTGAGATGCATCCTCAATTGGAAACGATCGCCAGGGAGTTCGACGCGGCCACCGAACGTCTCCGCGCGCTCGGACGATTGGCGCCAGAGGAATTCTGGACGCGCCGCCCCGATCCCTCTCGATGGTCCATTGCCGAGTGCATCGCCCATCTCAATCTCACGTCAATCGCCTACGTGCCGCTCCTTCGCGAGGGGCTGGTCCGGGCGCGTGGCCTCGGCGCTGGGCCACCCGGTCGGTACCATCGCGATCCGCTCGGGTGGCTGCTCTGGAAGGGTGCCGGACCGCCGGCTCGATTTCGTGTGAAGACCACACCGTCGTTTGTGCCGAATGCCGAGCAGACGCGGGAGCGGCTCAAGAGTGAGTTCGAGCGGTTGCAGAACGAGCAGCTCGCCTGCGTGCGCGAGGCCGACGGATTGCCAATTCATCGGATCACGATCACGTCGCCCTTCAACCAGCGGTTGAAGTACAACCTCTATGCTGGGTTGACCATCCTGCCTCGTCATCAGCATCGGCATCTCTGGCAGGCGGAGCAGGTGTGGCAGGTCGTTGGGCAGCGCGGCCGATAGGCGTGTGTTTGCAGCGGTCGGCCGCTGATGCGATGATGAGCGGCCACGGCGCAGCCGCGCACGTTCAAGTCGGAGAGTCGTCAATATGAGTATGAACAAGTACCTGACTGAGTTCATCGGCACGTTCTTCCTCGTCGCCACAATCGGTCTCACCGTGATCCAGCCGGGCGGTGCGGGCGACCTCGCCCCTCTCGCCATCGGTTCGGTGTTGATGGTGATGATTTTCGCCGGCGGGCACGTTTCGGGCGCTCATTACAACCCCGCGGTGACACTGGCCGTGTTCATGCGTGGCAAGTGCCCTGCCTCCGACGTCGTGCCGTACATGCTGGCGCAGGTCATCGGCGCCTCGGCTGCAGCGGTCATCGTGCTGTTCCTGAAAGGAAACCCCGTCGTCGAGGCGATGCATCGGGACGTGACTCGAGCGCTCATTGCTGAATTCTTGTACACATTCGCGTTGTGCTACGTGATCTTGAATGTGGCCACGGCGAAGGGGACGAGCGGCAATTCGTTCTACGGCCTCGCGATTGGCTTCACCGTGCTGGCCGGAGCCTACTCGGTCGGGTCGATTTCAGGCGCCGCGTTCAACCCCGCCGTCGTCGTCGGCGCCACCATCATGGGACTCTCGACGTTGGCCAATATCTGGATCTATCTCGTCGCCAACTTCGCCGGCGGTGCAGCCGCGGCAATGGCGTTCCGGTTCATCAACCCCAAGGACAAGTAGTCCACCTCGTAGAAGACGTCGCGCTTGACCCTGCGCTTGCTTCTGGCACAATCCGAAGCGTATGGGTGACATGGACACCCGATCCGAGTTCGTGCGGAGGCGTCGAGCCGTCAAGCCGATCGGCGTCCTGTGTCTCTTGCTCGTCACGATTGGCGCGCAGCAACCACGCCCCAACCTGACTCCAGCACAGGTCAAGGAGTACGTGGGGCAAACGGCAACGGTGTGTGGCCGAGTCACCATGGTCGCGTGTGCGGCTGCGGCGTCGCCACTCTTGCTGACATTGGCGAGTGACGCACCAGAGAGTGTGAGCGTCCGGATTCTGGCTGCCGACCGCCCGCTCTTCGAGCCCCGACGGCGCTTCGTCGAACGAGATGTCTGCGCAACTGGACCAGTTGAGCGTCTCGGCTCCGCCTATCTCGTTGGGGTGCGTGCGCTCAGCGACCTGCAACTGGCCGGCGAATCGCGTCGGTCGGCTGCGCCAGGGCAGATCTACGACGGCTGCGATCCGAACGTGACCCCGCCGACGCCGATTCGGAGAGTCGGTGCCCGCTATCCGATTGACGCGCTTCAGGCCAAGATCACCGGCCGCGTGATGCTCGAGGGCGTGGTGCAGACTGATGGCACCGTCGGCGAGGTCCGAGTCGTCACCTCGCTCAATGCGAAGCTGGGCTTCGACGCTGAGGCCGTGAGGGCACTCAAGGCCTGGCTGTTTGCGCCGGCCGTGCGGTCGGGGCAACCGGTCCCCTTCTTCGTGAATGTCGAAATGGAGTTTCTCGCCCGATAGCGGGTACGCGCCGCTCGTGGCATAGTGTCGTTCGATGACTCGTTCGGAGCTCGCCCAGGCCATCTACCGTGTGTCGCATCTCACGGGGAGATTCAGGCTTCGATCCGGTGCCGAGTCCAATGAGTACTTCGACAAGTACCGATTCGAGTCCGATCCGGTTCTTCTGCGCGCCATCGGCGTCGCGCTCCTTCCGCTGATTCCTCCTCACACGGATGCGCTCGCCGGCCTCGAGCTCGGTGGCGTGCCGATCGCGACGGTTCTCGGGCAGCTGTCTGGTCTGCCTGTCGTCTTCGTTCGGAAAGCGGCGAAGGAATACGGCACCGGTCGAGTAATCGAAGGCGCCGACCCGGCAGGGCGGACGATGCTGATCGTCGAAGATGTGGTCACATCTGGCGGTCAAGTCGTGTTGTCGGCGGCGGATCTGCGCACTGCTGGCGCAACGGTTCAGCGCGCTGTCTGCGTGGTCGATCGCCAATCCGGAGGAGGCGAGGCGCTGGCGGCGGCCGGGATTGATCTCCATCCGCTCTTCGGTTTTGCGGAACTGCGGGCTGCCACCGCGTTGCGGACCGGCGTCTGACGAGGGATGGCGTGGTCTCCAACGAGTTCGAGATTCGGCCGGCGACGATCGACGATGTAAGCTGCGTGGCGCATCATCGAGCGGCGATGTTCAAGGAAATGGGCGTCTTGCGGGCCAATCTCGTGGATGACATGGTTTCGTGCACCCGCACCTATCTGCAACGAGCCATCGTAACCGGTGAGTACATCGGCTGGTTGGCGGGGCCGATTGGTGACCAGGGTGTCGTGGCTGCCGGAGCCGGCGTTCAGGTACGAAAGACGCTGCCGTTTCCTCGGCTTCTCCCGGACGGGCGCGCCGACGTGGCAGTAGGGCGACAGGCCATCGTGCTGAACGTGTATACGGAGCCTGGGTTCCGACGGCTGGGGCTCGCGCGAGCGCTGATGTACGAAGTGCTCGGGTGGGCGAGAGCCACGCACGTAGAAAGCCTGGTGCTGCACGCGGCGCCCGATGGGCGACCGCTCTATGAAGCGCTGGGGTTCGCCGTGACCAACGAGATGCGATTCACGGGCGACCTAGCGTCGTGGCAGCGGGCAGTCGATTGACCGGCTCGCGATCGTTTATGCTGGTCCCCCCGGCATCGGAGTTCCTGCAGGACTGAAGTCCTGCGCTACGAGAACGAAGGGCCATTGGACCGTGGAAGCCTCATCACGCGTTGACGCAGGGAGCTGACGACACAGTGCAACCCGATACACCAAAGTCCGAATCTCTTGCCGGCCGGAACACGCTCGTGTCGGCGATCACCACCTTCCTGGCTGCCGGCCGCGATTCGCGAGCGCTCGATTCGGTGCGTGGCGCCCTCGAACGCGAAATCGACGCGGCTGGCCCGCGCGCGCTGCTCCGACTCGACAAGCGCCTGGCGCACGCCGGAGCCGATTGGAAGTATTACCGGCGGGACCCGCTCGCCAGGCGGATCCATTCCTTCCTCGCGGAAAAAATTCTGGAGCCCAGCTCCGCCCTCGTCGGCATTGAACATCTGCAGGCGGTCGCCGGCCGGCCCGTGGTGATTTTCGCGAACCACTTGTCCTACTCGGACGCGAACCTGCTCGAAGTGCTGCTTCGGCGGGCAGGGGGCGCTGAGCTGGCAGACCGGTTGACGGTGATTGCCGGGCCCAAGGTGTACTCGAGTCTCAACCGGCGGTTTTCCAGCCTCTGCTTCGGCACGATCAAGACGCCGCAGAGCAGTGCCCTGTCGAGTGAGGACGCGGTGATGAATGCTCGAGAGGTGGCGCGAGCCGCGCGCCGGTCGATCGACATTGCGCACGAGCGCCTGCGCCTCGGAGAGGCGTTGCTCGTGTTTGCCGAAGGGACGCGCAGCCGCACGCGTGAATTGCAGCCGATGCTCGCGGGCGTCACACGCTACCTCGATGGATCGGGCACCCAGGTCCTACCGGTCGGGATCACCGGCACCGAGGCCCTGTTCCCGATTGGCGAAGAAGAGCTGCACGCGGTTCAGGCCACGGCACGGGTCGGCGCGCCGATGGACGCGCGCGCCCTTCGCGATCGGGCCGGGGCCGATCGCCGTCTGATGATGGACGTGGTTGGCCTGGCCATCGCCCGGCTGCTGCCCGAGGACTATCGGGGAGCCTATGCAGACACTGTCGGAGATCTCGAGGCCGCCCGTCAGCTGCTGAAGCAGCTGACCGGAGCGATGTGACGCGATGACCGATCTTCGCTACCCGATAGGGAAGTTCAGGTACGAGGCTGACGTCGCTGGGACGCGACAGCGTGAATGGATCGACGCTATCGCGGCGGCTCCGGCCGCCTTCCGGGCCGCCGTTGCCGGGTTGACGCCGGCTCAGATGGACACGCCCTATCGGCCCGATGGTTGGACAGTGCGGCAGGTCGTGCATCACGTTCCCGACAGCCACCTCAATGCGTATGTGCGGTTCAAGCTGGCGCTCACCGAGGACCAGCCGACGATCAAGCCGTACGACGAGGCGCGATGGGCCGAGCTCAGCGACACGCGTACGGTGGCGCCGGCGGTGTCGCTCGATCTGCTCGAGTCACTGCACGCGCGCTGGGTTGGCCTGCTCCGAGCGCTGGCCGCGGACGACTATCGGCGGACGTTCCACCATCCCGAACACGGGCGGCCGCTGACCCTCGACGAAGTCCTCGGGATGTACGCGTGGCACGGCCAGCATCATGTGGCCCACATTACGAGCCTTCGGCGCCGTGAAGGCTGGTGATGCGCATACCGGGCTGAGAGGCACTCATGGGTAGGGTATTTGCGGAGATCGACACGAGCCTTCGGTCGTTCATCGAGGCACAGCAGATGTTCTTTGTGGGAACGGCGCCGCTCAGTGCAGCGGGTCACGTTAACCTGTCGCCAAAGGGATTGGATTCCCTTCGAGTGCTTGATACCCGCACCCTCGCGTATCTGGATCACGTCGGAAGCGGCGCGGAGACCATCGCGCACCTCCGCGAGAACGGCCGCATCATCATCATGTTCTGCGCGTTTCAGGGACCTCCCAGGATCCTGAGGCTTCACGGACGCGGCGAGGCGTTCGAACCCATTGATGTTGAGTACGCGCCACTGCGCGGAATGTTTCCGCCGGTGCCGACGGGGCGGGCGATCATCCGCGTATCCATCGATCGGATCTCGGATTCCTGCGGACACGGCGTCCCGCTCTATTCGTTCGAAGCGCAACGCTCGCTGATTCCTGCCTGGGCAGACCGCAAGGGCGAGGACGGACTGGCTGAATACCAGAAGCTCAAGAATCGCGAGAGCATCGACGCGCTGCCGGCGCTGCGCTGGGTCGAACAACCATGAGCATCGATCTCTCACAGCTCTATCAGGTGGATGATTCCGGCCACTTGTATATCTCGCCGGTGATTACCGACTGGTCGCGCGTGTCGTCGGTCGGGATCGATACCGTGATCGATCTCGAAGGCGGACTCGACGAGTGCATACCAACCGTGCCCAACGGCTGCCTGTACGTCTACTTTCCGATTTTCGATGAGCAGCTGCCCGACCTTCACAAGCTCGAGGCGGTCGTCACTCTGGGCGCGCACCTGGTGGGGAACGGTCGCCGTGTGCTTTCGCACTGCGGCATGGGTTTCAATCGGTCGGCGCTGGTGGCTGGGCTGATTCTCAACCGACTCGGGATGCCGGGCCAGCTCGTGGTCCAGCGGCTGCGGGAGCGTCGGCCCGGCGCCCTCTTCAACGACGTCTTCGCGGAGCACCTGCTCTCGTTGCCTGCGCCGACAATCCGCCTTTGAACGTGGAGCCACGAAACACGAAAACACGAAACGGACGGCTTCACGCTAGGACACGGCCAGCGTTTCTGATTGGCGTGCTCCTGGTTCTGGGGATCGGCACCGGTCCCGACAGGGGCCTCTCTGGATCTCAGGCCAGTCCATCTCAGGCCACTCCGGGCGGCGATGCGACCGTCGTCCTGGCCGGCGGATGTTTCTGGGGCGTCGAGGCGGTCTTCGAGCACGTGCGCGGCGTCCGGTCGGCTACGTCTGGTTTCGCGCGCTATGCGAATCCTGCTTCGCCCGTTCCGATCGAAGCGGTCCGCATCGTCTTTGCACCGTCGCAGGTCAGTCAGCGTCAGCTGCTGGAGGTTTTTTTTCTCATCGCGCACGACCCCACGACGAGGGATCGGCAGGGGCCGGACAGCGGCCCCGAGTACCGCGCTGTCGTCTTTTTCCAGAGTCCGCCGGAGCGCGCCGCCGCCGACTCGTACATCGCCGAATTGACCGCGTCCCATCGCTTTGCGCGTCCGATCGTGACGGAGGTGCGTGCCCTCGCAGGGTTCACCGTTGCACCAGACGGGCATCAGGACTACGGGTCGCGGCATCCGGACGATGCGTATGTGGTGCGGAACGACGCGCCGAAGCTCGTGGCCCTGCAGCAGCGATTTCCTCAGCTGTATCAGAAACAGCGGGCTCCGTAGGCCACGAAAACACGAAAACACGAAGCGGACGGCTTCACGCGCAGCCAGGCCACCAAAACACGAAAGCACGACAAACACGAAAGATGCCTTTCGGCGGGTCAACCGGCAGACCCCGCAGGCCTCCAGAATCTCCAGAACCCCAGAACCTCTTAGAGCCAGGCAGAGATCGTCGTCTTGCGTCGCACGTCTAGCCGCCCTGCGGCGCTCGCCATCGTGTCGGGCTATTCTTTTTGTCTTCCCAGTTTCCGTTTCGTGTTTTTCGTGTTTTCGTGGCTCTTGTTCTGTTGAAGAATTTCGTGCCTTCCCGTTTTCGTGGCACTCTTGACCTTCTTCGTGTCTTCGTGATTTCGTGGCAGAAATGGACGAACAACTGCTCACCGACCAGGTGTCGTATTACCGCGCGCGGGCGGGCGAGTACGACGAGTGGTTTCTCAGGCAGGGCCGCTACGACCGGGGACCCCAGCACCGTGCGGCGTGGTTCGGCGAGATCGCGATCGTTGAAGCGGCTCTCGCGGAAACCGTGCACGGAGGCGAGGTGCTCGAACTCGCCTGCGGAACAGGCCTCTGGACGCGGCATCTCGCCGCGAACAACCAACGGGTCGTCGCGGTTGATGCCTCCCCCGAAGTGATCGCCATCAACCGTGACCGGCTTCGAGCGGCCAACGTCGAATACATCGTTGCCGACCTGTTTGCCTGGACTCCCGTGCAAACCTTCGACGCGGTCTTCTTTTCGTTCTGGCTGTCACACGTGCCGCCATCCCGGTTCGACGCGTTCTGGGCCAAGGTGCAGGCCGCGGTAAAGCCTGGCGGGCGCGCGTTTTTCATCGACAGTCTTCGAGAGCAGTCCTCGACGGCGATCAATCACGAGGCGCTCGACGATTCCGGTGTCGTGCGTCGCAAACTCAACGATGGCCGCGAATTCTCGATCGTCAAGGTGTTCCACGATCCATCGACTCTGGAGCGCCAACTCCTCGGCGCGGGATGGGAGGGCTGGGTCCGTGCCACTGGCCAGTTCTTCCTCTATGGCTCGGTGTCGCTGCCCGCACGCGGCGGGGTTCACGGCTGACGCGGACAGCTGAGTAGAATCCCCGTATGACTGATCGCATGCGTCGAAGATATCCATGAACACCGACGGGAAACGGCTACTCGTGCTTGGTGCGACCGGGCCAACAGGGCGGCTGGTCGTGCAGCAGGCTCTTGATCAGGGTTTCGTGGTCACCGCAGTTGCGCGTCATCCAGCACGCCTCGGCGTCACGCATGCCCGACTGCGCTCGATTCAGTGCGATGTGACAGTAGACGTGAAGACGCTCGTCGAAGCTGTGGAGGGTCAGGACGTCGTGATCAGCGCACTCGGGAGAGGCACCAGCCTGAGATCAGATCATCTCATCGAGCGTTCGATGGTGAATCTCGTGCCGACGCTCGAGCGCCACGGCCCGAAGCGTGTCGTCATCCTGTCAGGTCTTGGCGTGGGCGACACGTTTGGATCGGTGCCGCTGATCCTTCGATTGCTCTTCAGCACGCTGCTGGCGAACATCTACGCCGACAAGGCAGCTGGCGAGAGCCTGGTCCGCGCCAGCGGTCTCGACTGGACCATCGTCTATGCAGCCTATCTGACCAACAAGCCGGCTGCCGGCAAGTACACGATGGGCGAACAGCTTCCCCGCGCGGGAATTACGACGGTAACGCGAGCCGACACAGCGACGGCCCTGCTGGCGTGCGCGGCGGATCCGTCGACGGTTCGAAAAGGGCTCGAGCTCAGATCTTAAGCGTCTCGGAGTACGTCGTGTCCGGCTTCAGCCGGACCGATCCTTACCGCGTGACGGTTACCGTGAGATCGTCGGCACCAAGCAACGCCCCGTCGTCGGCGAGCGCGCGAAGCACGTAGGTCCCCGGCTCCTGGAACGTGGCCTGAGCGATCCACTTCCCGTCCGGAGGTAGTGCCGGCGGCGTCCACAGAGCCGCCCAGGGTGAATTTGCACCCGCTCGCGTGTCTTCCCAGGTCTTGACCTGGGGCGGATCGAAGGTCACCTTCCCGGTGCCGCGGTAGACAAGCCACGACAGGTGAAGTCCCGTTACCTTGCCGACCGTGCTTCGGCGAGGAGGGTTATACGCCGGATTGGCGTTGGCGGGCGCGGCGCCGTCCTCCGGCTGAGCCCCGCTTCTACCCGGGCCAGCGCCGTCAGACGAGTTTCTGCCACCGCCGCCACCCTGATTGCCTCTCCGTCTTGGTATGCCGTCGTCAGTCACCAGGACCGACAGTGCCAGTGGCTCACCCACTTTCACCGTGCGCGTCTTCGCTCCGTCGATCGCAGCAACTGGAGGCTTGTTCGATCGGACCTCCGGGCTGCTCGTGCCGGCGCCCAACGCTCCTGTCTCCGAGGCGATCACCAGATCGTCGATGAAATAGTCGGTCCGCAGCGTCGCGTAGGCTTTCTCGGTTTTCCCTTTCGTGGTCAGGGTCCAGATCATCTCGTCCTTCAGCGTGAACTCCTTGGGAACCTGAACCTTGAACACGAAACGATTGCGACGGGGCAGGAAATGCGTGGGCTGGCCGCGATCGGGAACGCCAGGTGAGATCGCGTTGTCGACACCGACGGGCACATTGATCTCTTCCTCCCAGTTCCGGTTCATGTACCCGAACAGGAAGAACATGGTGCCGTCGGCGTTTTTTTCCCAGCCTTCGAACGCAGGTGAAATGTTCTGACCGCTCGAGTAGGACTGAGCGCCGCCCGCTTGACACGTCAGAAGCACGGCCGCCGCAACGAGTAGCAGCCGTACATTCCAGGGATGTTTATCCATGAATGTGCTCCTCAACCAGACTCGTGAGCAAACAAAAGCCCTACCGCGGAGGGCACGGTGGTAACGGAGGTCACCCGCATCGGTGCCTTCCGAGGTAGAGCTCCGGTTGTAAACGCGCCGCTTGCCGCTACTGATTCCCTGCTGGCCGCGCCGGCGTCCGCGCCGGCGGACCGACGCAAAGCGGGCAGCCGATGACGTAGTCGTTGCGCGTGAGCTTCAGCTTGGCCCGGCGCGCGGCCATTTCCTCTTCGAACTGTGCGTCGGTGAGCGACACGCCCTGGCCAAGGTCGATGAACATGTTCGCCACCGAACGATTGCCCGAGCCCTGCCAGTTTCTGGGGTCGGGAATGTTCTTGTTCGCCGGCGACAAGTCCATGTAGCCGATGATGTGGAGGATCGTGCCCTTCGGCAGCAGCGGCGCGTAGTCGTCGTCGTAGACGTAGCCGCGCACCCAGTTGTGGTCGTAGCCCGCGCAGGTCAGCGTCTGGATGTTGATGCCCCAGATCGCTTCAAGGCACATCCGCATTCCAGGCGCGTGGAGATGCGGCTCGAAGGTCGTGATCTTGGTGTGTTCGTTCAGCACCGAATACGCATGGAGCTGCTGCCCGGCCTCCATCGGCTTGATGTCAATGTCGACGCCGTTGCCAAGCCCGCGGCTGCCGCGACGCACCGTCGGGACGTAGCCCTTCGGATGGAACTTGAATCCGATCTCGAGGTGCGCTTTGGTATCGCGCCCGCCCGAGTGGAGATGGACAGAGTTGGACACGAGGCTCGAGCCAGCCTTCAACAGGCGGCCAGCTCGGGGATCGAAGACATCCGCATTGCGCCCGACTTCGTGGACCGGCCAGCCTGTCGAACCGTCTGCGGCAGCGGCCTGATCCGGCTCGGAGTCTGAATCCAGAACCCGGGTGCTCCAGATCATGTGATGAAACACGTAGTGGCCGCCGACGGTCGATCGTCCGGCCCCTTCACGTGGAATGTCGTTCACTTCCTTGATCTGGAGCGCCGACACATATCGATCCTCGTTGACGCCGATCGGGACGCTCGGGATCTCCCCCCACCAATCGGGGGCATTGGCCTTCACGATCACGTCTTTCGTGCTGACGATCAGGTCGGGCTCCCCGATGGTCCATCGGGTCGTATCGTTCCAGACGATGGCCGGCGGCATGTCGGAGGGGTTCCCACGCGGCGCGCCGTTGTCGGCCCATGCGGCGATCATGGCGATTTCTTTTTCGCTCAGCGATGGGTCGTTCTGGTATTTCTGGATCCCAACATTCTTTTCGACGTACCACGGCGGCATCACGCCCGCACGGGGACCGATGCCGGTGCGCGTCTTCATCGCGCGCGCCCACGGCCGCACCTCTTCATAAGTGGTGAGTGCCATCGGGCCGGCGCCATCGGGTCGATGGCAGTCTTGGCAGCTTCGCTGCAGAATCGGCGCGATGTCCTTTGTGAAGGTGACCTCGCCGGCGGCTGGTGTCGACGCCTGGCGGGCGCTCAGCGTCGGCGGGACGATCGCCAAGGTGAGCAGCAGCGTCGATCCCCACCCGATCTTTGTTCCGATCTCCATTACACACTCTCCTTACGAGACGGGAAACTAGAAGTCCAATTGTGCGCCGATTTTGGCAAAACGGCCAGGGATCACCGTAGACGGCTTCAGCCAGTTCTCGCCGTAGGTCGTGTTCCGGGCCGTGATGGTGGCGTCGTTGAGCGCGTTATAGAGGTCCAGATTGATGCGCAGCCGCTGCGATCGCGGGAGAGTCAGGAGTTTCGAGAAGCGCAAGTCCACCTGCGTCCGGCGGTCGTAAAACATTGTGAACGGCTCGATTAGCTCCACCGAGGTCGTCTGGCCGCCAGCGAGATTGCGCTGGAGCGACGGGAAAGTGTCCGCGTTGGTGGCCGCCCAGGTCCCGGAGAGCTGGGGGCCCGGGAAGCTCTGGATCGCCGCGCTCGCTTGGATTCCCCACCAGAAGGTGTGGAAACCCACGAACTTGTACTGCGCCTGATACGGCGACCTGGAATCGCAGAACCGGACATTCGGGTTGTCGGTCACTCCGCAATTCACGGAATGGGTGCTGCCGGTGCTGAAGCCGCCCTGGAGGTAGGAGCCCCCACCGAATCGCGCGTTCACCGAGACGTCGACGCCCTGCCACACCTGCGTCCGCGCGCGCGAGGCGTCGTTGAACGTGACGAGATTGTCCTGCAGGATGTTGGCTTTCGTCGGGTTGATGTTGTACAGCCCGCAGACCTGCGAGCCGCGGACACTCTCCGGCAGCCGATCATCATTGCTCGGTGCCGTCACGCAGAAGGGATCGTAGTCTAGCGGGTTGACCGAACGGTTATCGGTGGCCGTGAAATTCCCCTGGGCACGGCGGAAATAGGTGACGTCGGTGGCGACGCGCGGCAGCACCTCGTGCTGGAAGCCGGTCGAGAACTCCCAGTTGTTCCGCCGCACGCCCCACCCTTCTCGGACGGCGTCGTCGTAATAGGTCTGCGGCAGTGCCGATCCCAGCGGGCTGGGAGTGTCTGGACCGCTCAACTCATCCGGCTGCGGAATGTAATCGCCATTCGCGTCACTCCACGCCTGGGTCACCGAACTGCGGGTGGTGGAGATGGGATTGTTGGCCGACGCAAAGTCGGTCGCCGTCTGCTCGACGTACCGGCTCAGGCTCATCTTGACTGCCGTTTTCCCGTTGCCGAAGAGATCATAGGCGACGCCGAGCCGCGGGCCGATATCCTTCCAGTTCGGTACGTCCTTGACCGCGTCGAAGTGGCGCGGGCCGATCCACGTGCCGCCTGGCGTATCCTGCACCGGCACGCTCTGGTTCATGTAGTCGAACCGGGCCGCGAGGTTCAGCGTGAGCCGCTTCATCGTCCAGGTATCCTGCGCGTAGAGGCCGAGATCCGCTTCGAGGTTCTCCCTCTTCGCGTACGGCGTCACGTACTTGGTGATCGACAGGGGTTTCTTGTTGCTGAAATTCAACCGGATGTCGCCGTTGGTCATCCAGTTCCGGACGATGCGCTCGCCTTCCAGCATCGTCATGCCGACCTTCACCTGGTGCGAGCCGGTCACGTAGTTCAGGGCCGCCTTGTAGTTGCGCGTGGCCGAGAAATTGTACTGAAACGGCGACCCGGTGGCCCGGTAGAGGATGCCAAGACCCGAGTCTTGCACGCCGTAGCCTTCGGTCGTGAGCTTTCCGGTGGCCGGGTCGATCGGAATCCGGCTGTCGGCGATCGGCTTGACGGTCCAATCCCCGCTCAAGTTCGAGAATCCCGCCGTGAGCAGCAGCCTGCTGCTCAGCGTCGATGTATACGAGACGGTGCCGTACCAGTTCAAGGGAAGGTGCTGCTCGATGGCCGACTCGACCGCGCGGGTCGCACTCGTCTGCCAGTGACACGTGCACCGCGGTTGATAGTCGTAAAAGATTCCGATCTTGTTCTTCTGCGTCAGCTGCCAGGTCAAGCGCAGATTGTGGCTGGCAAGAGTCTGATCGTCGTACGCCTGCTTGTCCGGATCAGTGCTGGGGTCGTACAGGTAATCAATCGGGTTGTTTTCATAGAACGAATTCGACTGCAGGTTCTGATAGCCCCACCACCTCTGCGCGCTGAAGAACCACAATTTGTCGCGCTGGATCGGCCCGCCCAGGGCGCCCGAGTAGTCATAACTGAGCTTCACACGGTCCGGCGCGCGGACACCTTTTTTCTCCAAGTCTTCGGAGTAGTTGCTCCATGTCATCGATTTGTTGGCGTAATTTCCCGCGAGCGAACCGCTGAATCTGTTGCCGCCCTCTTTCGGAATGACGTTGACGCGCACGCCGCCGCCGCCAGTCTCGGCTGAGATCGCTCCGATATCAATGCTGATGTCCTGGGTGGACGCGTCGTTCGATGAAATGCCGGTGGACGATGTGGTGCCGAGGAGGAGGCCCAGCCGCATTCCGTCCATCTCGATGATCTTGTCACCGGTGGCGCCGCCATGCGCCGCCAGCGGATTCTGCTGTTCGCCCGTCGACCCGCCAACATCCACGATGCTGGTGACGCCGACCATGAGGACGCCAAGCTGCGACCAGCTCTTGCCCGTCGGCACCGCGTCGATCATATCCTTGGGAACGAGACGCTGCTGCAGTACGCCCTGCACGTCGACAACCGGCGCGGAGCCGGTGACCGTAACCGTTTCCTGCAGGTTCCCGACTTTCAGCTCCACGCTCACGTTCGCCGTGAACGCGGGCGTCAACTCGATGCCCTCACGCCGGACGGTGGTAAACCCGTCGATCGAAAACGTGACCGCATAGGTCCCGGGACGGAGCTGGACGATTGCGAAACGTCCACTGCCGTCGGTGACAGCGGTACGCGTGCCTTCAATCATCGCAGGACTGGTGGTCTCGACCGTGACGCCCGGCAGCGCCGCCCCGGTGGTGTCGGTGACTGTGCCGGCGATGCTGCTGCCCTGGGCGAATGCCGGTCGTGCGCTGAACGCGAGCGCAAACGCCAGCACGGCTGCGGAGCTTTTGACGACCCGTCCCATAACTGCCTCCTCCTGAGTGTGCGTCGACCGAGTCTGCGTACGACCGAGTCTGCGACGACAAAAGGCGCGAGATGAAAGCGATCGGGTTCGTAAGAGATTTGTTGCGCCTACCGTAGCCGCACGGTCCAGTGAAGTCCAGAAAATAGTCGTGCGAATTGCAGACGATTTGGCTCGAGCTGGGGAATTGATGAGCTGCAAGGCAGCGACGCTCGTTGGTACTCGATGGCGCATAATCAACCGCGCGTCCTCGGCCTCAGGAGTCTCGCATGACGTCTGGCGTTCGGTCGTTCGCCCTCGCCGTTACCTGCTGCCTGCTGGTCGTTTCGCGTGCCCAAGCGCAACGCGGGCCTGCGCCCGACCCGCTGGTGCGGGAGAACACGACCGTCAAGATCGCCGACCATACCTACGTCATTCCCGATGGCAACGTCGGCCTCGTGCCGAACGTCGGCATCATCGTCGGCTCGCGCGCCACGCTGGTGATCGATCCCGGCCTCGGGCGGCGGAACGGGGAGGCGGTGCTGCGCGAGGTGGCCAAGGTCAGCAAGAACACCGAGGTGTTCATCGCCTCGACGCATTTCCATGCGGAGCATACGACGGGCTATCTTGCGTTCCCCGCCGCGGCGAAATACATCAACTCGAAGGTGCAGGAAGCCGAGTTCGCCGAGGGCGGCCTGGCGCAGATCAAGACATTCTCGGGCCGCTCACCCCTCACGGCTGAACTCCTCAAAGACGCCACGGCCCGCAAAGCCGACATCACCTTCGACCGCGACTACGCGCTCGATCTTGGAGGCGTCCGTGTGCGCTTCCTCGTGGTCGGCCCGACGCATACACGCGGCGATACCGGACTGTTCGTGGAGGGCGACGACGTGCTCTTCGCCGGCGACGTCGTCATGAACAACTCGTTTCTCGCCGCGACCGCGGTGTCGAGCATGAAAGCCTGGCTCGCGGCGTTCGACGCGTTCGAGGCGATGCGCCCGAAGACGGTCGTCCCGTCGCACGGCGCAGTGGGCGCGGGGACGCTGATCGCGGTCAATCGCGCGGTGATGCAGAGCGTACAGGCGCGTGCACGAGAACTGAAGTCGCAGGGACGCTCGGCCGACGAGACCGCGACCACGGTGCAGTCGGAGCTTCAAGCGAAGTACCCGGACTGGCCGCGCGGCAACGGTCTAGTGGCCGCCGCGCGTGCTGCGTACGGCGAAGCTCCATAAGAGTGGGCCGTTGGCGATCAGCGTGACCGAAGCTCGTCGACGAGGAAATCCACCACCCGCTCGAACGGATCGAAGCCGAACGCCGCCGCCACCGAGGGACGCAGGTTCGAATTCGCGTTGATGTCGTAGAACACGCGACGGCCGTCATCGGTTTCGAGGTACTCGATTCCGCCGACATCGAGCCGTGCCGCGCGGACGATTCGCTTCGCGACGTCAATCGCGTCTGGCGGAACATCCTGGAACGGGAAGAACTCGACGGGCGGCGCCGGGGCAGCGTCGCTGGCCGGTACCGCACAATGACCGTCGCCCTCGTCGGGATTGCAAACCGGCGATGGACAGAGATTGAATCGCCCGTGGGTCTTCACCCGCATCGCGTAGAGCAGTTCACCGCCAAGAAACTCCAGGCGGATGATGCCCTGCTCGGGGTCGTGAGGCAGATATTCCTGCAGCAGGAACAGATTGTCCGGCAGCCAGACGGCGGGGTCCCGGCTGAAGATCGCCTCGACCTCGGCCAGTGAATCGACGACCTGGATGCGCGCACCGCTTCCGCCCTGATCCGGCTTGAGGAGCGCCGGCCAGCGCACCTCGCCCACGTACGGGCGCAAGGCGGCAACGTCGTTGAACGTGATTGAGCGCGGACAGTCGATGCCAAGCGTTCGCAGAAGCGTCGCCTGCGCGCTCTTGCTCAACTCGAGCGCGAATACGTCCGCGCCGTTCAGGACTCTAACGCCCTGGATTTCGAGCGATCGCATGTACGCGAGCGCGAGCGGCACGGCACGCGTCTGGCCGCGCACGTATGCGCTGGGGCTCGCCTGGTTGAAATACAGAGATCCGCGCGGCGGTTCGACGTTGCTGAATGCCGCCTGCGTCACATCAAACGGCGCGAACGGCACGCCCCGGCGCTCGAGCGCCGCAAAGAGCGGCTTCTGCCACTCGGGGTGCTCGTACAAGACGATGAGCTCGGGATTGGATGCAGGCATGACGGCTGAGCCCGATTCGGATGCTAACATGCGCGCGAAGAAGCCTCGTGTTCACACTTCTCGGTTCTCAGTTCTCAGAGCACCGAGAACCTTGAACGACAGTTCCTTCAGCGGAAGAGATAAATCGATGAGGGTAACGGCCGGCGCTCTGGTTGGTGCCAGTCTCGCGGTTGTCACGGCCGCAGTGGGGACGTCGCAACGTCCCGCGCCGCGCGTTCCACCGAGTTCGGCGGTGACATTCGCCCAGGATATCGCGCCCATCATCTACGCCAATTGCGCCCCGTGCCACCGGCCGGACGGCGCTGCGCCGTTCAGTTTGGTGACGTACGAGGACGTGCGCGGCCGTGCGACGCTCATCGCCGGCGTGACGAAGGCGAGGGCGATGCCGCCCTGGAAGCCGGACGCGCCGCCTGGCACGTTCATCGGCGAGCGGCGCCTCACCGATGCGCAGATTGCGCGACTCGACCAGTGGGCCAGAGCCGGCGCGCCGGAAGGCAACGCTGCGGCGATGCCGCCTGCGCCACGATGGATCCCGGGATGGCAGCTCGGCGAGCCCGATCTCGTGATCCCCCTTCCTGAGTACACACTGCCGGCCGACGGTCTGGACGCATTCCGTAACTTCGTGGTGCCGATTCCAGGATCCGTGCGCCGCTA
>Ga0111538_10003383_pt1 | contig 22324 bp, 21 predicted proteins | sample SoiMethybrSBSTD1_FD_79669 | JGI IMG/M metagenome (GOLD analysis project Ga0111538, IMG submission 79669) | Bulk soil microbial communities from a Populus tree surrounding site in Tennessee, USA - Soil MetaG P. TD hybrid SBSTD1 (version 2)... | ecosystem: Environmental > Terrestrial > Soil >...
CGTTCCAGCCGGCGCGCATCATGGGGCTGGGCGACCGTGGGCTCGTGCGCGAGGGCATGGCCGCGGATCTCATGGTGTTCGACCTGGCCAAGATCGGCGTGAAGGACGACGAGGTCTCGCGCGACGGCCCCGGCGGCACGCCCCGACGTGTGCAGGGGGCGGAGGGCGTGAGCCACGTGATCGTCAACGGTGAGGTCGTGCTCGACCACGGGCGACACAGCGGGGCGTTTCCCGGCCGGGTACTGCGGGCGGGTCGGCGCTGATCGCCGACCCGGCTGCAAGGGGAGTGATCATGCGGACTCGACGTCGCACGGTGTCGTGGCTTCTGGCAGCGGGCCTGACCGTCGCGCTCGCCGGGCCCGCCCATGCCCAGACCCCGCCGTCCGGCGAGGCCGTCATGGCGTGGCACGTGACGATCGCGCCTTCGTGGTTCGATCCGTCGACCGCGCCCCCACAGATCACGGTGTTCGGGATCCTGTACGCGCTGCACGACGGCCCGGTGCGCTCGTTGCCCGGGCAGAAGATCGGCGCGAGCCTCGCCGAGTCGTGGTCGGAGTCGCCTGATGGGCTGGTCTACGAGTTCAAGCTGCGTCGCGGGCTCAAGTTCCACAACGGCGACCCGCTGACCACCGAGGACGTGAAGTTCAGCTTCGAGCGCTACAAGGGTGCCGGCGCCCGCGAGATGAACGAGCGGGTGCGCCAGGTGGAGATCGTCGATCCGCTCGTCATCCGCTTCCACCTCAAGGAGCCCTGGCCCGACTTCATGACGTTCTACGGCACCACGGCCACCGCCGCCGGGCTGGTCGTACCCAAGAAGTACATGACCCAGGTCGGTGAAGAGGGCTTCCGCAAGCACCCGATCGGCGCCGGGCCGTACAAGTTCGTCAGCGACACCCCCGGAGTCGAGATGGTGCTGGAGGCCAATACCGCGCACTGGCGCAAGGTGCCCAACGTCAAGCGGTTGGTGATGAAGGGCGTGCCGGACGGGACCACGCGCGTGGCGATGCTCAAGACCGGCGGGGCCGATATCGCCTACGCCCTGGATGGTCCGGAGGCCGAGGACGTGAAGCGCGACCCCCGCCTGTCGCTGATCGCGACCAAGCACGCGTCGATCTTCTGGATCGAGTTCGCCGAGCAGTGGGACCCCAAGTCGCCGTGGCACGACAAGCGGATGCGCCAGGCGGTGAACTTCGCGCTGAACCGCAAGCTGATCAACGAGGCGGCGTGCCTGGGCTTCTGCCCGCCGGCCGGCGTCATCGTGCCGCGGGTGATGGACTTCGCGCTGCAGGTCGAGCCGCCGCCCTACGATCCCGCCCGGGCCAAGAAGCTGCTGGCCGAGGCGGGCTATCCCAACGGGTTCGACGCCGGCGACCTGGTGCCGATCCCGCCGTTCTTCACGACCGCGGAGAGCGTGGTGAACGACCTCAATGCGGTGGGGATCCGCGTGAAGATGCGGCCCACCGAACGGGCCACGTTCTACGCCAACTGGCGGGAGAAGAAGCTGCGGGGGATCTTCATCACCGCGGCTGGCAACTCGGGCAACGCCGCCAGCCGGGTGGAGTCCTTCATCAGCTCCAAGGGCCAGTACGCCTACGGTGGCTATCCCGACATCGACGATCTGTTCCAGCAGCAGACCCGCGAGCGGGACCCGAAAAAGCGCGAGGCGATCCTGTTCCGCATCCAACAGCTCACGATCGATCGGGTCATGTACGCGCCGATCATGGATCTGCGCGCGCTGTTCGGCATCGGCCCGAAGATCGCGGACTCGGCCATGAACATCGTGCCCCTCACGGCGTTCCCGTCCTACGAGGACATCAAGCTGAAGGGGCAGTAGGAGACCAGGCGATGCTGAAGCTGTCGCGGCTCGGGCACGTGGCGTTGCGGGTGACCGACGTGGAGCGCTCGAAGAAGTTCTACGGCGAGGTGCTGGGCTTCGAGGTGATCGAGGAGGACCCGGAGCACGGTGGCGTCTTCATGGCGCTCCCGGGCCTCAGCCATACGGTCGATCTCTTCCCGGCGCCCACCGCCGCGCCGGCCGCGACGCCGAGCGCGGTGGGGGTGCGGCACGTGGCGTTCCTGGTGGATAGCGAGGCCGCCTTCAAGGAGGCGTGGGGCACGCTGCGGGAGCACGGCGTGCCGATCGAGCGGGCCATGGACCACGTAAGCCAGAAGAGCATCTACTTCCGCGACCCCGACGGCACCGTGCTCGAGATCTATCACGAGCTGCCGAACGCCCGTGAGCTGTTCCGCCAGGGGCGGGGCGATCGCGACGAGCCGCTGGTGTTCGAGCCCTAGGCTCCTGCCGTGGCGACGGCCCCCGCCTATGGCTCCGACCTGGTCGTCGATCTTCTCCGCGCGGTCGGCATCGACTACGTCGCGCTGAACCCGGGCGCGACGTACCGCGGCCTGCACGATTCGCTCGTCAACTACGGCGGTAACCGCTCGCCCGAGCTGATCCTCACCACGCACGAGGAAATCGCGGTGGCGATCGCCCACGGCTACGCCAAGGCCGCCGGGCGCCCGATGGCGGCGGTGGTGCACGACGTGGTGGGCCTGCAGCACGCGAGCATGGCCATCTTCAACGCGTTCTGTGATCGGGCGCCGGTGATGGTCCTCGGCGCAACCGGACCGATGGACGCCACCCGGCGGCGGCCCTGGATCGACTGGATCCACACCGCGCTGGTGCAGGGCACCCAGGTCCGCGACTACGTCAAGCTCGACGATCAGCCGGCCACCGTGGCCGCGCTGCCCGAGGCCTTCCTGCGCGCCTGGCGTATCGCCGGGACCGAGCCGCTCGGCCCCGTCTACCTGTGCCTGGACGCGGCGCTGCAAGAGCAGCCGCTCGAGCAGCCCGTCGGATTGCCCGACGTGGCGCGCTTTCGCTCCGCGTCGCCGCCGCACGCCGATCCGCAGACGCTCGACGATGTCGCCCGCCGACTGACGGAGGCCCGACGGCCCCTGATCGTCGTGGAGTCGCTGGGTCGCCGGCCGGGCGTTACCGTGACGCTCTGCCGGCTGGCCGAGCTGCTCGCGGCCCCGCTGATCGACCTGGCGGCGGAGTCGCAGGGGCGTCCGAGCGTTCCCGGCCATCATCCGCTCGACATGACCGAGGCGCGGCACGAGGTGGTGCGCGACGCCGACGTGATCCTGGCGCTCGACGTGACGAGCTTCCTGAGCGCGCTGGGTGAGACCGACCGCAGCACGCGCGAGGTCCGGTTCCTCAACGAGGCCGCGCAGGTGATCGCGATCTCGCTCGACGACTACGCGTTCCGGAGCTGGGCGCACACCTTCCAGTCGCTCGCGCCGGTCGATCTGCCGATCGCGGCGGATGCCGCCCGCGTGCTGCCCGCGCTGGTCGAGGCGGTCGAGGCGCGGCTGGTCGGAGACCGTCAGCGGGCGGAGCGGCAGGCGCGAACGCAGCGCCTTGCGGCCCGGCACGCGGCGCTGCGGGCGGAGTGGCAGTCGACGGTGAGTCTCGAGCGCGCCACCCGACCACTGGCGCCGGCCGTGCTCGCCGCCGAGGTATGGGACGTCATCAAGGGCGAAGACTGGGTGCTGGGCAACGGCACAGCCAAGGGCTGGGCGCGACGGCTCTGGGACTGGCAGCCGGAGCGCAGCTATGGCGGCAGCGGTGGCGCGGGGCTCGGCTACGGCCTGCCGGCCGCGCTCGGCGTCACGCTGGCCCATCGCGGCAGCGGCAAGGTGTGCGTCAATCTCCAGAGCGACGGCGACCTGCTCTACGTCGTCAGCGGCCTCTACACCGCCGCGCATCACCGCCTGCCGCTGCTCACCGTCATGTTCAACAACCGCACCTACGGCAACGACGAAGCGCACCAGGAGACCGTCGCCAAGACGCGCGGCCGTCCCGTCGAGAACAAGGTGGTGGGCATCCGCATCGACGATCCCGCGCCAGACTTCGCGCGCATCGCGCAGGGGTTTGGCGTGCACGCGGAGGGGCCCATCGACACGGCCGACGCCGTCGGCCCGGCTCTCCGACGGGCGTTACGAGTCGTGAAGCAGGAGGGCCGCCCGGCCCTGGTCGACGTCATCACACGGTTCTGAGGGAGGCGCCCATGGCACGCGCGGGCTACCGGATCTTCGACGCCGATACGCACGTGATCGAGCCGGTCGAGCCGATCGAGGCCTACCTGTCGTCGGCCGACCGCGCCAAGCTGGAGGCCCTCGGTCCGGCGATCGGTCGGGCGCCGGCCAAGGGCGGCAAGACGCGCTATCAGATCGGCAAGCGTCCGCGCCTGGATCGCCTCCTCGGCTCGCGCGAGCGGGTGGCGCCCCCCGCGTCGACCGCCCGCGGCGGCACGCCGTGGGACGTCCGCTGGCAGGGGCCGCCGTTCCCCAGCGATCGCGTGAGCTTCGACCCGCACGCGCGCGTGGCCGACATGGACATCGAGGGCGTGGACGTGAACATGATCCTGCCCTCCGGCGGGGTGCCGTCATTCTGTGGATTGGAGGACGCCGCGCTCGAACAGGCGATGTACCAGGCGTATCACCGCTATCTCGCCGACTACTGCGCGCCCTATCCCGACCGCCTGACGAGCCTGCTGCTGGTCTCCCCGCGCGACGCGGCGGCGTCGGTCGCCGAGATGCGTCGCTGGGCGGAAGCGGCGTGGCCCGTGGGCATCTTTCCGATCTGCCCGCCCGAGCTGTCGCTCGACGACCCGGCGTGGGAGCCGATCTGGTCCGCCGCGCAGGATCACGATCTGACGGTCGTCATCCACTCGTTCACCATGACGGTGCCGTACCCGCCGGGGACGTGGGACACCTGGGAGAACATGTTCCTGCAGCGGGCGGCCGGCCACACCTGGAACGCGCAGCGCAACATGGCCGCCATCATCGGCAGCGGCGTCCTCGATCGGTATCCCTCGCTACGCCTGACCTCGCTCGAATGCGGCCACGGCTGGCTGCCCTTCTGGGCCGCGCGCCTCGACGAGCTCGCCGAGATGTCGCGTCACACGCTGCCGGCGCTCAAGCAGCGGCCCAGCGAGTACATCCGCGGGCCGCAGTACTTCCAGAGCATCCAGCTTCACGAGGGCGAGCTGTCGCTGCGGCAGGCGATCGAGGCGCTGGGCGACGAGACCCTGATGTTCGCCACCGACTATCCGCACTCGGAGAGCTGGTTTCCGAAGTCGGTGGACGCGGTGCTCGGCTGGACATCGATTCCGGAAGCGTCGAGGCGGAAGCTCCTGTGGGAGAACGCTGCTCACTGCTACCGGCGGATCGGGGCGCGGCTCGGCGGCTAGGCCGGATTCTCCTTCGTGGCGGCGCTGTCGGGCGCGGTGGGTGCCGGCCGGCGCTCGCGCTCGCCGCGCAGCGCGGTGATCACGGTGAGCAGGACGCGGTCGATCGCCGCGAAGAGCAGCTCGACGCTGTAGCCCCCGAGGAAGGCCAGCACCGCCGGCGTGACGCCGCCGGGGATGCCCTGGCCGTCGCGCGCCAGCAGCCACGGCAGGCTCACGCCGCTCAGCATGCCCAGGAAGATCCGCACCACGAACTCGCCCGTGCGCCGGGCATCGAAGCTGCGCTGGATCATCTCGCCGTAGACGGTGCGCAGGACGAAGGTGACCGTGCCCAGGGCGCCGTAGAGCACGGGCAGGATGAAGACCGCCTCGATCGTGGCCACCGGCACGATCACGTTGCGCAGCTCGCTCCAGTTGACGACCGGCAGGATGCGGCCCAGGGTCTCGTAGCCGGCCTGGATGCGGCGGGACAGGCCGGCCTCGCGGTCGTCCAGGAGCTGCAGGCGGACGTCGAGCTCTTCCTTCTGGCGGACCAGGCCGGCGCGGAGCTGCTCGGCTCCGCCTGGCCGATCACGGTCGACGAGGGCGACCTGCTCCGCCAGGCGCTTCTGCGCGGCCCGGCCGGGCCGGAGCTCCTCGAGCACTTTCGTGTGCTCGGCCTGATCGGCCACGACCGAGGTGATGAAGGTGCGCGTCCACTCGAGGCCCCCGATCGTGAGGACGAGGATCAGCGCCAGGAACCCGAAGCGATAGGCCACCCGTTGGGCCTCGGAGGTGAGGTCGCCCGACGTCAAGCGCCAGGGCCACGGACGCCGGACAATACGGCTCGTGGCGCGCAGGGTCGCGGCGGTGGTCGGGTACACCATGACCGCGAGCTTGGCGTACGCGGCGAGAAACTCCGCCTCCTCCGCGTCACTGACGAGGTGTCCGGCGATGGTCGCTCGCCGGGTGCGGACGATCGGATCGCGGATCGCCTGGGCGACTTCGCGCCCGCTGGCGATTGCGTAGTAAAGCAGCGCGTCGGCATCCTCGGCCGCGGCGGCCAGACGCGGCGCCTCCTTGAGGGCGGGCGCCGACGCTTCGGTCTCGGTGCTCAGCGCTGCACCTGGATGCGGAACCAGCACCGGTCGTCGCCGCGGGTGCACAGGCGCTCGGTGTCGAAGCGCACTTCGGTCTCCCAGCGTCCCAGTCGTAGCTGGTTGGCCGGGCGGGCGACGAAGACCGTCGATCGATTGCGCGGGAGCATGATCGTCTGCGGCGCACCGTCGAGCAGGGGGCCGCTGCCGGGATCGAACAGCCAGCGCACCTCCAGCGGCAGGGAGCCGTCGACGGCCAGCCGGTTCCAGCACTCCTCGTTGCAGTCGAGGCGGAACCAGAACCGGAGCGCGTCGGCGCCCAGCCGGAACAACGTCAGCCGCGGGCTCGGTGGCTCCGGCGCTTCCATGCTGGCGAACGCGAAGTCCGCCACGCTGATCAGCGGCTGGGTGTCGATGTTGATCTGCCGCGTCGTGACCCCGCCGCAGCGGCACGAGGCGCTGACCTTGCCGTCGCAGCAGGTCGGCTTGCCGTCCTGGCAGCTGCACACGCCCTTGTTGTAGTGACAGCAGCCGGCGCTGCCGGCCGCCGCCGCGGCGGTGACTCCGCAGCTACCGGGGTCCCCTGGAAGGGATCCGCTGCTCCACGTCATCGCACCGAGTCCCAGCGTGGCGAGCACCATGATCGCGCGCTTCGTCAGGCTCATGTATTCACCTAACACATCAACCAGTCGCCGTAAGTGCCTCGAATTGGCTTGCCTTCTTCGAACCTCGAAAGCCGAAAGGTGGGTAGGTCGGGATGGCCGCCCGGTCCCTCGGTGATGAGTGTGGCCACCATGTGACCCACCGCCGGCGACAGCTTGAAGCCGTGGCCAGAGAAGCCGGCGGCCACGTGATAGCCCTCGGGGCCGACGCGGTCGAGGATCGGATGCCAGTCCGGCGTGACGTCGAAGCAGCCGGCGTAGCCCCGCGCGATCTGACCGTCGGCGAGCACGGGGAACCGATGGCTCACCCGCGACAGCGCGTCCGTCGATTCGTCCAGGCTGACCCCTTCCTTGTAGGCGTCGGGGTTGGCCGCATCGCGCGACTCCTCGGCATCGAGGCCGCCGACGAGGATGTGCTCGCCCATCTCCGGGCGCGTGTAGATGTTGGTGACGAAGTCGTAGAACATGGGGTGCGGACGCCGCTCCTCCTCCGGCCACGTGACGATGCTGATCTTGTGACGGCACACGTGGATCGGCAGGTCGACGCCGGCCATGGCCGCCACGGGGCCACTCCACAGGCCCGCGGCATTGAGGACCACCGGGGCGTGGATGTCGCCGCTCGCGGTGCGGACGCCGCGGACGCGGTCGCCCTCGACGAGCAGGCCCAAGACGGCCGTGTCCTCCAGGATGCGCGCGCCCGCCGCGCGGGCGGCCCGGGCGAACCCCTGGGCGGTCTCGACCGGGTTGCAGTAGCCCGACGCCGGCTCGTAGCAGCCGGCCACGAAGTCGTCGGCCCGCAGCCGCGGCTCGATCTCGCGCATCTCGGTGGGCGACACCAGCCGCGTGTCGATGCCGATCGAGCGCTGGAGCGCGACGGAGGCCTCCATGGGCGCGCGCATCTTGTTGTCGACTCCGAGCAGGTAGCCCGTGTGCCGGAAGCCGCACGACTCGCCCCCGACGCGCTCGCCAAAGTGCTGGAAGAACTCGAGCGAGTACCGGATCATCCGGCAGGTCTCGGCCGTGGAGTAGTGCTGCCGCACGCATGCCGAGCTCTTCCCCGTGCCCCCGGAGGCCAGCGTGGCCTTGTCGACGACGACCACGTCGCGAACCCCGCGCCGCGTCAGGTGAAAGGCGGTGCTGGCACCGGTCACCCCGCCCCCGATGATCACCACCTCTGCCGTTCGGGTCTCAGCCATGACAGCGATGCTAACCAGCGCGCCGCTCCGGCGCAACGGGCGAACAGAGGTCCGTGCGGTATGGGGCGAAACCCGCTGGCCCGGCCTGAGCTATGCTCGGCGCCGACCCGCGGGGTCGGACGCGGGCCGCGGAGGGAGCGTGGATGACGCGACCGCAGCGCGCAATTCGGGAGGGCTTTGAGCAGTTCTTCCGTGCCTTTCTCGACAGGTTCCCGCGCGGTTACTGGGATCGCGCGTCCTGGTTCGGTCAGCTTGGCCTACCGGTCACGTCGACCTCGCCGCTCTGAAGTCTTCACTCCAGGGAGGATCCAGGCGCATTGAGCCTCAGCGCCAGGGCGTGGCTCGCTCTCGTAGTGCTCGTCGTCGTGATCGGGCTCCTGCTGTTCGGCTGTGCGGGGACTGCGCGCTACTGGCAAGCGTGGACCTACCTGTCGATCTTCACGGCTGCATCGGCCCTCATCTCGCTCGACCTCATGAGGCGGGACCGGGTCCTGCTCGAGCGCCGGATGAGAGGCGGCCCAACCGCGGAGAAGCGACCGGCGCAGAAGCTCATCATGCCGGGAACGTCAGTGGCATTCCTTGCCTTCTGGTCGTGCCGGCGCTCGATCACCGGTTCGGATGGTCTGTCGTGCCGTTCGCCGTTGTCGTGGCCGGAGACGCTCTCGTGGCCATCGGCTTCTATCTGATTTCCCGGGTGTATCGCAGCAACCCGTTCGGCTCGGCCACCATCGAGGTCGCCGAGAACCAGATCGTCGTGTCGAGGGGGCCCTATGCCATCGTTCGCCATCCGATGTACGCGAGCGCGCTCCTGTATCTCGTCGGCACCCCGCTGGCGCTCGGCTCGCATTGGGGGCTGATCCCCATCGCGGCGATCCTGCCGCTTGTGGTGTGGCGACTGCTGGACGAGGAGCGCCTCCTCGCTCGACGCCTGCCGGGGTACGCGGAGTACCAGAGGCGGGTCCGCGACCGACTGGTGCCGTTCGTCTGGTAGTCGCGCCCGGCGACGGAGGTCAGATCGCGGAGTATAGCGCTCGGCCAAGGATGTGCTCGAGCGCTCCGGCGAGCTCGAGGGACGGATCCGACGAGGCCGAGGCGCGACGCCACCCCACGTAGGCGTCGGGCCGGATCAGCACGGCGCCGTCATCCTCGATGCCATAGGTGGCCGCCCAGTCGGCGTCTCCGCCGGCCGGCTGTTCGTCCGCGGAAATCACGAGAACATCGAGCGGCACGCGCAGACGATCGGCGGCGGCGCGAGCAGCGTCACACCACGCGCGACCCTCGGGACCGACCAGCAGCGTGAATTGCTGCCCCCCGAGGAGATCGAGCGTGGAGACCCGGGAGCCATCACGCGCCACCCACACGTGGGGCGCGCGGCTGCCCGGCCGGGCGGTGGGGGTGTAGTCCGTCACGGGGTTGGCAACCTTGGGCGGCGGCGTGCCGTCGGCGACGACGGCGCCCGACTCGTAGCGCGCGCCGAAGATCATTCCCAGCTCGTTGAGGAACTCCGGCCGCGCGAGTGCGCTCAGCGGCGCGGGGTCCAGCGTCTCGCCCCGGCCGAGCGACCGGGCGTTGGCCAGGGCCTGCTCGGTGATCGCGCGACCATAGGGGAGTCGTTCGGCCTCGTAGGAATCGAGCAGCCCGGCTCCGGCCCATCCGTGAATGACGGCGGCCAGCTTCCAGGCGAGATTGTGGACGTCCTGCACGCCGGTGTTGAGACCGAAGCCTCCGGTGGGCGGCATGTGGTGCGCCGCGTCACCGGCCAGGAAGACGCGGCCGCGACGGTAGCGCTCGGCCACCAGGGCGGCCGCCACCCACGAGACCGCGCCGAGGATCTCGACCTCGAGATCCGGGATGCCGGCCGCCTGCCGCACCAGGGCTGCGCAGCGCTCCGGCGTGTACTCGTCGCCCGAGCCGTTCACCGGGAGGTTGTTGATCAGGAAGCCCCAGCGGTTGACGCCGTTGATCGTGAGGAACGTCGCCTTGAGCCCCGGCTGCTCGATGAAGTAGAGCGCGGCGGGGCGGTCGGCCACCCAGCGCGTGAGATCGGCGTTGAGCAGCACGTTGATGCTGCGATAGATCCCGGCGTTGCCGTGCATCGGGATGCCGAGCGCCTCGCGCACGGGGCTGCGTGCGCCATCGGCGGCGATCAGGTAGCGGGCGTGCACCTGGCTCTCGCCGTCGCGCGTGCGGATCGTCCCCGTGACCCCATCGGCGTCCTGGGTGAAGGCCAGCAGCTCGGCTCCGAACTGGACGACACCTGGCTGCTGCGATTCGGCGGCGGCGCGGAGCACCGGCTCCAGATCGTCCTGGGCGCAGAGACACCGCGGCACCGGGCTGATCGTCAGGGCTTCGGCGCGCGAGCGCGCCGGCACGCGCCGCTCCAGCTCCTCGCCGGCCAGCGAGCGCGACCAGACGATGAAGCGCGACCGCTCGGGGGCCAGGCCGGCGGCGCGGATGCGGTCCTCGACACCACACTGGCGGAAAATTTCCATGGTGCGCGAGTTGATGCCGCGCGCCTTGGGATGAACCGCGGTGCCCCCGTGCCGCTCTACCAGGAGCGAGGTGACGCCGGCCCGCGAGAGCAAGATGGAGGCGGTCAGGCCGACGGGCCCGCCGCCGACGATGAGAACGTCGACGTCACGCATTCGCGGAACATGCCCGAGTCCGTGGCCGCTGTCAAAGCCGGCCGGCGATGCTACAGTCCGCTCGGAGGGAGCCAATCCGTGACGACATCCAGCTCGGACACCACCGCCACCATCGTCATCAACCGCCTGGCCACCGGCCCGACGCCGCCGCAGGCCAATGGCGTCTGGCCCAACGTCCTGCACACGCGCATCACGGAGGTCATGAAGCAGATGGGCACACCGCCGTGGTCCAAGCGGGTCATCGCGGACGAGCGCAATCTCGTGACGTTGATCGCCACGCCACCCGGTGGCGGCAACCGGCCGCACTGGCACAAGGAGTTCGACGAGTGGTGGGTCGTGCTCGGCGGCCGTCTGCAGTGGGAGCTGACGGGCGGGATTGTCGTGAACGCGGCCAAGGACGACATCGTGTGGGTGCCGCGCGGCACGGTGCATCACATCCAGAACCTGGGTGACGAGCTGTCGCTGCGCCTGGCCGTGGCGATGCCGCCCGCCATGCACTACTTCAGCCCGTGCGAGCAGTGCGGCTTCACCGACGACGGCCCCCGGGAGTGGCGGGCGTGAGCGAACGCGACGAGCTGGCCGCCCTGCGGGGCGAGGATCGCTCGCGCGCCGCGCAGGCGGCCAACGCCCTGTGGACGCGCTGGCATCAGGCCCCGGACGCCGCCCAGGCCGCGTTGTTGCGCCAGGGGATCGAGGCCATGGAGCGCCAGGACCCGGGCGAGGCGCAGGCGATCTTCAGCCGGCTGATCGCCATGGCGCCCGAGTTCGCCGAAGGCTGGAACAAGCGCGCGACGGTCCGCTACATGGTCGAGGACTACGAGGGCTCGATCGCCGATTGTCGCGAGACCCTGACGCGCAACCCGAACCACTTCGGAGCGCTCTCCGGGCAGGGACTCTGCCACCTGGCGCTGGGCCAGCACAGTGAGGCCGCCGATCTCTTCCGGCGAACGCTGGCGGTACATCCCCACCTCGACAGTGCGCGCGAGAATCTCCGGACGGCGTTGACCGAAGTGGTCCGCTGGAACTGAGGAGCAGCGCCGCGTACCATACGGCCACCAGGAGGTCCCTATGAAGATCACCGCCAACGGCATCAGCATGAATTACACCCTGGACGGGCCGGCGTCGGCGCCGGTGGTGACGCTCAGCCACTCGCTGGCCACGGACCTCTCCATGTGGGACCCGCAGATGAAGGCGCTCACCGCGCGCTACCGGGTGCTCCGCTACGACACGCGCGGCCACGGCGGCACCGAAGCGCCGGCCGCGGCCTACACGCTGGACCAGTTGGCGGACGACGCGCGCGCGCTGCTCCAGGCGCTGGGGATCGCCAAGACGCACTGGATCGGCCTGTCGATGGGCGGCATGATCGGCCAGGCGCTGGCGCTGAAGTCGCCCGAGCTGTTCCTGAGCCTGTCCCTCTGCGACACGTCGAGCCGCATTCCGGCGGAAGCCAAGCCGCTCTGGCAGGAGCGCATCAAGACGGCCCAGACGCAGGGGATGGAGCCGCTGGTCGAGGGGACGATCGCGCGCTGGTTCACCGCGCCGTTCCGCGAGCAGCACAAGGACGTCGTGGATCCCGTCCGCACCATGATCCGGCGGACGCCCCAGCAGGGCTACGCCGGATGCTGCGCGGCGATCTCGGCACTCGACCTGACCGATCGCCTGCCGGCCATCAAGCTTCCGACGCTGATCGTCGTCGGCGAAGAGGATCAGGGCACGCCGGTCGCCGCGTCACAGGCCATCCAGGCCAAGATCGCCGGCTCGCAGCTGGAGATCCTCAAGTCGGCGGCGCACCTGGCAAACATGGAGCAACCCGAGGCCTTCACGAAGGCGCTGACGACGTTCCTGACTCGTCTCGGCTGAGGTAGGACACCGGCCGCCGACGCGGACCGGCGTCGGCGGCTCGGTCGTTGCAGTGAGCAGTTGGCAGTCGAGGTGCCGCAATGCGTTGGACGATGGGCCGGCGGAGCGACAACGTCGAGGACCGGCGCGGATCGGGGCCGGGCATGCCGCTGGTGGCGGGCGGTGGCATCGGCAGCATCATCCTCGTGCTCGTGGCCCTCTACTTCGGCATCGACCCAAGCGTCGTGCTTCAGGGCGGCGGCCAGCCCGCGCCGACGGCGCAGGCGCCGGCGGCGTCCTCCCGGGGCGGCGACGAGATCAAGCAGTTCGTCTCGGTCGTGCTCGCCGACACCGAAGATACCTGGCGGGAGCTCTTCCGCGGGATGAACCGCGAGTACCGCGACCCCACGCTCGTGCTCTTCTCGGGCTCGGTCCAGTCGGCCTGCGGCATGGCCGGCGCCGCCGTCGGACCGTTCTACTGTCCCGGCGACCACAAGCTCTATCTCGACACGTCCTTCTTCCGCGACCTCCGCGATCGCTTCGGCGCTCCCGGGGACTTCGCCCAGGCCTACGTGATTGCCCACGAAGTCGGCCATCACGTCCAGACTCTCCTCGGCATCTCCGAGCGCGTGCAGAACGTCCGCCGCCGCAGCGACACTCGGGAAGCCAACGCGCTGTCGGTCCGGATGGAGCTGCAGGCCGACTGTTTCGCCGGCGTCTGGGCCCACCACGCCAACAAGAACCGCCACATCCTGGAAGAAGGCGACCTCGACGAAGCCCTCGGCGCCGCCACCGCCATCGGCGACGACCGCCTGCAACGCCAGGGACAAGGGCGCGTGGTGCCCGACAACTTCACCCACGGCTCCTCGGCGCAGCGCGTCCAGTGGTTCCGCCGCGGCTTCGAGGCCGGCGAAATCCGCCAGTGCGACACCTTCGCCTCGAGTCGCCCCTAAGCTCTTCCTAGCATCCAGTTCGTCGCGACGCCCGCTGGCGACGCGGGTCCGACGCGTAGGCCCCGTGCGCGCCATCATGGCGAGCCGTCGTCGCCGTTACGAGCGCAGGGCTCGGCGAGCGAGCCGCCCACGATTCAACTGGACGCCGTCCCAGCCCCCTCCGGGGGATGGGGGGCCCGAGCAGCCGAGCCCGGAGCGAGTTACGGCGACAGGCGAGCCATGCTGGCGCGCACGGGGCCTACGCGTCCGGCCCGTGTCGCCAGCGAACGTCACGGCGATGGAGAGGCGACAGTCTTAGCGGTGGTTCGAAAGAAACGTGCGTACGATCCGCAGGAATTCGTCGAGGCGGTCGTGGTGGAGCCAGTGGCCGGCGCGGTCGATGCCGGTGACGGTGGCGTGCTGGAAGTGGCGGGCTCGGCCGTCGGTGGCGGGGTTGCCGGAGCGGCTCTCGGTGCCGTAGAGCAGGAGCGTGGGGCAGGCGATGCGGGCCCACAGAGCCTGGATGTCGCGGCCGGCCATGTCATAGGGCGGCCAGGCGCGGACGTAGTTGTCGAACTTCCAGCTGTACGTGCCGTCTTCGTTCTGGTTCACGCCGTGCGCGGTCAGGTGGCGCGCCTGCTCGGCCGAGAGGTGCGGGTTCTCCTCCTGCATGCGGCGAAACGCGTCCTCGATCGAGGCGTAGCGTCGCGGCAAGCGACCGGCCAAGCCGCGCTGGTCCTGGATCCATTCGTCCATTCGCTCGGCGATCGTCTTCTCGCGTCGCGCCGCCAGCGCGGTCGGTGAGGGGCCCAGGCCCTCGATAGCGACCAGTGCCGAGACGGCGTCCGGATAGATTCCCGCGTAGCGGAGGGCGACGTTGCCGCCGAGCGAGTGGGCGATGATCGTCACCGGCGCCAGCTTCTGCTGGTGCACGAGCTGGGCGAGATCGTAGACGTAGCCCGCCATCGAGTAGCTGCCGTCGGCCGACCACTGGCTGTCGCCGTGACCGCGCAGGTCGGGCGCCATGACGTGCCAGTCCTGGCCGAGCGCGGCCGCCGTCCAGTCCCAGTTGCGGCAGTGATCGCGCCCGCCGTGGATCAAGAGCAGCGGCGGCTTCTCCGCGTTGCCCCAGTCGACATAGTGCAGCCGCAGGCGCTGGGAGAAGTACGTCCGCGAGGTCGGACCGGTCACCGGCACGGCCGGACAATGCCCCAGGCGAGGCCGCGTGTCAAAGGCGGTGTGATAGGCTCCGCCCGTGCCCGGGTCGGTCGTGATCGTCGGGGGCGGATTGATGGGGCTCAGCGCGGCGTTTCACCTGCGCCGCGCCGACGCGGGCGTGCGCGTGACCCTCCTCGAGCGCGCGCAGGTCGGTGCTGCGGCTTCGGGAGCGAGCGCGGCCGGCGTGCGCGTGATGGGCCGCGACCCGGCCGAGCGAGTGCTGGCGCTCGCGAGCCTGGCACGATGGCCCGAGCTCGATCACGAGCTGGGCAGCTCGACCGGATATCGCCGGGGCGGTGGGGTGCGCGTCGCCCTGGACGCGGAGGCATGGAGCCAGACTCCCGGCTGGGTGGCCGAGCAGCGCGTTGACGGCGTGCCGGTGGAAGTCCTGAGCGCGGCCGACGTTCGGCGTGTGGCGCCGGCCATCGCTCCCGGTTGTCTCGGCGGCGTGCTCTGCGCCCTCGACGGACAGGCCGGCGCGATGGCGACCGTGACCGCGTTTGCCGGAGCCGCGCGGCGCCTCGGCGTCCGGCTGGAGGAGGGCGCCGCCGCGGCAACGCTCGTGGTCGAGCGAGGCCACGTGACCGGGGTGACGCGAGCCGATGGCCGCCGCGAGCCGTGCGACGTGGCCATCGTCGCCGCCGGCGCCTGGACACCGACGCTTCTGGAGCGCGTCGGCGTGCGCATGCCCATCACGATGCGACCATTGCAGATGCTTCTGACCGAGCCTGCGCCGATGTCGCTCGCGCCGGTGGTGAGCGCGTTTGGTCGCCGGCTCAGCCTCAAGCAGCTGGACGACGGCGCCTATCTGATCGGGGGCGGCTGGCCCGCGCACGTCAGGGACGAGGCGGCGAACGTGTGGGAGCTGCAGGACGACAGCGTGCGCAGCAGTCTCAAAGTTGCCCGCGAGGTCTATCCGCCGGTGGCCGACTGCAAGCTGGCGCGCGGCTGGGCGGGGCTCGAAGCCTTCATGCCGGACGACCTGCCGGTGCTCGGGCCCGTGCCGGGCCTGTCCGGGCTGCTGGTGACGGCGGGATTCTCCGGCCACGGCTTCGCATTGTCTCCGCTCGTGGGCGATATCCTCGCGCGCCTGGCGCTCGGTCACGACGCACGAGCCGATCTCTGGCGCGGCCTCCGGCTCGACCGTTTCGCCCCCGCGAGCGCAGCCGCAAGCTGACGCGGTTGCCGCCCGTCGGTGATCAGCGCCGCTGGCACTCGCGATCGATCGCCGACCCGGCGAACAGCAGTGCGACGGTGACCAGCGCGGCCAGCGCCGCGAAGGCGGTCCACGGCGCTGCGTAACCGTCCCACCGGACGAGCAGGAGACCGAACAGCGTCGGACCGGTCAGGAGGCCCACCACGATGGACGCGAACGCCATCCCGCTCAGCAGTCCGGCCTGCGTGCGACCGCCGATCTCGGCGCTGATCACGAAGAAGACCCCGACCCATCCGTAGGCGCCGATGCCGGCGATGAACGCCAGGAGGCCGGCGGCGAGAGGTGCTCCCACGGACCAGCGCGCGTAGGCGGCGAAGATGACACAGCCGAGCGCGCCGGTGAGGGCCACCCAGGCCGAGCGCCGGCCGCCGAGCCACCGATCGCTCGCCAGCCCCAGACCGAGACGTGAGACCGCGCCACCGGCCTGCGAAGCCGCCACGAGCAGCCCGGCGCCGATCTTGTCGAAGCCGAGTCCCTGGACGGCGTAGAGCGGCAGGTAGCTCAGGACCGCCGCCTGCACCATGCCCAGGATCAGACCGGTGGCGAAGAAGAGGCAGACCGCGGGCCGTCGCGCCCACGACCAGTCCGTCGGCGAAGCGTTCCCCGACGGTGTGAGCGCGGGCCCGGCGGTGGCCAGCGGTGCGAGCGGACGCCAGGTCAGCACGACGGGCAGGGCGACGACGAGCGCGCCGGCGGCGATGGCGGCTCGCCAGCCGAACTGCGCGGCCACCGTTGGCAGGATGAGGGCCGAGGCGACGCCGCCCAGCGTCAACCCCATCTGCTTGATGCCCATGGCGACGCCGCGCTCGGAGGGCGGGAAGACATCCATGATGCCCTTGCCGAGCGCGGGATTGACCACGCTCCAGCCGGTGCCGGCCACGAAGAGGCAGAGCAGGAAGACGAGGAATGACGGCGAGCATGCGCCGGCGAACAGGCCGACGGCGCCCAGCGCCAGGCCGCCGAGCAGGCTCGGCCGCACCCCCAGTCGATCGGCGAGCCGCCCGCCGGGCAGCGCGAAGAACAGGCCGCCGAGATAGACGGACGGGACGAGAAAGGCGACCTGCAGCCGGCTCAGGCCGAAGCCCTCGACCAGGCTCGGAGAGAGCGGCGAGATGCCGAGCATCCCGAACGCGCCGGCGCCGTAGCCCGACGTCAGCAGCGTCAGCAGCAGCCAGCGATTGGGCAGTCGGTCGTCCCGATCAGCGGCCGGTGACGGCGGTCTCGCGAGCGGACGGAGCGGAGCGGCTGACCGTGGCGGTCGCGCGGGCCGCCTCCAGCCGATACGTCGTGAAGGACGCGCCCAGCGCCGGCAGCGGCGCGACCTCCATCACGCCCAGCGCCGGCTCCATGACGATGGTGGCCACCGTGGCGGTGATCGTGCCGTTGAGCGAGGGGCGGGGCGGGCGACAGACCGACCACGGCGTGGCGAAGTCGTCGAGGAGCGTGGTCTTGATCGACTCGCGCGTGAGGGCGCCGATGCGGGGGGTGAGCAGGTCGCGGACCCGGAGATCTCGATAGAGCGTATCCGGGGTGTTCGCGATGCCCGTGTCCTTCAGCTTGGCCAGCGCCACCGGGCTCACGAAGTGGTTGGCGTGGACCAGGAGTCCCCGCTCGGGATGGACCTGGAAGGTCTCGTCGGGCGCGCACTCGAAGTCGATGGCCACGCCGCCGACGTGGCTGACCATCATGTTGTTGGCCGCCGACTTCGGCGTCACGTAGACGGCGCGCATCGCGAGGGCGACGTGCTCGCTCTCGAGAACCTTGCGCCGGATAAGCGCCAGCGGCACGCCGAGCTGCCGGTAGTCGCGATCCGATTCGAGGTAGTTGGCGGTGATGGCGATGCCGGCAGCGTTGAAGCCGGAGCGTGCGAGACCGCCCGCCTCCGTGAACGTCAGGAGATCGGGGCCGTCCTCGCGCCGCACGCACAGGATGACGGCTGTCTCGGCGCACTCGGCTTTCCAGTCCCAGTTCTGCGCGTGAATCAACCGGCCGGCGGACGTCGCATCGGGCAGGGCCACCACGCCGGTGCAGCCGTCGGCCGGCTCGGCCGCGGCCAGCCGCGCGCGGAGATCCGGCCGCTGGCCGAGCTTGAGGATCTCGGTTCGCGCGTTGAGCAGCGCCACCGACTCGAAGGCCAGGCCCGCGCCCTCGGCAATGCCGCGCATCTCCTCGACGTAGGCGGGATCGAAGCGTTCCATCTGGGGCACGAACTCGTCGACCAGGGTGCGGATGGCCGCAGCGTCGAGCGCCAGGCGAGTCAGCTGCCTGGTGTAGTGCTCGACGCCGAGATGGATGCGGGCGGCAGCCTGGTGCCCGTACTGGCGCCCCCGCTCGCGCGGGGGCCCCGACACCTCGATGAGCGGGAAGGCCGCGGCCATCCGATCGGCCGTGCGGACCTCGCTCAGCGCCCGAACGCGAACTTCTGGAACGCGTGCGTCCCCAGCGGGACGTGGCCCCGGCTGGCCGCGAACGTCCAGGTCACCTCGCTCACGTAGACGTCACCGCGCCGGTCCACCGCGATGCCGTGCGGCGCGGCGAAGCTGCCCGCGGCGGTGGGATCGGGGCCGCCCCAGCGCGCGAGCACGTTGCCGTTGCCGTCGTGAACGCTGACCCGGCCGGAGCGGATCGAGCCGGCCGGGCCGTACCGGGACGAGGTCTGGCCTGGCTGCCACCAGAGCTCGGACACGTGGGCGCGGCCGGCGGCGTCGAACACCACGTGCGTCGGGCGGCGCGTGTCGGTCCACTCGCTGAGATACTCGCCGTCGGGGCTGAAGATCTGGATGCGATCGTTCTCGCGATCGCACACGAAGACCCGCCCGTCGGCGGCCACGGCGAGTCCGTGCGGGAGCAGGAACTGGCCGGGGCCTTGACCGGGCACGCCCCACGACCGCTTCAGCGTGCCGGTGGGCGAGAACTGGTGTACGCGGCAGTTGCCGTAGCCATCGGAGACGTAGAGATCGCCCTTCGGCCCCACGGCCAGGTTCGTCGGGCGATTGAAGGGCACGCCGGGCTTGGAGACCGTCTTCGTGTCCTTGCCGTCATAGCCGGTGTCCGACGGCGTGTTGAGCGTGCCCAGCGTCATGAGCAGCTTGCCCTCGGGGGTGAAGCGACGCACGGTGTGGTTGCCGTCGTCGGTGCAGTACACGGTGCCGTCCGGGCCGACGCTGATGCCGTGGGTGCGGTACGTGAAGTCGCCCTCGCCCCACGAGCGCAGGAAGTTGCCCTTCTGGTCGTAGACGAGGACGGGGTGATCGCCGCGGCAGATCAGGAAGACGCGGTCCTCGCCGTCCACCGCCACGCCGGCCACGTCACGGTGCTCGAACCCCGACGGCAGCTGCTCCCAGCCCTCGACCACCGAATAGGTGCGCGACTCGGCCATCACCGATCTCCTTGGACTCAGCCGCGACCGACGAACGGCATCTTCGTCGCCATCACGGTCATGAAGAGCACGTTGGCGTCCAGCGGCAGGTTCGCGATGTAGACGACCGCGCGCCCGACGTGGTCGACGTCCATGGTGGGCTCGATCTCGACCGAGCCGTTGGGCTGCGGCACGCCCTTCTTCATCCGCTGGGTCATCGGGGTGTCGGCATTGCCGATGTCGATCTGGCTGCACGCGATGTCGTACTTGCGGCCGTCGAGCGCGGTGGACTTCGTCAGGCCGGTGACCGCATGCTTGGTGGACGTGTACGGGGAGGAGTTGGGCCGCGGCGCGTGGGCGGAGATGGAGCCGTTGTTGATGATGCGGCCGCCGCGCGGCTGCTGGTCCTTCATGATCTTGATCGCTTCCTGCGTGCAGAGGAAGGTGCCGGTGAGGTTGGTGTCCACCACGGCTTTCCACTGCTCGTAGGTGAGGTCTTCCATGGGAACGGGCGGGGCCCCGATGCCGGCATTGTTGAAGAGGACGTCGAGCCGGCCGAGCTCCTGCTTCGTCCGGGCGAAGAGCGCGCGGACGGAGGCCAGATCGCCGACGTCGGTGGGCACGATCAGCGTCTTGGCGCCCGCGGCCTCCTGCGCCACCGCCTCCAGCATTTCCTTGCGGCGTCCGGACAGGACGACCACGTAACCCTCGCGAGCCAGTGCGAGCGCCGCCGACCTGCCGACGCCCGAACCCGCGCCCGTGACCAGTGCGACCTTGGTACTCGTTGGCATGATGTGGCCTCCGCCTTTCGGTTGCCTGGAGGGTACGTCCTCGGGCGGAGACGATCAAGGGGCGGCCACGCCGACGGTGCGTGGCCGCCCCCGGAACGCTACAGCGAGCGCAGGAAGTTCATGAGGTCTTGCTTCTGTGTCTCGCCGAGACCCTTGTATCGATCGATGACGCGGTTGGCCTCGGAGGCCTGGAACCGGCCGCCGGCCGCGCTCTGGTGGGCCAGGATCGCCTGGGCGAGGTCGTTCGTGCGCCCGTCGTGCAGGAAGAAGATCCGCTGGCCGAGCCCCCACAAGGGCGCCGTCCGGAACTCGTCGCCCTCGGCGACGCCCTGGAGGACGTCGTCTGCGAGGCCCGGTCCCATGTGGTGCAGGAGGAGATCGGAGAAGAGCGGCACGTCCTTGCCGCTGAGCGCGGCCACCGACGACTCGCCGGTCTTGAACGCGGGCGTGTGGCAGAGCGCGCAGCCGGTGGTCGCGAAGAGCGCCCGGCCGCGCAGGAGCGATGCGGCGCCTCCCGGGGTCGTGAGGGACGGCGTGGGCGGCGCCAGGAAGCGCATGAACACGGCGAACTTCTCGATCCCGGTCAGCGCCTCCAGCGGCGTCTGGGCGTCGGTGTTCGTGAAGTCATTGGGCGTGGGAGCGTACTGACAGGCCGCCGTCTCGTCGCGCTCACTCTGGAACAGCTCGTTGGTGATGCCCATCTCGACGTTGTAGGCCTCGCCGGCGAAGAGCAGCAACGACTTGTTCTGGGCCTTCCAGCCGAATCGCGCGATCGTGCCGTCGTTGCCGTTGCGGTTGGGATTCCCGGTGGGCAGCAGCCGGTGGGGTCGGCCGATGATGCCGAGACCGGTCTTGGCGGCGGCGTCGGCGCGGGCATTGGCGGCGATCGCGGAGTCGGGGATCTGCTCCACCAGGCCCAGGCCGAAGGTCGGCGTGGGGATGCGGAAGCTCACGTTGTTCTTGGCGACCTCGCTCTCGAAGTCCTCCTGCTTGATCGTGCAGTCGCGCGCGTCGCTGCCGCGCCCGTCCACCCGACCGCTGATGACGTAGAGCGCGTGAACGCCGCCATCACGCGAGCCGTCCGGCTTGTAGCGGTAGCGGGCCTCGCGGATCGGCCCATCCTCCCTGATGAAGGAGGGCACGTTGTTGAGGGCGCCGAAGGCTTTGGCCAGCGGGACCTGGGGGTTGCTCCGGGGGCTGGTGCCGCCGATGGCGGGCTGGATGTGACAGCCCGCGCAGCTATCGAGATTGAAGCGGGGGCCGAGGCCATCGGCGACGATCTCCGCTTCGGCGAAATCGTCCTTGCCGGCCTCGAAGAACGCGATCTGGCTCGCACTGAGACCCTTGAGCGGCTTGCCCGCAGCCGATGTATCGTTCCGAACTCCCGGGTCCTTGGCGACGAGCTGTCCCGTTGCCGAGCCCGTGGCGAGCAGGACGACCACCGCAATCGTAAAACCTGCGCGTGTGCGCATTGACATCCCTCCAGCCAAATGTTTCTTCACGAACAGACAATCGACGCGCGCGGGGGGTGGGCAATGTCGGTGCCACGGCTCACGCGCGTTTTCATCGCAACGAATCCGCGCGGTAACGCGGGCGCGAGTAATTGCTGCTCGTGACCTCGTGATCGGATACGACACATGGGGCGTCATGCTCGCGACGCCGTCTACCGGTTGTAGACTCGAGAACGGAACTTATTTCCTTCGCGAGAGCGCACACCGATTGTTAGCGTTTCCGTCCGACGCGATAATCATCGGCGTCGGAGGACGTGATGAACGAGGGGCCGAGCGAGGAATCGAAGGACGAGACATCGCGGCCCGCTGAATCGTTCGCGACGTGGCTCTCCCTGTTCGGCGTGTCACCCGCCGGCACACCGGAGCCACCGAAGCCAACCGCCACACCCAGGAAGCGCTCCCGCACCGACCGCGCCGCCCCGAAGAGCCACGACCGCGATTGATTGAATGGGGGGCCACGAAACGGCCCCCCACACCCCTATATCATCCCGACGAGTTGACGGATCGGTGAGGTCACGGAGCTCGCGGGGATGAGGACCGCCATATACCCATCCTCCGAAGGATCTGCTGGGGACCGTCCCGCTCCGCGAGAGCGGCTCGAGGCTCAATAGGAGGTTGCCCCCGA
>Ga0111538_10003384_pt1 | contig 22318 bp, 20 predicted proteins | sample SoiMethybrSBSTD1_FD_79669 | JGI IMG/M metagenome (GOLD analysis project Ga0111538, IMG submission 79669) | Bulk soil microbial communities from a Populus tree surrounding site in Tennessee, USA - Soil MetaG P. TD hybrid SBSTD1 (version 2)... | ecosystem: Environmental > Terrestrial > Soil >...
CACTCGGCACGATGGGCATCTTTCAAGGCATCGCGTTGCTCATTGGCGGTCCTGGCATCACCTTCCTGCCGGAATCCTTTACAAAATTTGGCCAAAGCGAAGTGGTAGGTATTCAGGCGCCGGTTCTTCTGATGATCAGTCTCGCTGTCGTGGCACACTACTGCCTCGCGCACACGCGTTTCTTTCGCCAGTTCTACTATGTCGGCAGCAACCCTAAAGCCGCCCACTTCTCAGGCATCAACGTCGAGCGGCTGCAGATGTTCTTCTTCACTATTATGGGCGTTATCGCGGGACTGGCTGGCATTGTTTACGCCTCGCGCATTGCGACCGCCACGTCCACGGTTGGCGTGGGCGCGGAGTTACAGGCAATTACGGCGGTGATTCTTGGCGGAGCCAGCCTCAGTGGCGGGAAAGGAACGATCTGGGGCGCGCTCATCGGCGTTTTCTTTATGGCGCTCATGAAGAACGTGCTCATCATTTCGCGCGTCTCTTCGGAATGGCAGGGAATCATTTTGGGGGGGGTGCTTGTGCTTGCGGTTGCCCTCGATTCGATCATGAATCGAAGAAAATCCTGAGGAAAAACATGAGCAACAAATGGAATCGCCGTCGCGTCATTCAGGCAGGAGCGCTGGGCGGACTTGGATTGGCCGGGGCTTTGACTGGCTGTGAAAAACGGGCGCAGCAGAGCGCGGTCGCGCAAAGCAGCGCCGGCAAAGAGTCCTACGCCGATGAAGAATACGTTTGGCTTTCGGCCAACGCGAATCTACCGCTCTTCACCGCGCATGATCATCCCGCGTTGCGTCTCGTCGGACAGGAACTCGGCGTGAAAGTGCAGGTCGCTGGGCCGAATAGCATTGATATTCCGAGCCTCGTCGCGGCGATCGAACAGACAGCCGCCCGAAAACCTGCGGGCATGATGGTCGTGGGGTGGGACCCATCTGCGCTCGTGCCGCCTATCAATAAAGCGGTTGAGAACGGCGTTCCGGTCGTGTGCGTGGACGCGGACGTGCCCGCCAGCAAGCGCCAGGCGTTTATCGGGACGGATTGGTATGACCTGGGGGTGCGCCAGGGTGAAGCGATGGTGAAAGCGCTTGCTGGACGTCGCGGCAAGGTCGCGTTGCTCGGGCTCATCGAGCAGGCGATCGACCAGCAGGCCTTCGCGGGCTTTCGCAGCGTCCTTGAAAAGGCAGGTGTCACGCCGATGGAGCCACAGCAGGACAAGGGCAATCAAGCCGAGGCCACGCGTGTGGCGGCGGCAATCATTCAAGCCAATCCCGACCTCGTCGGCATGGCTGGTTTCGATTCCGAGAGCGGGCCCGGCATGGGGCAGGCCATCAAGGAAGCGGGCAAAGCAGGCAGGATCGTCGCTACATGCGTCGATGCCGAAGAGCAACACTTGCGTCTTGTCAAAGAGGGCGTGTTGACTGCCGCGGTCGGGCAAAAGCGCGAACTGTTCACCTATATGGGCGTGAAAGCGTTGTTCGAACTGCGCCACTCAAAGCTACGCTTTACCTCAGACGACAAAGCCGCCAGCGTGACGCCCATCCCGGTGAACTACAATACCGGCACCTACACCGTCACCCGCGACAACGTAGATCTATTTCTGAAGAAAGCGTAACCAATGCGGCGTCGGGAGGCACTCAAAGTGGGCGCGATCGCCACAATCGGGACCCTGACCGGTTGTGAGCAACGTCCCTCTTCGGCCAGCCGCTCGGCCGCTCGTGGTTCGCGGAACGAGGAATACGTCTGGATTTCGGCAAACTCGAACTTGCCGCTCTTTACGGCATCCGACCATCCGGCGCTCGACCAGGCGGGCGAAGAACTGGGCGTGAGCGTAAGCAAGGCGGGCCCGAACAGCATCGACATTCCGAACCTGGTCGCGGCGGTCGAACAAACGGCCGCGCGTCGCCCCGCCGGAATGATGGTGGTGGGCTGGGATCCGTCCGCGCTGGTTCCGCCCATCAATGCCGCTGTAGACGCGGGCATTCCCGTCGTTTGCGTGGACGCTGACGTGCCCGCGAGCAAGCGACTTTCGTTCGTGGGAACGAACTGGTTCGACATTGGCGTTCAGCAGGCGCAAGTGATGTTGAAATTGCTCGGCGAGCGCCGCGGCAAAGTCGCGTTGCTGGGCCTTATCGAACAGAACATCGATCAGGAAGCCTTCGCCGGATTTCGCTCGGTCGCAACGCCGGCTGGCCTCCAGGTAATGAACCCGCAGCAGGACAAGGGCAACCAGGCCGAAGCGACGCGCGTCGCCGCGGCGATCATCCAGGGCACACCCGATCTCGTAGGGATGGCTGGATTCGATTCCGAAAGCGGCCCCGGCATTGGCCAGGCCATCAAGGAGGCCGGCAAAGGCGGCAAGATCGTTGGCACTACCGTCCAGGCCGAAGGCCAAATGCTGCGGTTCATCAGGGAGGGGATCATGGCCGCGGCCGTGATGCAAAAGCGGAAGCTGTTTACTTATCAAGGCCTCAAAGCCCTCTTTGACATCGTTCATTCTCCGCTGCGCTTCACGACTGATGACCGCCGCGCCGGCATCGTGCCCATTCCCCTTAATTACAGCACGGGCACGTTCGTCATCACCCGCGACAACGTCGGGTTCTTTCTGAAATGAAACCGCTGCGCTTCGCAATCTTCGGCGCAGGCTTCTGGGCGAATTATCAACTGCCGGCATGGCTCGAGCTGCCCGGTGTGGAGTGCGTCGCGATTTACAACCGCACGTTGGCGAAAGCTGAAAAGCTCGCCGAGCGCTTTGGGATTACGGGTGTGTACGATGACGCGGATAAGCTGCTCGCCAACGAGGAGATTGACTTCATTGATGTCATTACCGATGTCACAACCCACAGTCGCTTTGTACATTTGGCCGCCAAACACAAGGTGCCCGTGATTTGCCAGAAACCGATGGCTACGTCTCTGGATGAGGCGCGGAAGATGGTTTCAACGTGTCGCCGCGCGCGTGTGCCGTTCTTCATTCACGAGAACTGGCGTTGGCAAACGCCCATTCGGGAACTGAAGAAAATTCTGGAGGATGGCCCGATCGGAACACCGTTCCGTGCGCGTATCGACATGATCTCGGGCTTTCCCGTGTTCAAGAACCAGCCCTTCCTGCGCGAACTCGAGCAGTTCATCATCGCCGACCTTGGCAGCCATACGCTCGACACGGCGCGCTTTCTGTTCGGAGAAGCGAAGGAACTCTACTGCCACACGGCCCGCGTGCATCGGAACATTAAGGGCGAGGACGTAGCCACAATCGTTATGCGAATGGGCGAGGGTGCAACCGTCATCTGCAACATGGCCTATGCCGAAAACTTTCTCGAACACGACCACTTTCCGGAAACATTTTTCTTCATCGAAGGAGACAAAGGTTCAATTGAACTTGCACCGGATTTCTGGATTCGCGTCACCACGAAAACCGGCACCCATGCGCGGCGTTATCCTCCGCCTCGTTACGCCTGGGCGGACCCGGCATACGATGTGGTCCACGCGAGCATCGTCCCGTGCAATGCAGGCCTCCTCGGGGCCTTGCGCGGCAAACGGCAGGCCGAAACGACCGGCGAAGACAATCTCAAAACTGTTCGTTTGGTCTTTGCGGGGTACGATTCGGCGGCGTCTGGCCGGGTCTTGCGATTTTGACGGCAGAGTTGGGTTGTTTCCCGCCTCAACCAAAACTGGTCGTTCCTCAGACCCTTTGCTACATTGCCGCGCCACATGAAAGGGCTGGTCGAATGAGGGAACGGCTTCAGGGCCTCGGGCAATTCGTCCTGTGGGTGAAGGATGTCCTGGTCTCGTTGTTCACGCTGCGCGTGAGCAGTCGTGACCTCGTGTACCAACTCTACTTCATCGGCGTGAAGTCCCAGTCCGTCGTCTTCATTACCGGAGCGTTTACGGGCATGGTTTTGGCCGCACAGACCTATTTTCAGTTCCATCGCGTTCGTCTCGATCACGCGACCCTCGCCGTCGTCAGCGTTTCCATGTGTGCGGAACTCGGCCCGGTGCTCGCCGGCCTGATGGTTTCCGGCCGCGTCGGGGCCGCTCTCGCTGCCGAACTCGGCACTATGCGCGTCACCGAACAGATCGACGCTTTGCGCACGCTGGCTGCGCACCCAATCGACTACCTCGTTGTGCCGCGGTTTTTGGCGACGTTGATCGCCATGCCGCTACTGACCGGCGCGTCGATCGCCATAGGTATCGCCGCGGGCTACGGCCTGTGCCGGATCTTCATGGGACCCTTCGTCACTTACGCCTACGACAACATGGTCTACTACACGGGCCCGGAGGATTTCGTTACGGGAATTATCAAAGCGGTCGTCTATGGCGCCATTATCGGGATGATTAGTTGCTATAAGGGAATGACCTGCCGTGAAGGCGCCGAGGGCGTTGGTCGCGCCACGACCGAAGCCGTGGTCTACTCGTCGATTACCATTCTCATCACTAACTTTTTCCTCACCCTCATCCTCAACAATCTCATTCAACCCGCATGATTGAAGCGCACGACTTGCACAAAAGTTTTGGCGCGCTGCGGGTTCTCCAGGGCACAAGCCTTCGCATCGCCAAAGGCGAATCCGTCGTCATCATCGGCCGCAGCGGCGGCGGAAAAAGCATCCTGCTCAAGCACCTCATTGGCCTGCTGAGGCCCGACAAAGGAGAAGTGCGCGTCGAGGGTGAAGACATCAGCCACATGAACGAGCGGCAGCTTCTGCGCGTGCGCCGCAAATTCGGCATGCTTTTTCAAAGCGCGGCGCTGTTCGATTCGATGACGGTCGCCGAGAATGTTGGCTTTGTCCTGATGCGGGAAAAGCGCTCCAGCGAAAGCGATATCCGTGAACGCGTCGCCGAGGCGTTGGAAATGGTGGAGTTGAGCGGCACCGAAGATAAAAAACCCTCTGAGCTTTCAGGCGGCATGCGCAAGCGTGTCGGCCTGGCGCGGGCGATTGTTTACCGGCCTGAGATTGTTCTTTACGATGAGCCGACGACCGGCCTCGATCCTATCGTTGCCGACAGCATCGACCAGCTGATCGTGAGCGTGCGCGAGCGCCTCCATGTTACGACGATTGCTGTCACGCACGATATGCGCAGCGCGCGCCGCATCGCCCAGCGCATCATGATGCTGCACGAAGGCAAGATTTACTTTCAAGGCACTCCAGACGAAGTGTTCAACGCGACCGATCCGATTGTGAGCCGCTTCGTCAAAGGCGAGGCCGATCCGAAAGAACATTCATTTTGATATGCGCGATAAACGGTATGCCGGGAAAGTCGGGTTGTTCGTGGCCATGGCCCTCATTGTCGGTGTGGTGTTGCTGCTGATGTTCAGCAAGGGTTCGACACTTTTTACCCCGACGTACGATTTGCAGCTCAAGGCGCAGACGGTGGCCGGTCTTCGCCAAGGCGCGGTGGTGTTGCTCTCCGGCATTGTTATCGGCAGCGTGAAGGAGGCAGAGGTCGCCTCCGGCGGGCGTGGTGTTCACATCCGAATCCGGATCAAGGACAAATATAAAATCCATTCCGACGCGCGGTTTGTCATCGAGCAAATCGGTTTTCTGGGCGACCAGTATGTCGCGATTTATCCGCAGGAAAACAAGGGGGAGATTCTCGCGCCCGGAACGGTTGTACCCGTCGAAGAGCCATTCAACTTTCAGGAAGTGGGCCGCTCGGCGCGCGACTTAATCGACCATTTCAATGAAACGGCGAAAATCCTGAACGAAGCCATGGACCGAGTCAGCCGCACCCTCCTCAGCGAACACACACTGACCAACGCCACCGCCACGCTGGCGAACTTCCGAACCGTTTCCGAGAAGGCCGTGACCACAATGGACTCGATCAACGGTCTGGTGGCAAGCAACTCCGCCCCCGTGGCAGTCGCCGTCAGCAACCTCGTCGATTTCTCGCACAGCCTCGATAAGCTCTCCTCCGAATTGGGCGAAATGATAGCCACCAATCGGCACGAATTGACCCTGGCTGTCAAAAACCTGCAGACCGCGAGCAAAGTGGTGGAGGGTCTGGCCCGGGATATCGAAGCTGGCAAGGGCCTTGCTGGCACCCTTTTGAAGGATTCGGGATTGCAGGGCAATCTCACGAACATGGTGGCGAATCTGGCGACGCTGAGCAGCAATCTCAACAAATATGGCCTGTTATATAAGCCCAGAAAGCCCAAGCCGCCGGAGCCCGACCGCTTGGTCTATCCGGGTCGAAACCCAATAGCTCAATGAAGTCCCTCTGGGTCATCCGCATTTTTTTCCTCCTGCTGACCACATTTGCCGGGTATGCGGTCAGCCAGCACCGGCCGGATATCATTCATGGTGCGCTCTACGGTGTCATGGTCGGCTTCGGACTAGCCTGGCTAATGATCGCCATCGACATCATGCTGAAGGGCTTTTCGCTGCGGGCTTTTTCCGCCGCCACATTCGGTCTGCTGCTCGGCACCATCGTCGCCTACCTCATTGATCGCACGGAGTTGTTTGTCTATGGCGCCGATGAAAAAACACGGTGGGTTGTCCGTCTGGCGCTATTCCTGAGTTTTGGCTACGTCGGCATGGTGCTGGCGATGCGGAGCAACAAAGAAGATTTTTCTTTGATCATTCCCTACGTGCGCTTCAAGTCCCAGAGCAGACCTGAGAACCTCCTCATCCTCGATACCAGTGCCATCATTGACGGACGCATTGCGGACCTGATCGAGGCGCGCTTTCTCGAGGGAACGATCGTTTTGCCGCGTTTCGTTTTGAAGGAACTGCAATTCATCGCCGATTCTTCCGACACCATCCGACGCGCCCGTGGACGTCGCGGTCTGGAAATGCTGAACCGCATCCAAAAAAATCCGCGCAACGAAGTGCGCATCCACGAGGCGGACATCGCGGATGAAAAGGACGTCGACGCAAAACTGGTGCGTTTGACCCGCGCGCTCGATGGCAAGCTTTTCACCAATGACTACAATCTTGGCAAGATTGCTGAGCTTCAGTCCGTCCCCTGTGTCAACTTGAACGAACTCGCCACCGCCTTGAAGCCACACATTCTCCCGGGTGAGCTTCTGCATCTTCGCATCGTTCGTGAAGGCAAGGAAAGAGGTCAGGGCGTCGGCTACACGCAAGATGGAACGATGGTAGTGGTGCAACACGCGCATCACCTCATCGGCCAGCAAGTCGATGCACAGGTCTCAAGCCTTATTCAAACCGGCGCGGGTGTCATCATCTTCGCGGAGTTGAAACAACAGGCCGCTGCTGCTTAGTTGTAGGGATGAAACTTGTGACGGTTTACCGCGCGTTCAACCCGGCGGATGCGCACCTGATTCGCTCCCTGCTCGAAGCGGCTCAAATCCCTGCCATGGTCGCTGACGAGGCAGCCGCGCTGAGCACAGAAGGTTATTCCATGACAACGGGCGGCATTCGCGTTCAGGTCTCCGAGGACCACGTGGAAGCGGCTCGGGAATTAATTACGACTAAGGCAAACCTGGAAGACAATTAGGGGACATGGCGAAGCGTTCTTCGAAGGTCCTTCATCAACTGGCCGCGCAGCTTTCGCCACGGGAATTCCGCCAGGATCCCGATTTTTGCGCCAAGTACGGCGGTGATAAATGGTTTGCTGTGCGCGTGCCGGAGGCGGTCGCCCTGCCCGCCAGCACTGCCTCCATCGCCAAAATTCTTCGCTTCGCTTTTCAGCATCGTGTCCCTGTGACGCCACGAGGCGCGGGCTTCGGTTATGTGGGCGGCTGCGTCCCTGTTCGAGGGGGCATCGCCCTCTCGCTCGAACGAATGAACCGCATCAAGGAGATCAGTGCCGACGACTTTGTTGCGGTCGTTCAAGCGGGCGTCATCACCCAGAAACTTCAGGATGCTGCGGAAAAACTTGGTCTGTTTTATCCGCCGGACCCGGCCAGCAAAGCCGATTGCTCGTTGGGTGGAAATATCGCCACGAATGCCGGCGGGCCGCGCTGCCTCAAGTACGGCGTTACGCGCGATTACGTCCTTGGCGTTGAAGTCGTGCTCGCGGATGGCACGCTCGTGCGCCTCGGCAGCCGCACTCACAAGAATAAGACCGGTTTCGACCTCGGCCGATTGTTCGTCGGCTCCGAAGGAATGCTCGGCATTGTCACAGAGGCCACGCTCAAACTTTTGCCGTTGCCTCCTTTTCGCGCTGCCCTTTCGGTTGGGTTCGCGAGCATGAAGCATGCGGCCCAGGCGATTCGCGAGATTTTTCGGGCTGGATTTTTGCCGTGCGCCGTGGAAGTGGCTGATGCTTTTACTCTGGCCGCCGCGCGCAAACGCACCGGCAGCAAACGTCTCGATGGCTGCAACGCTCACCTCATCGTCGAACTGGATGGACAGGAAGCCTCGGTCCGGGGCGAGCTCAAAACGGTGGCACGGGTCGTGAGCGCGCTTCAACCCACGTTTGTGGAGAACGCCTGGGGCGCTGCCGCCTGTGAAAAAATCTGGCAGCTTCGTCGCGAATTTTCATACGCCTTGCGCGATACCGGCCTCACCAAGCTCAATGAAGACATTGTCGTGCCGCGCGGGAAGCTCGAGGCGCTCTTCCAATTTGCAGCGCGCCTGCAGCGCAAGCACGGCTTGCCGATCGCCTGTTTCGGCCACGCCGGTGACGGAAATATTCACGTCAATGTCATGGTCGATCTGGATCAGTCGGGCGGCAAAAAGCGCGCCGACGCGGCCCTGGACGACCTCTTTCGGCAGGTACTGGCCTGGGATGGCGTGATCACCGGTGAGCACGGGATCGGCCTGGCCAAAAAGAAATGGTGGCCTCTCGCCGCCGACGAATCGGTGCGCGCGCTTCATCGCACGATCAAACGCGCGCTGGACGAGCGGGGGATTTTGAACCCGGGGAAATTTATTTAACGGCGATCGCGGTATTCGCGGCGGTTGTCACGCCCGCCGCCACGGGAACCACCGCCCCCGGCATAGCCGCCACCTCCGCGTCCTCCCGATGGCGCGCGTTCCTCGCGTGGCCGCGCTTCGTTGACCGTCAAAGCCCGCCCTTGAAAGTCCTTCTGATGAAAGCTTTCGATTGCCTTCTTCGCTTCCTCGGGCGATGACATCTCAACGAACCCGAAACCACGCGATTTGCCGGTAAACTTGTCCTGGATGATGTTCACCGACAGAACAGCGCCGGCGGCGCTGAAATGGTCCTGCAGATCATTTTCGGTCGCGTTGTGGTTAATGTTTCCAACGAACAGTCTGGTTGCCATAGGTTTACTTCAATAGCCCTGACGCGCGCAACAAGTCGTGGGATCAATCAAGGTGCCGGGAAAGACACAGAATGCGGCCAACATACTTCGCTTTGCGCTTACGGGTTGGTGCACATCATCGTCAACTCGCGTCAAAAGACAAGAGAATTGTGGCGACCTGCTCAATTCTTCTCCGCCCTGACTTACTGAACTTATTGCGAAGGCGGATTTTTTTGCTCTGCCGCGGGCGCGGCAATTCCGAGTTTCGCGCGCAGCCTCGTTTGAATCCGGGCGTCAATTCCGTCAGGCTTGAGCATCATGTCGAGCACTGACTTTTTCATCTCATCGAAGGGAGGCAAGGCGAGCACATTGCGCCTGGACGCCATTTTTTGCATGTAGTAGTTCCAGAGATAACGAGCCTGGCTTTCGAGGCCAAGTGCCCGGTCCTCCTCTGATCGATCTTCGTCCGCAAAAGCAATGCTGATCCAATACTGCACTAAAAGTCCTTCCAGCAAAGCTTTCGTTCGGTCGTGCCCGAGGTCGAAAAAGTTTCCCATGATGCGCTGTAACGAAAACTCCTCCATGGAAAGCCCCGGCGGAACCGCGTCGGGATATTTTTCCTTCAGCAGCGCAAACCAGCGTCTCGCCTCCGCCAGGCGGTTATGCGAATAGGACAGGTAAGTCAGTTCACGAAGAAAGTTTTTGTGCGCGTTTTGCACGTTTTGCTTTGACTCAAGTTCTTCGGCAATCATTTGCTCGTAAGCCTGATTTGCACGCTCCGCCCTGTCCAGATTGGGCCCGAACCACATTGGGTCCAGCGAGATCAAGCGCCCGCGTAGAACTGAAAGGCTCATTGATTGATAAACAACCCTGCGAAGAGTGATGAGGTCTGTCTTTTTTGAATATTTAAGCCCGATGTGGCCCCAATAAACCGCGTGCGCCTCCGGTAACCGCCAGTCCAGCGGCCCGTACAACCCGTCAACTTCGCGCATCACTTGCGCATCCATCTTATACTCATTGCGCAGTCTCGTGGCACGAACTCGTTCCGCTTCGGTGGAGGGATTCAGCAATTGGTCAAAATTCGGCTTGGGTCCGCCAAACAGGTTCGTCATCGCGACAGCCCAGTTGTATTTGTAAACGAGATGGGCATCGTCCAGGTTCATCCCCATCTTGTGTTGAAAAAACCACGCGAGCTCGCGATAGATCAAGGCCTCTTTTGGATTATAACGCAGCCCTCCATCCCGTAGCAGCTCTATACCGCGCAGTACCCAGCGCCAGCGGTCTTCGCCGGCAGGAAACTTCACCGAAATGTTGTAAGCCATGTTCCACGCTTGCACGATCCATACCTGGGCAAACGTCGGCTCCAGTTTCGTGATCCAGTCCGCAAGCTGTACCATCTCAAAATACTTCCCGTCATTCTGAAGGTCATTCGCGCGAATCCATAACGCGTTCGCGATCAAGCCGCGAAAACCTCCCAGGGCGACCGTCGTGAAGGCCAGCATCGGCGGAGCATTCTCCAGCGGGGCGATGCGCGTTAGCCCGAGCGTAGCGCGTTGAGTGTTCAGAGCGCGTTGCACCGTCGCTGCCGACCCCAGGAGCAACACAGTCAGTGCCACTAATCCGATCTTGCGCCACTTGCTACGCATCTCACACCTGTGGCTGCGCGGTGGCGAGTTCGCGCCGCGTTAATATCCCCATCCCAAGTGCGGCGACACATCCTCCCATGAACAACACAATCTGTCCGAATGCCTTTAGCAGTTCCAACCATGTAATACTGCGGCCCGTGCTAAGGGACTCTACAGGTGAAAAATCCTTCACCACGTTTATTACCGCCAGCAATCCCTTAAACACCGGCAAAAGCATGAAATCCAGCCATACGGCGGTCGGTCGCTGCGTTTCGTGGTTTACTCCGAGGATCGTTCCTTCGGTTATCGTCGTTGCAAGCGTTCCGCTCGAGAGCACAACGAACAAGATGCTCACGGCAAAAAAGGCGGCTACCGGGAACGACAGAAACGTCGCCGCTGCGAGTCCCAACGCCGCCAGGAGCGCCAGCCAACATGCGATGATCAACAGCCCGCGCAGGAAATTCAGGCCGAAGCCTCCCTCGCGATACAGTACTTCGAAACCATCGTCCAAAGGGATGACCATCGTTGTTGGTTCACCATTGAACATCCGCACAAACAACCGGCCTTGATCGTCAAACAGGTTGGGCGGGATCGCAAACTCATGCGGCGTTTCCGCGGCCAATATTAAATCCTGAATTTGAGCGCGATCCGGGGGCCCAATCTGCCAGCGGGTCAAATATGACCCCGTGGCGTTGGTCTGCGCCACGAAGAACTTCACCCGGACGAAGAGTGGTTCGTCCTTGAGCAGCGCTCGTCTCAAACCGATGTCGATGGTCCAGTCCTTTGCGTAACCGGGCAGCGCGACTTGCTGCGCCGCCTGGACAAGTTCCATGAGCTGGTTTCGCAATTCAGGGTATTCAGATTCCGGAATGCGTGTCTGCTGCACGCGTTGCTGGAAGAGGCGCTGCACCTCCGCCTCCAGATTCGGTTTCGGCGGCTTGAGTGAGCCGCGCGCCACCATGATCTCGCGGCGTAATACCTGTTGCTCACGCGCCGGCAAACGATTGGCGCGATAATGCAGCAGCCCGTACACGCTTGCCCCTGCCACGGCCAGCAACACCAAATTGAGGAACACCAGGCCAAGCCATTTGCCCAGCCAGATTTGCCAGCGCGCGATCGGCTTCACTGCAACCATCTGCAGTTGGCACTCCTCGATGTCTTTCGCAAGGGTTCCGCAAGCCAGCCACAGCGTCGCCAGCCCCAGCAATCCCGTGATCACGCTCAACGTGTACGTCAGCAGTATTTGCGTGAACCCCCGGGCCGTCCCATCGTCTTTAATCAGCAAGGGTAGCAGCACCACCGAGAGGAGGAGGAGCGCGGTCAACACCCAGAACAGGCGGAAGCGAAACGCCGCTTTCCAGGTGAGCAAGGCGATGGCCAGGCAACGTTGCATCGCTACTTCGGTTTGTTCAGCAGCGATGAGAGCTTTTCGTTCGCTTCGGCAAGGTCGGCCGCCGGTTCGGGTTCTGGTTTGACTTCCGCAGGGGGGGGAGGGGTAGAACGCGTCAGCGCTTCCAGTTTTGCGTCGTCCACCGACGGTTTCGCGGTCGGTCTCGCTTCAGCCGCCTCAACCTTCGGCGCAGGCGCGGCCAAGCGTTCCAATATTTTTGCCGGCGCCGTCGAAGGTTCACCTTCGCCACGCAGGTAAGCCGCCACGCGATGGCCTGAAGTAGCTCCCGAAGTTTCCGCCGATTCCCGCGCGCGCTGCACCACGTCCAGAAAGTAACTCTCGAGGTTTTGCGTCGGCGTGTCGATGCGCACCTTATCTTCCGCGACGTCGCGCCGTATCAGTTCCAGCACGCGCTGCATCGTCTCGCGTGCTAGCGGCGGCATCGTAATCCGCACGCGGTCCGGCGTTGCCAGCAGCTCGCGCAGCGTCCCCAGCGCCTGCACTCTGCCTCCATACAGGATTACCACGCGATCGCAGACATCCTCGACATCCGACAACAAGTGACTGCTCAGAATCACCGTCTTGCCACGCCGCGCCAGCGCCAGGATCAAGTCTTTAACTTCCCGGCAGCCGATCGGGTCCAACCCCGCGGTCGGTTCGTCCAGGATCACCAGATCTGGATCGTTGATCAGCGCCTGCGCCAGGCCAATGCGCCGCTGCATTCCTTTGGAGAACTCGCCGACAGCGCGCGTGCGTGTTTGCGTCAACCCCACCATTTCCAGCAACTGCTCCGTACGGGCTTCGCGGTCCTTTTTCGGCAAAGTGAACAGGTTCCCAAAAAAATCCAGCGTCTCCCGCGAGTTCAGATACCGGTAGAGATAGGATTCTTCGGGCAAGTAACCGATGCGCGACTTCGTTTGTACATGGCGCGGCGAATGCCCAAAGACTTCGATGTGCCCGCGCGTGGGATACAACAGCCCCAGAAGCATTTTGACTGTGGTCGATTTGCCCGAACCATTCGGCCCCAGAAGTCCAAACACCTCACCGCGGCGCACCTCAAAATCGATATTGTCCACGGCACGCGCTTTCGGGCGGCCCCAAAAGTCCTTGAAGACCTTCGTCAAACCGCGCACTGCCACTACGGTCTCGCGATCCGCTGCGGCGGGCGTCGTCGTTTGCTCGGGGGCTGCTGCGATCATGCGAGCTGCGGCTTCAACTCACCGGCGACCGCTTCCCCGTTGCCGGCGGTCGCTGGCTCCGTCGGTGTCACTGGGTGATATGGCTCCAACTCTTCACCCTGCCGGACCAGGCGTGCGCTATTGAAAATGACGATGAAGGAGCCGGCGTTGTGCATAATCGCCGCCACGATCGGATTCAAGTAACCGAACGCCGCCAGCGCCAAACCGCCGATGATAAAAAACACGCCCACCAAAAAATTCTGGTTGATGACTGCGCGCGTGCTGCGCGAGAGCCGCACCAGGAATGGCAGTCGCCGCAAATCGTTGTTCATCAGCGCGATGGTGGCGCTGTGGATTGCGACTTCGCTTCCGGCTGCGCCCATCGCGATGCCGATATCACCGGCCGCGAGCGCCGGCGCGTCGTTCACGCCGTCGCCCACCACCGCCACGCGATAGCCGCGCGCTTTGGTCTGCCGAACGAACTCCACCTTGTTCTGCGGCAGGCAATCTCCGACTGCTTCCTCGCACGCGATCTCTTTCGCCACGCGCGTGGCGACCGGTTGCCGGTCTCCGGACACCATCGCCACACGGCGAACCCCTGACTGTTTTAATTCCGCGAGCGCCTCGCGCGCTTCACTGCGCGTTTCGTCCTGCAAACCCAGCCAGCCAATGAACTTTCCGTTCCGCGCCACGAAAATCAGGCTGAAGCCTTCGGTCTCGTTCAGATCGACCGATTTCATTACGTCCTCGGCGACGCCGCTGTCTTTCAGCCATAGCGCGCGCCCGACCACGATCGTGGCGCTGTCCACATCAGCCTTGATCCCACGCCCCGCAGCTTCCGCAAAATTCTTGGGCTCACTCAACGGGACGCCCGCGTCCTGCGCCAGCTGCGCCAGTGCCTTCGCCGTGGGATGATTGCTGTATTTTTCCGCCGAAGCCGCCAGGCGCAGCAACTCCGCCGGTTGCACACCTTCAATCGGTGACAGTCGGCTCACGGCCAATTTGCCGGTGGTCAGCGTTCCCGTCTTGTCGAATACAAATGCATTGATCCGCGCGGCCAGTTCGATGTCGCTCACGTTTTTGATCAAGATGCCCAGCCGAGCGGCCGCCGAAAGCGCCGCGACCATCGCGGTCGGCGTCGCCAAAATAAACGCGCACGGGCACGCCACCACCAGCACGGCGATGACGCGATTGAGTTTCTCGGCCAGGCTTCCTGTCGTGAACGCCCACACCAGCGCCGCAATCGCCAGCACCAGCGGCGTGTAATACACCATGTATTGATCGATCAAGCGCATGATCGGCAGCTTCGTTTTCTCCGCGGCCAAAATCAGTTCGCGCACGCGCCCCAGCGTCGTGTCCTGCCCCGCGCGTGTCACCTTCACTTCCAGCACGCCCGTCAGATTTTGCGTACCGGCGAAAACATCGTCTCCCGTCGTTTTATCGACGGGGAGCGATTCGCCGGTAATGTTCGCCTGGTTGAATGATCCCTGCCCGTTCACGATCACGCCGTCCGCCGCCACGTTGTCTCCGGGTCGAATCCGAATCACATCGCCGATCGCCAGGTCTTTTGTCGCGACTTCCTCCTCACCTTTGGCCGTGATGCGCCGTGCTTTCGTTGGCGTCAGTTTGATCAATGATTCAATCGACGCTCGCGCCCCTTCCGCGGTGCGCGTCTCGATGATTTCGCCCATCAACATGAAAAAGGCCACCAGTCCCGCCGTCTTATAATCGCCGGATGCAAACGAAGCCAGCACGGCAATCCCTACCAGTTCATTGATGCTCAGAATGCCCTGCCGCAAATCCTTGATCGCCGTCCACACGATCGGGTAACCCAGCAGGATCGCTCCGATCATCGCGCTGGCGCTCGCGATCATCGTCCCTTTGTGAAATGCCCAATCGACGATAAACGCGTTCAGCACGAACACCAGCCCCACCAAAAGCTGCACCAGCCGCACCGAAGTGTGCGAATGATCGTGCCCGCAACCGCACGACTCGTCGTGCTCATGATTATGATGGGCGTGATCATGAGGATGCTCGTGCTCATGTTCTCTTCGACTTAATAACGACGTCACCTGCATAGAAATTCTAATATACCCGTTTTCCCGCTCATTGCACGCGATGGCTCCCTAGTGCCCTTCGGCCTTTGGCGGTTCCAGTGTCTTTAGCTTCTCCGGCTCGCGATTCAATTGGATTCGAATCTCCCGAGGGTTCCCTTCGCGCGTCGGCACCATGAACTTTTCCACTTGCGCATTCGTAAAAATCTTCTGAAACGCCTCCAGCCGCCGCATATTGCGGAACAGCTCCGGGTTTTTGCGATATTCGGGCAGCAAGCTGGTGAACCGGTTCGATTCGCCCGCTACGAATTGCACCATCCGCGTTTTGTCGCTTTCACCGGTCGCGATCCGAATCACCGCGTCACTTTGGGCCTGGTTCAACGTCTGGTTGGCTGCGCTCCGCGCATCCAGCAAAGTCTTGCCCCGGCGCGCTTCCGCCTCCGACACCGCCGCAAAGGCCGCCCGCAGCTTCAGCGGCGCCGTGGCGTCGAGATTAATTTGGTCCACCACGATGCCCAGTTTCTGCGTCGCAATCGCTCGCTCCAGATGAAGCCGCACTCTTTCTTTGAATCCGCCCACATCGCGGCTTAAGGCATCGTGCGCCGTGTACGTGGCACTGCCGTAAATGAGCGCGTTATTGAACGCGTTCCAAACCGCGTTCGACGCATTCACGAAGGCAAATTCATAGTCCAGCCCCGGCTCCGCGATCCGGTATCGCAACTCCCCCTTCACGTGGATGATGTTTCCGTCGGCGGTTAGGACGTAACCTTCCTGCGCGGGATTAAGCGACTCCGGCGCAGGCGGCAATACCCCTGTCGCCTCCATGGCGGCGGTCGTTCGGTACCATCCGACTGTGGACTGGATCGTTTGCACCTGACCCACCGGAATTCGCACCACTTCATCGATCGGATACGGAAACGACCAGTGCGCGCCGGGCTCAAGCAACACATTGTCGCCTTTGCCGAGCGGTTTTCCCAGCCGCAGGATCACCGCCTTTTCCTGGGGCTGCACCACGAAGAACCCGGAGCCGAGGAATACCAGCACCATGATCACCAGCACGATCTTGACGATCACGAAGCTGCTCCGCAGCGCCTCCGAAAGCGCCTGCGAACCGGCGTCCTCCGTCGGTTCGGGCGGCGTGGGCGCGCTCGGCGGTGTTGCCTTTCTGCGCGGCTCCAGCAAATCGATGCCGTTACTCATTGGTCGTATTCGAGGAAATCTTCGGTGCGGTCGGCGCCGTCGACGGCCCGCCATTCAACAAATTTAGCGGGAAAGTCTGCGTATCCAGGATCAGCGTCGTGCGTTCCTTCAGAAAATCCTCCAGCGCGCGCAACTGCATGAGAAACTTCCCCAGCTCCGGTTCCTGCTCAAACACCTGCAACGACGCCGCCGCCAGCCTGTCGCCCTCGCCACGAATCTGCGTCGCCTGGGCGTCCGCTTCCGAAAGCACATTTGCGCTCGCCAGGTTCGCCGCCGACCGAATGTCGCTCGCCTCGCGCTGCCCTGCGGACTCAATTTGTCGCACTTGCAACTGCCGTTCGGCCTGCATTCGCTCGAACACCAGTTTCGTGACACTCTCCGGTAGGCCTATCCGCTTGATCCCCACAAACTTCACTTCCACTCCGTAGCCGTTCGCCTGCACGTCTTTCTGAATCCGCTGCAAAACCTCCTGCTCGATCTGTTCGAATTTCAGCTGTTTCTCGTCCGTTGAGATGAAATCCGAAAACGGATGCGTTCCCACCACTCCGCTGTAGGCACTCCGCGCCAGCCCCGACAGCGCTTCCTCAAGTCGCACAACCGAGTCGCCGAACTTCGGAAAAAACACCTGCGGCTGCGCGATGTTCCAGCCCGCATAAACCTTGATCAACAGGCTGTGCCCGTCCGCCGTGAAGACCTGCTCGAACTTGCTTTCGAAATTCTGAATGCGCTTGTCAAACTTATACACCTGCTGAATTGGCCACGGCCATTTCACGTACGCCCCCGGTTCAGTCACTGGTCGCGTCGGTTTCCCGAACGTCGTCACCATCGCCACCTCGGTCGTCCGCACCTGGAAGAAAATCAGCAGCAGGCCGAAGATGAACAGCAGCAACAGCCCTATCGTGATCGTTATCGGATTTCTTTTCATAACTATCGTGGCGCCGGCGCCGCCGGCATCGGCACATTCAAAATGTCACCGGCTCGAATCCGGTCTTCAAGGTTCAACAGGATCACGTCGTGCGAATTCGTCCCAGTCATGACCAGCTTCCTCGTGCCGGCACTGTAGCGGCTCAACGCCTGGGCGTACGCGAGATGCGAATACACGGTCGGCGACGCCTTAAAAGCTGGGATCTGGTTCGTGAATTGCGCCGCCCTCGCCGCCGCCCCCACCGCGCGGCTTGTGCTCGCCGCCTCCGCGTTGCGTCTGCGCTGCAGCGCCTCTGCAAGCGACCACGAATTGGTCGCCACCGCATCCGTCTGCGCCTTTAATCGCTCCGCCTCGCGTTTCTGCGTCGCCCCAATCACTTCCTCGTAGGCTCCGGCCACGCTCACCGGCGGATGAATGTCCTGCAGCCCCAGGAACACAATTTTCACTCCCAGATCCTCCGCGTCCGCCCGCGTCTGAATCCGTTGTCGCAATTCCTCCGCCGCCTTGAACCGTCCGGTGGACATGATCTCCAGCAGGTCCACCCCCACGAGGTATCGCACCACTTCGCGAGTGCCAATGTCCTCCAGCAGCTTGGCCGGCTTCATGTGTTTGTAGGCCCATTTCTTCACGTCACTAATTTGAAACTGCACCGGAATGCTGACCGACAACAAACTCACCGGCGGAATTCTTTTGCCCTCGACCGTGTTCGTCGTCGCGCCGGGTTCGCGGCTCGCCACCAACAGGTTAAATTCTTCCTGATAGTGCCGAACGGTCCACAGCACCGTGTCTGCCTCGGGCCGCTGGTCGTGGTGGTCGCCTTCCTCCTGGTGCACGAATCCAACGTTAAAAGTTTGAATTTCATCCGTACGGAAGCGCTGCACGCGGTCCACCGGCCAGAACCATTTCAGGTGCATCCCGGGCTTCAACACGTCCCGCTTCGCCACGGGTCGCCCAAATCGCTCCAGCAAACCGGCTTCACCGGCCTCAATGAACACAAAGCACGATGACAAGAGCAGCACTGCCAATTGCGCGAGCAAGAATCGCGGGAAGTTTCGCTCCACAAAGCGATAGAAGGAAGTTTCCGACACCTTGAAGCCGAACTGATAATCCAGCACGTGCGCCGCCGTCGAAAACAACCCTTCCGGATGACTCAGCAGCCCCACCAGCCGGCTCTCGTAAAGCAAACGCGTCTGCTTACCCTTCACCCGCGGCCGATACAATTCCAGGATCAGCCCCATCAACGTCTCGAATGCGATCAGCCCCAGCAACACTGCTCCCGCGGCCGCCACGAAATAATCCACGCGCGGAAACTTCGCCAGCGCAGCCACAATCGTCAGCATCGCTACCGCGCACGCGTAGGCCGACAGCAACAAGTGGTTCGCCCCTGGCCGTAGCAGCCGATCGTTGCGGATCCGCGCCACTCCGGCCGAGAACCGCCCCAACAAAAACAGGAGCAGGAAAAGAACGCCGAAAATCGACAGCGCCACCGCGGGTTGTTTCAGCGCCGGCTTGCCCGGCTGTTGCAGCCATTGCCAGAGCAGCCATGCGCCGATCCCTTGCGCCAGCAACAGCGCGATCGTGATCCCCGGCACGAAATACCGCTCGAATTGCTCCCGGGAGCGCCCCGCCGGAAAGGCATCCGTCCCCTCGTTAAACAGCGCCGACGTCGAGCGCGCCTTCGTCAACTCGTCGTACTCCATCCGTTCCAGCCGCTCCCGCTCCTCCAGTCGCATCTGGAACCAGCTCACCAGCGCCACCGCAAACCCGTAGGCGACAAACGCCGACGAGACCTGTGCGGATAGAGAATTCGCGTACCGCCCAACCCCGTACACGCACACCGCCGTTATCAGCAGGACGACTGCGTTCAACAAGCCACTGTTCCCTTTCCGTTCCATGCTTTAAGTTAGCTCACGGTCTTCAAACAAAAATAACGCCAGCGCCAGCGCCGCGCCCACATAGGCCATCGTGTAACCCGCCGCCGAACCCAGATAACGAGCTGGAATCCCCGCTTTCCCTTCCTCCAGCGTGTCGGCCAGCCACAGTAACTGCCAATTCGGCAGTGCCCCATAAAAAATGTTCGCCCACCACGAGCCGGCTTCCGCTCGCCGTCCGAACAAGTAATCCGACATCAGCCCCAGCATGAAAAATCCGGAGCACACCGCCAGCGTGGCGATCACTTCCAATCGCGTCGAGCATGCCAGCGCCAGCGCGGCGAGAATCCAAAACGCGAACAGAATCAACACACCCGCCTGCCACATGCGCGGATCCAGCCCTTGCCCCCACCGCTGTGGTTTGCCTTCCTTGCTGATGAAATTGATCACGACGAAGGCCAGCGTCACCACCAGCGCCACGCTCAGGACCGCGTCCGACACGAAGGGCCGGCGCAGGAAAAAATTGCTGAACCCTCCCATTGCGTACGCAATCACGAAACCTGCCGCGAAAATGCCGAGCGCGATCCAATCCGTGTCCCCGTAGGCGTCAAACGCCATCCGACTGGCCAGCAGACAGGCTATCAGGTCCACATATGCCAACAACGCCAGCGCCAGCGCCAGCCCCATGTATTTTGCCAGCAAAAACTGCGCGCGCCCCACCGGCTTGGCCAGCACCGCCAGCGCTGTCCCTGTGCGAATTTCACGCGCCAATGAGTTAGAAGCACTCAGTACTGCCGCCAGCAACCCCGTTAACAACATCACCGCCAGCACGCTGTCTTTGACCAGCTTGGGCTCATCCCCGAACCCGAAATACGAGATACTCGACAAAAACGCGATAAACAGCGCCGAGGCGCTCATTAACAGCAGAAAAATCGGCTGCCGAATCAGCTCCATAAACGCGTTGGCGGCGATTGTAACGAATTGGCGCACAGGCTCGTAAGCTGCCAAGATGACGAATCATACGCCTATTGGCAAACCGTTATCTCGCAATGCCCGTGCCAACCTGGCAACACCGCTCCGCCGGCGTCCGGGTAGGGTCGGCGCTCCGCCGCCGACCGCAGACGTCTAGTCGGGCGTCGAGCTTCGCGAAGCGTCATGGAGTGCGGCACTCCCGTGCCGCTTTGACCCGCAGCCAAAATCTGTAACCACCGAGGTAACGAGGTGGCACTTCTCGTTGGTGCTCCAGGCGCTCGGTTTTGTCGAATGCGCATTTGAATTCGCGACAGCGTCGTGGAGTGCGGCGCTGCTGTGCCGCTTTTCCGCGCAACCTTAACCATCAACCGTAGCCTCGCAAAGTCGCGATGCGCGCCCTCACGAGAAAAACGAGTCTTGCTGTGAAATCTCCCCTGCCCTAAAAACGTATCGCGCCCCGGTTTATGCCCGAGACCTTCAAATACGATGTCTTCCTGAGCCACAGTTCGAAGGACAAGACTATCGTGCGCGACGTCGCCGAGCGCCTCCGCAAAGACGGTGTAAAGGTCTGGTTCGATGAATGGGAGATCAAGCCAGGGGACAGCATCCCGTCGAAGATCGACGAAAGGTTGGACCAATCCTTTACATCAACTGGCGACCGACAATTTCATGAGTGCGAAGCGTTTTAGAATCGCCTTCTCCTTCGCGGGGGAAAAGAGGGACTTTGTTGCCAAGGGGTCGCCGGTCACAATCGCAGTCTGGTCATAGCCCTCATGCGGCAAGGGAAGGCTGCCGACGCCCTGCCCTACGCCCGTCGCGCGGTTGAAATCTACACCCGCCTCGGCTCACCCAACCTCGCCGATGCCCAAGCGATCCTGCGGGAGTGCGAAGGGTGAGCGCATTACGCTGCAATTGCCGCTCTCCGGCGAACTCAATCGCCTCACCTGGAAAGACGTAGTCGCAAGGCGGTGGTGTGCTTGTTGGGCACCCCGGTGTGGTGTGGGAGCTAAAGTTTAGCTACGAGTGTGGCGCGATTGGGCTTAGCACCCTGCGTGCCATACAGCGCCGATTGTTTCAAAATAAATCCAAAAATATTTATGGGGGGTTACCCAATACTCGTCCAACCCCCTCTGCTACACTTCACCCGTATGAAAATAAAAAATATAGTTCCACTCGTGATCACGGGGCTTTCTGTGCCCTTCGCGTCTTTGCGGTTCAAAAACTACTCCTCTCGGTCATCTGGCCATATTTAACCATTTAACTCATTCACTCATTTAACCCTTTGCTTGCACCATGCACACTGAAGAAACCAAAAACCAATTCATCGAACTCCGCGCCAAAGGCTGGAGCTTCGACCGTATTGCCGAGGAACTGAGCGTCTCCAAGCGCACGCTGATCCGTTGGCATGAGGAATCCGGCATCCAGATCGAAAACCTCCGCCAGATCGAACTCGAACGCGTTCAGGAACGCCTCCTCGGCTCCCAGGCCGAACAGCTTGAAGCCCTGATCGTCGAGTACCAGCGTTACCGCAACGAACTGCTCACCCGCGATCCCGGACGCGTCCCCCAATACATGCTCTTTCGCATCGTGGCTCGCCTTCGCGACCAACTCGAACGCCGCCTGGTCACACCTCGCTTCCAACCCGAGTCTCAACCAGCTCTCGCCGGGGCAAACGTCACGTCCTCAATCTCCGAAGCAAATCCCGCGGCATGATCTCGCCCAAAAATGTCACCATTATGTCACCATTTTTGTCACTGCGAAATTCTTACCCCCGTCAGCGCAGGCACTTACAAATTCGACACTCGAAAATGGTGACATTTTCAGACGAATTGCGGGTGCCATGCGCAATACACCCGGACAAAATCGAACACTCGGAGCACCGTGGGCAGGTGCGGAGAGGAATTCGGCGCCAGCCGAAGGCCGCAGGCCGA
>Ga0111538_10003386_pt1 | contig 22317 bp, 23 predicted proteins | sample SoiMethybrSBSTD1_FD_79669 | JGI IMG/M metagenome (GOLD analysis project Ga0111538, IMG submission 79669) | Bulk soil microbial communities from a Populus tree surrounding site in Tennessee, USA - Soil MetaG P. TD hybrid SBSTD1 (version 2)... | ecosystem: Environmental > Terrestrial > Soil >...
GTCGGCACCCCGACGCCATCGGTCCCGGGCCGTGGTCAGAAACTGACGGAGGAGATCATGCACATCGAACCCTATCTGTTCTTTGAGGGCCGCTGCGAGGAAGCCGTGGAGTTCTACCGCATGGCGCTGGGCGCCGAGGTGACGATGCTCATGCGCTACAAGGACAGCCCCGAGCCGCCACCACCCGGGAAGCTGCCTCCCGGCTCGGAAAACAAGGTGATGCACGCGAGCCTGCGCATCGGGGACGCCACCGTGATGGCTTCCGACGGGTTCTCCAGCGGGCAACCAAGCTTCCGAGGCTTCTCGCTCTCCCTCAGCGTGCCCGACGAGGCGAGGGCCGAGGCACTCTTCACGGCTCTGGCGAACGGCGGGCAAGTGCAGATGCCGTTGAGCAAGACCTTCTGGTCGCCACGGTTCGGCATGGTGACCGACCGCTTCGGCGTGGGATGGATGATCAACGTGCCATCAACGGCCTGAAGGAGCCAGGGACGTGGTGACGCACGATCACCGCGAGGCCATCCGACCGCGCACGCAACCGGTCCGTTCGACCCCCTGGCGCCGCTCCGCTTCGGGGGCCGACGAAGAGGGAGGAAGCGGCAGAAACCCCCTCAGCCGGACCGGTCACGCGGCGACGAGATCAGGACTTGCGCGACGTCTTCGAAAAGAAGGTGCCCAGGAGCGGGCGGACATCGCGCCCGTGGCATTGGGGACAGGTGACGCTTGCCTTGTCGTGCTCGCTGACCGACATCGGAATGGTCACTTCACGCTTACAGGTCTCGCAGTAGTACTCATAGAGAGGCATCCGGAATCTCCTCTCGCGTGCGAGGTCATCTCTGGGGCAGCATGGTCTCCCTGGCTGATCCCTGCCCTACGCTTTTCCGCTATACGCCCACCGGGACCACCACGCTAGCTGCGCTGCGTCATGCGATCCGTCAGCTTCGGGGCCTGCGCGCGGCGAAGGCGCGGATGCGGTCGCGGGCGGCGGCACCGGTTCGGAGCGCGGCGCCGTACGCCTCGGGCTCGCGGCCCTTGGTGCCGGCGCGGATGGCCGCGACGATTTCCTTGGTGGCGGCGAGACCTTCTCGCGGTGAGCTGGCGATCTCCTCGGCCCACTTCAACGCACTCGCTTCGAGCGTCGGCGGCGCCACCACGCGATTCACCAATCCCATCCGTAGCGCCTCGGTGGCGTGCACCGTGCGGCCGGAGAGCAGAAGATCACGTCCATGGCCGCCGCCGGCGATGTCGAGAAAGCGCGCGATGCCGTAGCCGGGGTTGAAGCCGAGCGTGACTTCCGGAAGTCCAAGCCGCGCGCGGTCGGAGGCGATGCGGAGGTCCTGGGCGACCGCGAGCATGAGGCCGCCACCGAGGGCGTGGCCATCGATCGCCGCCAGAGTCACCTGCGGCAGGCGCGAGAAGCGGTCCATCAGCACGGCCTGACGCGTGGCCAGCGCCTGCGCCTCCTCGCCGGTGATCGTCTCCATCTCGCGGATATCGTTGCCGGCGCAGAACGCGCGGCCCCGCCCGCAGATCACCAGGACGCGGATCTCGTCCATCGCGGCCACGCGCTCCAGCGCCTGCTCCAGCGCGGTGGTGAGCTCGCGATTGAGTGCGTTGAGGGCTTCGGGTCGATTGAGCGTGAGTTTCAGGACACCGTCGCCTGTTGTAGCGAGCTCCGCGAGGCCGGCTTGTTCCGTGGGTGGCCTGCTCACGAGGGTTCCCGGCTCCGCTTTCGCAGCCAGCCCGTCAGGCCGAGTCCGAGGCCGGCCACGGCGGCGGTGGCGCCGGCGGCGCGCCAGAAGTTGGTGCGGAAGAACGGCACCTGGAAGAACGGCGAGTGACGGTCGGACGGCTTGAGCCGGCCGTCGAGCAGTCCCTCGACGATCGTCATGGCTTCCCGGATCAACACCTCGGTGGTCGCCTTGGCGAACGTCGGGTCGGCCAGCGCCGGATGGCCCACGTACCCCTGGCCACCGTTCTTCAGCGGATAGTTGGGGACGATCCGCCGCACCATCGAGTAGCGCGCGGGCGGCAGGGTGCGGAACGATTCGTCGACGAGATCCGGTCGCAGCAGCAGCATGAGCGAGGTTTCCCACCAGCCGCCGTGGGCGTCCTCCGCGAACGCACCGCGCTCGGCGGCGGTGAGTGGACGACCCAGCTCGGCCTCGATCGCGTCCACGTAGCGGCCGCGCAGGAATTCCCAGGCCAGGTGGCCCGTGAAGGAGGCCATCACCACGCCGTGGCGGCGAGAGACGATGGCCGCGGCCTCGTCGAGTGCGGTCAGATGGCCGGGGCCGCCGTGGCCGTTGGCGACGAGGATGAAGCGGAAGCCGCTGCGGGCCAGCGCCTCGCCGTAGTCCACCATCACGTCACGCACCACGCGCTGGCGCACGCTGATCGTCCCCACCGTCTCGAACGTGAACGAGCCCAGGTGCAGGGTCGGGAGCAGGATGGCCGACCAGCCGGGTCGCGCCGTCACCAGCCGCTCGGCGATCGTCTCGGCGAAGTGGCGGGCGGCGAACGCGTCCACGCCCACCGGCAGGTGCGGGCCGTGCTCCTCCAGCGGGCTCACGGTCAGCAACACGACGGTGCTGGCGCGGTCCATCTTGTCCAGCGCCGGCGACGACATCTCTTCCAATCGATAGACGCTCAAAAGCTGCTCCCTTTCGTGGCGGCGAGATAGTCCTGCCGCGCGCGCTCGAGCTCCGCGACGATGGCCTCACGCTCCGCGACCAGCCGCCGGGCCGCCTGGCTCTGGGTGGCGGACAGGGCCGCGAACCGGAGGCGAACGCGGAGCCAGCCGGCCCCGATCAGGTAACGATACGCGATCGTGCCCGAGATCGGCAGCGAGAGCGCGAAAGCCAGGGCCCACCACGCCCCAGCCGCGCGGAAAACCAGCCAGATCTCCAGTCCCCAGAAGAGGGGGAACGCGACCACGCTGGCCAGCAGGCGGATCGTCGCGTAATCGGTTTCCTTGCGGGCCATCCGGTGCGCGAGCCAGCGCGGCACGTAGTAGGGCAGGGCGTTGACGAGCGCGCCGTAGCCGAACAGCGGGAAACCGGCGATCGCGTCCCAGGAGTAGACGAGCCTGGCGCGGGCTGGCAGGCGCTCGCGCCGCCGGCGCACCGCCTCATCGCGCTGGTGATACTGGGCCAGCAGCGACCGGTAGGCCTGGATGCTCTGCCACAGCGACTCGACCCGCTCGGGCTCGCGCGCCTTGAAGTGGGCGACCGCGTCGGCGATCGAGCGCGACAGCCGCACCGGATCGACGTCACGCCGTCGCAGGCCGCGCGACTGCATGACCTGCTCGGTCAGGTCGTCGCGGTACAGCTCCTCCACCGCGTGGACCAGCCGCTGGTCGTCGATGCGCTCGACGTTGACGACCTGCGCCTCCATCGCCCACTGCAGGTCACGCGTGAGCGCATCGACCGCCTTCACCGGATCCTCGCGATACGCGCGCAGGTAGGCGGCGGGCTGGATCGGCTCGCCGAACGCCACCAGCACGCGGCTGCGAAACGCCTTGCGCGCCTCGAACGAGAGCCCCACCGGGATCATCCGCAGCTCGCCGGGATGGCTGGCCTCGTACTCGAGCGCGATGCGGGCGGCGCCGGTCTTGATGCGCTGCACGCGCGCCTCCGCGTGGGTCGTCCCCTCGGGGTAGATCGCCACCAGCCGGCCCCGCGCGAACGTGGTGAAGCACGCCGCGAAGGTATCGAGGTTCTTGTCCATCTTGCCGGGATCGTCCTGCCGCCGATAGACGGGGATGGCGCCGCACGCCAGGAGGAAGCGCGCCATGAGCGTGTTGCGAAACATCGACGCGGTGGCCAGGTAGTGGACCTTGCGGCGGACCACGCTGCCGACCACCAGCGAATCGATGAAGTTGTTGGGGTGGTTGACGCAGAGCAAGATCGGGCCGCCGACGGGCACGCGCTCGGGATGGCGCGCGTCCACCGACCGGAAGAGGAACCAGAGCCAGAAGCGCGCCACCGCGCGAACGCCGCGATAGAAGCGGTCCATGCGGTCGGGCGCGGGCGTGATGCTCATGCGCTATGATGGCGCGCGTGTTCGAGCGCTTGAGCGACTGGGTCAATGTCGATGCCGCCCTCGTCCGCCGCGGCCGCTATCTCTCCACGACGTTCCTGATCGAGGTGGGCGAGGTGGCCTGGCTGGTCACCGTGCACGAGGGGCGCGTGACGCGCGTCGAGCGGGGGCCGTTCCTGATGCGCGACTGGGCCTTCGCGGTGCGTGCGTCGGAAGAGGTCTGGCGTCGCTTCTGGCAGCCGACGCCGGCGCCCGGGTTCCACGATCTCTTTGCGCTCACCAAGGGCGGGCACGCGCGCGTCGAGGGCAACCTGGTGCCGCTGATGGCCAACCTCCGCTACGTGAAGGACCTGCTGGCCCAGCCGCGCGGGAGGGTGTGAGTGGCCGAGTACGAGCCGATCGTCGGTCGCTACCTGAAGCTCGACCTCGGTGGTCGGCCGCACCGGCTCTACGTCGAGGAGGCCGGAACGGGCATCCCGCTCGTATGCTTGCACACCGCCGGCGCCGACAATCGCCAGTGGCGTCACCTGCTGAACGACGCCGAGATCACGCGCCACTTCCGCGTGCTGGCGTTCGACATGCCGTGGCACGGCAAGTCGCTGCCGCCGGTCGGCTGGCAGGACGAGGAGTACCGGCTCACCACGCAGGGCTACATCGACCTCATCCTGGCCTTCATCCGCGCCCTGGGCCTCGAGCGGCCGGTCGTGCTCGGCTGCTCGATCGGCGGCAAGATCGTGCTGGAGCTGGCGCGCCTGCACGCGGCGACCTTCCGCGCGCTGATCGGGCTCGAGTCCGCCGACTACCAGGCGCCCTGGTACGACGACACCGGCTGGCTGCACCGACCCGACGTCCACGGCGGCGAGGTTGCCGGCGCGATGATGTCGGGGTTGATCGCGCCGCAGAGCCCGAGCGAGACGCGCTGGGACACGCTGTGGATGTACATGATGGGCGGCCCCGGCGTCTTCAAGGGCGATCTCTTCTTCTACCGGGCCGACGGCGATTTCCGCGACCGGGTGAGCCAGATCGATACCTCGAAGTGTCCGCTCTACCTGCTGACCGGCGAGTACGACTTCTCGTGTACGCCCGAGGACACGGAGCGCACCGCTGCCCAGATCAAGGGCGCACGGGTCACGGTCATGCGGGAGATCGGCCACTTCCCCATGAGCGAGAACCCCGCCCAGTTCCGACGCTACATCCTGCCGGTGCTGGAGGAGATCCGCGCCCACGGCTGACGGCATCAGCCGGCGACCCGGACGAATCCTTCCATCAGCCGGCGGGCGGTGCGATAGACGGTCACGGTCTCGGCGCGCGGCTCGCCACCCTCGGTGCTGACCCGCGAGGCGATCGGCAGGACGCCGGACGGATGGCCCAGCCTGACGTCGTTGGAGCGGGGCCCGCTTACACGGATAGGGGCGTGGGTGGCCTGCTCTAGAAGGTCCCCGGCTTCGCTTTTCAGGCACTCGGCGACCACGGTGCCGGGGATGCGCGCAGCGACCGCCAGGCACATCGCGACGGTAAGCGGGAACGCGCGGTGGCAGTTGCCCATGGAGATCGCGCGGCCCAGCACGTCGAAGGCGCCGGCGCCGTAGCGGATGCCGTCGAGCGCAGTGTACTCCGCCGCCGGGGCCACGAACGCGATCTTGGGCACCGCCGCGCTCTCGGCCATGCCCATGAGGGCGCCCGCCTCCACGCGCAGCTTCTCCAGCCGCCCGCTCACATCGTGATCGGCGTCGACGGCCTGCGGCGTCTCGGTCCCGGTGAGGCCGAGATCGCGCGCGCGCACGAAGACGACCGGGTTGGTGGCATCCACGCACGAGACTTCCACGCCCGCGATGACGTCGCGCGCGCGGCCTGTCGGCAGCAGCCGCCCGGTACCGGCGCCGCCCGGATCGACGAAGTCGAGCGCGATGCGCGCGCCGCGTCCGGCCACGCCGGCCAGCTCGAAGTCGCCGGTCACCGCGGCCGCGCCGCCGGCGACGGGCACGTGGGCGACGATGAGCTTCTTGGTGTTCGTGTTGTGGATGCGCACCAGCGTCTCGCCGTCGCGCGCGGCCACCAGCCCCTCGTCGATGGCGAAGGGCCCGACCGACGACGAGCAGTTGCCGCAATTGCCCGCGTAGTCCACGAACGCCTTCTTCACCTCGACCTGGGCAAACGTGTAGTCGACATCCGCGCCGGGCAGCGTCGGCGGCCCGATGATGACCGCCTTCGAGAGCGACGAGATCCCGCCACCCAGGCCATCGAGCTGGCGGCCGTTGGGGTCGGGGCTCCCGAGTGCCGCCAGCAGCACCGCGTCGCGGGCGGGGCCGGGCGCCGGCAAATCACGCTCGTGAAACACCAGGCACCGGCTGGTGCCGCCCCGCATGTAGACCGCCGGAATCTTCTTCTGCTTCATGCCGTGCCCTTTGTATGCGCGAGGATTCCGCCGGCCAGAAGAATGTCGCGCTCGCGCGGCGTGAGCACGCACGAGGCCGTGAAGCGGGCGCCCGTCCGCATGTTCTCGATCGTCACGCCCTGCCCGGCGGCCAGCGCGGCGCGCAGGCCGGGGAGACGGAGCCGATCGTCGCGCTCGATGCCGTCCGCCGCGGCCGGATCGTCGAACACGAGCGGGACGACGCCCCAGTTGATCAGGTTCGCCCGGTGGATGCGCGCGAATGACTTGACGATCACCGCGCGCACCCCGAGATACATGGGCGCCATCACCGCCGCTTCACGCGACGAGCCTTGCCCGTACGTCTCCCCGGCCACGATGATGCTGCGGCCGGCCGCCTTCGCGCGAGCCACGAATTCCGGGTCGACGTACTTGAACGAGTGCTCGGCGATGGCCGGGACGTTCGAGCGGAACACCAGGACGGCGGAGCCGGCCGGCGAGATGTCGTCGGTGGAGACCTTGTCGCCGAGCTTGAGCAGCACCGGCGCCTCCATCGACTCGGCCACCGGCTCACCCAGCGGCACCGGCTTGATGTTCGGGCCGCGCACGACCTCGCCCTGGCCGTCCGGCGCCACGAAGCCGGCCACCGAGGCCGCGAACTTCGCGGGCAGCGTCACGCCGGGCTCGGCGCCCAGCGTGCGGGGATCGGTGATGACGCCGGTGAGCGCCGAGGCCGCCGCCACCACCGACGAGCAGAGATAGATCTCGTCGCCCTTGACGCCGCTGCGCCCGGGGAAGTTGCGGTTGAACGCGCGGAGGCTCTTGGTGCCGGCGGCCGGGACGTGGCCGATGCCCGCGCAGGAGCCGCACGTCGGCTCGGAGACGGTCGCGCCGGTGGCCAGCAGGTCGGCCAGCAGCCCCTCGCGCGCCATCGTCTCCAGAATGCGGTGGCTGCCCGGAAAGACCACGAACGAGATCGAGGGATGCACCTGCTTGTCACGCACCACGCCGACGACCGAGGACATGTCGTGCCACGAGCCGTTGGTGCAGGAGCCGACCATCACCTGATCGATCGCCGTGCCGGCGACCTCGCTGACCGGCACCACGCGATCGGGCGAGCCCGGCAGCGCCACGAGCGGCACGATCGCGCTCAGGTCGAGCTCGATCTGGTCGTCGTACGTGGCGCCGGCGTCGGCCGCCACCGGCCGCCAGTCGTCGCCGCGGCCCAGCCGCGCGAGGAACGAGCGCGTGACCTCGTCGGACGCGAAGACGCTGGTGGTCAGCCCCAGCTCCGCGCCCATGTTGGCGATGGTCATGCGCTGCGCGGCCAGCAGGCTCGGCAGGCCCGGCCCGTCGTACTCGAAGATCTTGCCGCTTCCGCCGCGCACGGTGAGCCGTCGCAGCAGCTCGAGGATGACGTCCTTGGCGGTGACCCACGGCTGCAGCGCGCCGGTGAGCCACACGCGCACCACGGCCGGCATCCGGAAGGAGTACGGACCGCCGCCCATCGCCACTGCCACATCCAGGCCGCCGGCGCCGATCGCCAGCATGCCGGCCGCACCGCACAGCGGCGTGTGACTGTCGGTGCCCAGCAGCGTCTGCCCAGGAACCGAGAACGTCTCCATGTGCACCTGGTGGCAGATGCCGTTGCCGAGCTTGGAGAACGTCGCGCCGTACTTGCGCGAGACCGTCTGTAGATAGCGGTGGTCGTCGGTGTTGCGCGAGTCGGTCTGATAGACCTGATGATCGATGTAGGTCACCGCGCGCGCCGGCACCACGCGGGGGAATCCGAGCGCCTCGAACTGCAACCACGCCTGCGTGCCGTTGGTGTCGGTGAGGAGCACCTGATCGACGCCGATGCCGACCTCTTCGCCGGCGACCGCGCGGCCGGAGACCAAGTGAGCTTCTATGAGCTTGCGGGTAAGGCTCAGCGCCATGTGGGGTCTACCGAGGTGTTGTCTGGCGTATTGTTGGAGCGGGGCCCGCTTGCACGGATAGAGACGTGGGTGGTCTGTCTTAGGAAGTTGTCGGCTCCGCTCATCCGCGGTCTTACGGTTCTGCTCATTAGCGTTTCTCGATCCCGACGTAGGCGCGGCGCTTGGCGCCGATGTAGTCGGCGCGGGGGCGGATCAGGCGGTTGTCGTCGTGCTGCTCGATGATGTTGGCGGCCCATCCTGCGATCCGGCCGGCCGCGATCACCGGCGTGAAGAGATCCACCGGGATGCCCAGCGAGTAGAAGAGCGGCGCCGAGTAGAAATCGACGTTGGGGATGAGGCCCTTGGCCTTGCTGATCCGCTCGTGGAACTTCACCGCCATCTCGTACCACTTGAACTGGCCCGACTGGCGGCACGCCTCCTCCGCCATGCCCTTGAGGATGGCGGCGCGCGGGTCACCGGCCTTGTAGACGCGATGGCCCATGCCCATGAGCCGGCGCTTCTCGGCCAGCGCCTTCTCGGCGAACGCGTCGACGTTGGCGACCTCGCCGATCTCCATCAGCGTGCGCATCACGGCTTCGCCGGCGCCGCCGTGCAGGGGCCCCTTGAGCGCGCCCACGCCGCCGGCCGCTGCCGAGTGCATGTCGGACTGGGTCGACACGATCGCGCGCGTGGTGAAGGTGGAGGCGTTCAGCTCGTGCTCGGCGTAGAGCGTGAGGCTCGCGTCGAAGGCCTTGGTCGCCGCCGGGTTCGGCCGCTCGCCGGTGAGCATGTAGAGGAAGTTGGCGGCGTGCGAGAGCCCGGCCAGCGGCGCCACCGGGGCCAGGCCCTGGCGCACCCGATGGTGGGCGCAGATCGCGGTGGCGTACTGCGCGGTGAGCCGTACCGCCTTGCGGACGTTGGCGGCGTGCGAGTTGTCGGTGGTATCGGGATCCGACATGCCGAGGATCGCGGTGCTCGCCTGCAGCACCCGCATGGGGTCGGTGGCCTTGGGCATGAGCCCGAAGGCCTGCACGAGGTCGGCCGGGATCTCCCGGGCGATCGTCAGCCCCACGACCAGGCTGTCGAGCTGCGCCGGCTTCGGCAGCTCGCCGTGCCAGAGCAGGTGGCAGACTTCCTCGAACGAGGCCAGTCGTGCCAGCTCGGCGATGTCGTAGCCGCAGTAGGCCAGGCGGCCGTTGGCGCCATCCAGGTCACACAGCTTCGTCTCGGCGGCGACGACGCCTTCGAGCCCACGGATCAGTCCGCTTCCCTCGGTCATGACGCTGCCCTTTCGGCGTGGAGTGGGAGGCTCATCGGGCTACGAGGGTAGCACCAAAACGACAGTCAGGGTCGAGGCGGCGGGCAGTTACGCGACGCAGGCCTAGCGGGCGTCCTCGTCGATCCAGTTCCGCTTGATCAGATCGGCCTTGAACAGCCCGTAGCAACCGAAATGGAAGCGGTAGTAGCCGAACTCAGGCAGCTCGAACTCGTAGCTGATCTGGGCACTTCGGATGGGCTTCTCGCAGGCGCTGCAGAGGTTGCCGTCGCCGAACAGCGTCCTGACCTTCGGCGGGATGCCTGGCGGCAGCGCGCCGCAGCTGACCTTGGACCGGATATCGCTCCCGAGGCCCACAGTGACAACCTCTGAGGGACCTAGCCTACCACCGCGGCCGGTCCGGGAAAACCCCGACGAGGCCGCTTCGCCCGGCGCGCTACTTCTTGGTCGTGCGCTCCCGGCACTCGGCCTGCGGGTTGTAGGTGTCCGGGCCGTAGCACGTGCCGCCGGTGGGCAGGCGCTGACAGTCCTTGCGCGCGGCGTCGAGGGCCGCGCCATTGAGATTGCGCTGGACCTGCGCCATGCACTCCTGCTGCGGATTGCAGGTCCGGGCCTTCTGGGCCGAGGTCGGCAGGCTGCCGCAGTCCTTGGGCTGGGCCGCGGCGGGCAGGGCCGTCAGGGCCAGGGACGCGAGCACGGCGAGGACGACGCGCTTCATCACTCCACTCCTATCACGTCAGACTCTCCGCCGCGCCGGACTATTCGGCGGCCCGCGCAAGCTGGATGTAGAACGTGCCGGTGGCGAGCGCCACCAGGCGGTCTCCATCGCCGAAGACCTTCGCCTCCAGCACGCCGATGCGCTGGGTCCGCGAGATGACCGTTGCCTCGGCGGCGATGGTCCCGCCCGTCACCGGGAGCAGGTAGTTCATCTTGATCTCGAGCGTCGCGCACCACTGGCGGCCGTCGAGCTGGCTGAAGAGCGCGGTGCCCATCGCGCTATCGGCGAGGCTGTAGATCACGCCGCCGTGCACCGTGCCGTTGGGATTGAGGTGGTTGGGGGCGACATCGAGCTCGAACCGCGCCCGGCCGTCGCCCATGGACGTGGGGCGCATCCCCAGCAGCTCGGCGAACGCCCAGGGCACGCGGCTTACTTGAAGTGCGGGTCGATGCGCGCGTCGATCAGGTAGGGCCCGCCGCTGGCCAGCGCGCGGCCCATCGCCGGGCCAACCTCGGCCACCTTCTCGATCCGCTCGCCGGGCACCCCGAACGACTTGGCGAGTCCCACGTGGTCGATGAGCGGCTTGTCGAGGTCCATGCCGACGTACACGTCGTCTTCGGCCGAGAAGCCTTTCAGCCCGAGCGTGCGCTGCTTGAGGATGCGATACGACGCGTTGTTGAAAATCACGAACACGACCGGCACCGAGTCGTGCGCCGCGGTCCAGAGCCCCTGGCAGGTGTACATGGCACTGCCGTCGCCGATCAGTGCGATCACCGGGCGCTGCGGCAGCGCGAGCTTCACGCCGATCGCTGCCGGCAGCCCCCATCCGATGCCGCCGCCGCGCAGGCCGAAGAAGCTCTTGGCGTCCTCGCACTTGAAGAACGTGCGCACACCGGCGCCCGAGGAGATCGTCTCGTCGACGATCGTCGCGCCGGAGGGCGTGGCCTGGGCCACGGCGTGCACGAGGGCGATCGGCGCCATCGGCGCCAGGTTGGCCGACTGCCGTGCTTTGCTCTCGAGCTCGACGCGCTCGGCCATGTTGGCGGCCACCGCGGCCTCGCGGCGCTTGGCCGCCTGCGGATGGCCATTCTTCGTGGAGTGCCGACGGACCGCCTCACACAGCTCGGGCAACGTCGCCTTGGGATCGCCCTGGATGCCGACCACCGCCGCGTAGTTCTTGCCGATCTCCCACGGATCGACGTCGATGTGGATGACGTCGAGTCCGTGCGGCATCGGCTCCACGTCGGAGGGCAGCGAGAGCGTGAAGAGGTCGGCGCCGATCGAGCACAGCAGGTCGTGACGCATCAGGAAGGCGCGGATCGGTGGCGCCAGCCGCGGGAACGTCCCGCCGTTGAGCGGGTGCGAGAACGGGAAGTTGCAGGTCGACGCCACGCCCTCGCTGACGACCGAGGCGCCCAGCAGCTCCGCCAGCTCCGCGAGCTCGGCCAGAGCGTCCGACTGGGCGACCGCATCGCCGACGACCAGCAGCGGCCGCTCGGAGCGCACCAGGCGCCGGGCCGCCTCGTCGATCGCGGCGCGATCGCCGACCAGGCGCGGGGCGACGCGGGTGGAGGCGCCCAGGTCGATGTCGCGCTCGGCGTTCAGCACATCGACCGGCAGCGAGAGGAAGACCGGTCCGGTTGGATGCGCCAGCGCCGTCTTCACCGCACGCCGCACGATGCGCGGCAGGTCGTCCAGGCGATGCGCTTCCGTCGACCACTTCACGTACGGCCGCGCCACCGGCGGCAGATCCGACCAGAGGATCGGCTCGGTCACCGTGAAGCACTGGTCGTGCTGGCCCGCGGTCACCAGCAGCGGTGAGCCGGCCTTGTAGGCGTCGTAGAGCATCCCCATCGCGTTGCCCAGGCCCGGCGACACGTGGACGTTGACCGCACCGAGGCCGCCGCTGGCCTGCGCGTAGCCGTCGGTCATCGCGATGGCGGGCGCCTCCTGCAGCGCCAGCACGTAGCGGATGCCCGGTTCGCGGGCGAGACCGTCCATGAGCGGCAACTCGGTCGTGCCGGGATTGCCGAACATGACCGAGACGCCTTCCTGCCGGAGGATCTGGAGAAACGCTTGTTTGCCGGAGATGAAGGGCATGGTGGGCGGGATGATAAACCCCGCCCGCGCTTGATTCCAGGGGTGCCCGGGTGCGACCCTGTGCGGCGTGACCAGCGCCGAAGCCCCGCTGATCCTGCGCGCCGCGCGGCGCGAGCCCACGTCGACGACGCCGGTGTGGCTCATGCGCCAGGCCGGCCGCTATCTGCCCGAGTACCGCGCGATGCGCGAGCGCCACAGCTTTCTCGAGCTCTGCCGCACGCCCGAGGCCGCGGCCGAGGTCACGCTCCAGCCCGTGCGGCGCTTCGCGCTGGACGCCGCGATCCTCTTCGCCGATATCTTATTGATCGTCGAGCCGCTCGACGTCGGACTCGAGTTCGCGAAGGGCGAGGGGCCGGTGATCCACCGGCCGGTGCGCTCGGAGGCGGACGTGGCGCGGCTCAAGCCCGTCGACGTGGAGTCGAGCGTGGGCTCGGTGTTCGAGACCGTGCGCCTCGTGCGGCGCGCGCTGCCGCCGGCGGTGGCGCTGATCGGCTTCGCCGGCGCGCCGTTCACGGTCGCCTCGTACATCGTGGAGGGCGGCGCCTCGCGGGACTACCTGCACACCAAGCGCCTCATGTATGAAGCGCCGGGAGCGTGGCACCGCCTGATGGAAGTGCTGGCGGATGCCACCGCGACCTATCTCAACGGCCAGATCGACGCCGGCGCCCAGATGGTCCAGCTCTTCGACTCGTGGGTCGGCGCGCTCTCACCCGACGACTACCGCGCCTATGTGCTGCCGCACACACGCTCGGTCATCCGCGCCGTGCGTCCGGGGACGCCGGTCATTCACTTCGGTACCGGCACCGCCACACTGCTGCCGCTCATGCGCGAGGCGGGCGGTGACGTGATCGGGCTGGACTGGCGCATCGATCTCGACCGCGGCTGGGCGGCCGTTGGCCACGACGTCGGGGTGCAGGGCAATCTCGATCCCGCCGCGTTGCTGGCGACGCCGGCGACCATGCGCGAGCGCGTGCGCGCGATCCTCGCCCGCGCCGGGGGACGCCCGGGCCACATCTTCAACCTGGGCCACGGCGTGCACCAGAGCACGCCCATCGACCACGTGCAGGCGCTGGTCGACATGGTGCACGAGCTGAGCGTGCGGTGATCGACGCCGTCCTGCTCGTCGCGTTCGGAGGGCCGACTGCGCCCGCCGAGATCCGACCGTTTCTCGAAATCGTCACGCGCGGCCGTCGCATCCCGCCCGAGCGTCTGGAGGAGGTCGTGCACCACTACGAGCAGATGCCGAGCGGCCGCTCCCCACTGCGCGAGCTGACCGAGGCTCAGGCGGACGGGTTGCGCCGCGCGCTCCCGGCCCGGAGCGGCGCGTTGCCGGTCTTCATCGGCATGCGCAACTGGCATCCGTTCCTGCACGAGACGCTCTCCACCATGGCCGCCCGCGGCCATCGCCGCGCGCTCGGCATCATCCTGTCGTCGTTCCGCACCGAGGCCTCGTGGGAGCGCTACCTGGCCGACGTGGCTGCCGCGCGCGAGCGCACGTCGGGCGCGCCCGAGATCGTGTTCGCGCCGGCGTGGTTCGAGCACCCGCGCTTCGTGGCCGCCATCGCCGATGGCGTCGGGCGGGCGCTGGAAGAGGTTCCCGCCGCGGAGCGCGCCGACACGCCGATCGTGTTCACGGCCCACAGCGTGCCGGTGGCCATGGCGGAGGCCTCGCCCTACGTCGGCGACTTCACGGCAACCGCCAAGGCGGTCGCCACTCGCCTCGGCCACACGCGGTGGTCGCTGGCCTATCAGAGCCGCAGCGGCAGCCCGCGCGATCCGTGGCTGGAGCCGGACGTGCGCGACGTGATCCGCTCGCTGGCCGAGCAAGGCGTCCGCCACGTCGTCGTCTCCCCCGCCGGCTTCGTGTGCGACCACGTCGAGGTGCTGTACGACCTCGACGTCGAGGCCCGGTGGATCGCCGCCGAGCAGGGCGTGACGCTGAACCGCGCGCCCGCGGTGAACGCCCACCCCCAGTTCATCGCGATGCTGGCCGACCTCGTTCAGGATGCGCTCGAGGCGGAACGGGCGGTGCCGAGCACCACCGCGCCGCGCGCGCGGCCGAGCTGATGGCCGCCGCGGCGACCCGGCTCGTCATCGTGGGCGGCGGCATCACGGGGCTCAGCGCCGCCCATCGTGCGGTCGAGATCGCCCGGGAGCGTGGGCTGGGGCTCCAGCTGACGCTGATCGAGGCACGCGAGCGGCTGGGGGGCAGCATCGCCAGCGAGCGGGTCGATGGCTTCCTCGTGGAGGCCGGCCCTGATTCGTTCCTGTCGGAAAAGCCGTGGGCGCTGGCCCTGTGCCGTCGGCTCGGCGTCGAAGATCGGCTCGTGCGCACCGACGACCGCTTCCGGAAGGTCTTCGTGTGGCACCGCGGGCGCCTGCACCCGCTGCCCGACGGCTTCCAGCTGCTGGCGCCGACCGCGCTGCGACCGTTCGCCACCTCGTCGCTCTTCTCGTGGCCCGGCAAGCTGCGCATGGCGCTCGACCTGGTGCTGCCGCGCGGGACCGGCGACGACGAGAGCCTGGGCGCATTCGTCCGCCGCCGCCTGGGGGCCGAGGCGCTGGAGCGCGTCGCCCAACCGCTGGTGGCCGGTATCTACACCGCCGACCCCGACGATCTGAGCCTGAGCGCGACGATGCCGCGCTTCATCGAGGTCGAGAAGAAGAACCGCTCGATCATCCTGGGCCTGCGCCGCGCGCTGCGGCAGGCGCCCCTGCCCGGCACCAGCGGCGCGCGCTGGTCCCTCTTCGTCACATTCGCCGGCGGCATGGAAGAGCTGGTGACGGCGCTGGCTGCGCGCTTGCCGGCCGGGGCCGTGGTGCTCAAGCAGCGCGTCAGCGCGCTCGAGCGTGCGGGCAACGGCTGGCGCGTGGCGACGTCGGACGGCAACGCCTTCGACGCCGATCGCGTGATCATGGCGACCGAGTCCCACGCCACCGCGCGCCTGGCCCGCTATCTGGATCCTTCGCTGGCCACGCTGCTGGAGGAGATCTCGTACGCCTCGGCCGCGACGGTCTCGCTCGGCTATCGCCGCGCCGACGTGCCGCACCCCCTCGACGGCTTCGGCTTCGTGGTGCCACGCACCGAGGGTAAGGCGCTGCTGGCCGGCACGTTCTCCAGCGTGAAGTACCCGGGCCGCGCGCCCGAGGGCCACGCGCTGATCCGCGCGTTCCTGGGCGGCATGCTGAACGCGGGCGTGCTGCGCGAGGACGACGACGCGCTGATCGCGCGTGCGCGGGATGAGCTACGCGCCGCGCTCGGGATTGCCGCCGCGCCGGTCCTCACGCGCCTGCACCGCTGGCCGGCGTCGATGCCGCAATACCGGGTCGGTCATCTCTCACGGATCGAGACGATCGAACGGCGCGTTGCCGGCCTGCCGGGCCTCACGCTGGCCGGCGCAGCCTATCGCGGCGTCGGCATCGCCGACTGCGTCCGCTCCGGCGAGGCTGCTGCCGAGGCGGCGTTACTGGGGTAGCGCGGCCGCGGTGTCCTTGCCGGCCACGACCGGCACGATCTCGAACTCGATCAGGTGGGACCAGGCGGCGACCCAGCGCTGCAGCAGTGTGACGTCGTCACACTCCATGAGCTGAAAGCAGCGGGCGACGTCCGCGGTCACCCAGCTTCCGACGAAGGTGAGTCCGTCGGGCATCTGCCGGCCCTTGGCGCGGAACTCGCCGTACACGGCCAGCGCGTTCTGATCCCGGAACTTCTCGATCACCATGAAGAGCATGCGTTCTCCTCGTCGGCCGAGCCGGCGGACGCCGGAATCACGCCACGCCGATGGCGCCGGCCCGGGCCAGCTCCTCGATCCGCGCGCTGTCGTAGCCGAGTACCTCGGCGAGCACCTGGCGCGTGTGCTCGCCGATCCGATGCGGCGCCCCGGCGGAGGGCCCGGTGGGCTGGCCGTCCACCTGGAAGGGCGTGCTGGTCACGCGCACCTTGCCCCGCGTGGGATGCGGGATCTCGGGGAACGCGCGGCGGGCCTCGAGATGCGGAAGCGCGGCGACCTCGGTCGGCGACAGCACCGGTGAGGCGGGCAGGCGCGCGGCCCTCAGCGCCTGCAGCGCGCGCTCGCGGGTGACGAAGCCGTCCAGCCACTCCACGATGAGGTCGCGCAGCGGCGGCCAGTTCAGCCGTCGCGCCATCGGCGTGGCGAAGCGCGGATCCTCGGCGAGCTCCGGCCGCTTCATCGCCTCGCAGAGACGGGCGAATAGTTGCGGCGCGCCGACCGTCTGCATGACGAAGTCGCCGCCCTCGAGCGTGTGCGCCACCATGCCCGCGCGCGGGCCGGGATAGACGTCGCCGCCGTTGATGATGGCGCCGTAGGTGATGTCCTCGGCGGCGATCATCGCCTCCAGCATCGAGACGTCGAGGTACGCGCCCTGCCCGGTGCGGCCGCGGCGGACGAGCCCGGCCAGGATGGCGCCGAAGGCGTGGGTGCCGGCCAGCACGTCGGCGGCCTGCAGGTAGCCGATGCGCGGACCGGGATCGGTCTGGCGCTCGAGGTGCATGATGCCGGACACCGCGTTGATGATGTGATGGAACGCCGGCGTGTCCCGCATGGGGCCCGTCTGGCCGAAGCCGGAGATCGAGCAGTAGACGATGTTGGGCTTTACCGCGGAGAACGCCTCGTAGCCGCAGCCGATCCGCGCCGCCACGCCCGGCACGAAGTTCTCCACCGCGACGTCGGCGACTCGGGCCAGGTCGAGCACGACTTCGCGGCCACGGGGGTTCGAGAGATCGAGCGACACGCTCAGCTTGCCGGCGTTGATGCGCACGAAGTAGGTGGCCTGATCGGCCCGGCCTTCTTCCAGCTGGTAGTAGCCGCGGCGCGTGTCGTCGCCCTCGCCGGGGCGCTCGATCTTCAGGACGCGCGCGCCCAGGTCGGCCAGCAGCCGCGTGCAGTACGGCCCGGCCAGCACGCGGGTGAAGTCGAGCACGGTGATGCCTTCGAGCAGCGGAGCGGCCGACGCCGGCGACATGGACGATTCCTCCTGAATGGATGCGAGCGGCTCCGAGCATACCCGACCTCACGGGCGTGGCGCACGGGGACAATGCGCGTAGGCTGACCTCGTGAACGTCGTGTGGTTCCGTCGTGATCTGCGGCTCGCCGACCATCCGGCCCTGACCGAAGCCGCGGCCCGTGGTCCCGTCGTCCCCGTCTTCGTCCTCGATCCCCGCCTGCTCGGGCGCTCGGCCCGGCGCGACGCCTGGATCATGGCGACGCTCGGCGCCCTCGACGGTGATGCACGGGAGCGCGGCGGCCGGCTCATCGTCCGTCGCGGGGAGCCGGCCGCCGAGCTAGTGCGGGTGGCGCGCGAGACGGCTGCGACGGCCATCTGGTGGAACCGCGACGTCACGCCGTACGCCCGCGCGCGCGACGCATCGGTCACCGCGGCGTGTCAGGCGGCTGGGATTGAGGTGCACGTATGCGGCGATGCCGTGCTCTCCGAGCCGGAAGACGTGATCCCGGCGCGTGGCGGCTTCTACACGGTGTTCACGCCGTTTCACCGTGCGTGGCTGACGCGCGCCCGCGTGCCGCCGGCGCCCGCGCGTGTGACCTCACCGGCCAGCCTGACTTCGCCCGCCGGCCCGAAGTCACGCGCGGCGCTGGCGTCGCTCGCCACGCTCGACACGGTGCCGTTGCCGGGCGCCTCGCGCGCCGAGTTGCCGCCTGCCGGCGAGAGCGCGGCGCGAGCAGCGCTCGATACGTTCGTGCGTCGCGGGTTACGCGGCTATCCCGCCGGGCGCGATCGCCTCGACGCCGACACGACCTCGCGCCTCTCGCCCTATCTGCGCGTCGGTGCCCTTACCCCACGACAGGTCTACGCGGCGGTGTCGGCCGCCGTGCGAACGCCCGAGCTCGAGCGCGCCCGCGACGCCTTCGTGCGCCAGCTCGCCTGGCGCGACTTCTTCGTGCAGATCTTGTGGCACGCGCCGCATACGCGGTGGCAGCCGCTGCGGCCGCCACGCCGCGCCGTGCGCTGGCGCGATGATCCCGAGGCGCTGGCCGCGTGGCAGGAGGGGCGCACCGGCTATCCGATCATCGACGCGGCGATGCGCCAGCTCGTCGCCACCGGCTTCATGCCCAACCGCGCGCGCATGATCGTCGCCTCGTTCCTGGTCAAGCACCTGCTGATCGACTGGCGCCAGGGCGATCGCTGGTTCATGCGCCAGCTGCTGGATGGCGACCCCGCGCTCAACGGCGGCAACTGGCAGTGGGTGGCCTCCGTCGGCGCCGACGCTCTGCCGGCGTTCCGCATTTTCAATCCCATCACGCAGGCGCGACGGTTCGATCCGTCCGGGGACTACGTGCGGCGCTGGGTGCCCGAGCTGGCGTCGCTGGCCGGCGCCGCCGTGCACGCGCCGTGGGAGCAGGGCGGCGCGCGGGGCTATCCGCGGCCGATCGTGGAGCACGACACCGCGCGGCGGCGGGCGCTCGCGGCCTTCGGAGTGAGCCGCAAGACCGGGTCCGGCCGGTGAGCGACCCGATCAGACGTGGTTGCGGAGCATCAGCTCCTTGGGGTGCGGGCTCAGATAGACCTGGTCGGCGAGGTAGGCGACGGCCAGGCGCCGCACGTGGTGCTTCAACAGCGTGAGCGGCACGACCACCGGAACCAGCCCGCGACGATACTCGGCGATCACCTCGCCCAGCTCGGCGCGCTCGTCGTCGGTGAGCTGGCGCTTGAGGAAGCCGGCCAGATGCTGGAGCACATTGACGTGGCGGGCGCGGGTAGCGCGGACGGCCAGCGCCTGCATGAAGCGCGTGCCGTACGTGGCCAGCGTCTCGGCGGCGAGGCGTGGGCCGGCGCCGGCCACCAGGCGGCCAAGCTCCGCGTAGTCGCGCGGGCTGTGGGCGAGAATCGCGAACTTGTGGGCGGCGTGGAAAGCCACGAGGTCGCGGACGCGCGGCGGGGACGCCGTGAACGCCTGCCAGCGCGCGGCGGCGAACACGCGCTCGATGAAGGACTCGCGGATCCCGGCGTCGGTCAGGCGGCCTTCCTCTTCCACCGGCAGCAGCGGCAGCGCGTCGGTGAGGGCGGCCGCGAACAGGCCGCGGCCCACGCGGCCCGGCGAGCCGTCCTCGCCATAGACGCGCACGCGCACGAGGCCGCACGAGGGAGAGCCGCGCTTGAGCACGTAGCCGTGCAGGCCGAGCGCCGCCAGTTCGCCGAGGCGTCCGCTGGCCCAGCGTCGCATCCGCGAGGTGAGATCCTCGCCCGTCTTCTCGACCTGCAGGCGCGGGGCGGTAGGGTCGCCGACCAGGCGGATCGGTGGTCGAGGAACGCCGAGGCCGATCTCGACCTCGGGGCACACCGGCACCCATTCGACGAAGGGGCCGAGAACGTCGGTCAGGAACGCGTCGCGCTTGTGCCCGCCGTCGTAGCGGACCTCCTCGCCGAGCAGGCAGGACGAGACGCCGAGCCGGATTTTTTGGGGCTCCCACTTCGACATGCGCGGGAGTAGTGTAGCGCCCATGCCTAACGTCGAAGCCCCCCTCCTCGAGCGCCTGACCCGAGAAATTTTCGTCGCGCGCGGCGTGCCCGAGGACGACGCCGCGTTCATCGCGAGCATGCTGATCCGCGCCAACCTGCGCGGTCACGACTCGCACGGCGTGATCCGCGTGCCGCAGTACGTCGCGGCGTTGCAGCGCGGGACGCTCAATCCCAAGCCCCAGATGAAGCTGGTCGTCGACACACCGACCCTGGCCATCCTCGAGGGCGACGGCGGCTTCGGCCAGGTCGTGGCCCGGCGCGGCGTGGGCCTGGCCATCGAGCGGGCGCGCACGCACGGGCTGGCCGCGGTGGCGCTACGCGGGGCCAATCACGTCGGCCGGCTCGCCGACTACGCCGAGATGGCCGCGGCCCAGGGACTGATCGGGCTGCTGTGGGCCAACGCGCGCGGCGGGCTCAACGTGGCGCCGTGGGGCGGCGCGGCCCGGCGGCTCGGGACCAATCCGCACGCCGTCGCGGTGCCGGGGCCCAACGGCACGGTGGCCATGTCGCATGACTTCGCCTCCAGCGTGTGGGCGGAAGGCAAGCTGCGCGTGAAGTTCAACCGCGGCGAGAAAGTCCCGCCCGGGATCATGCTCAACGGAAAGGGCGAGCCGTCGACCGATCCGCGCGAGTACTACACCGACCCGGTCGGCTCGCTCCTCACCGCCGGGGCCCACAAGGGCTACGGCCTGTCGATCGCCGTCGAGATCCTGGGCGGCATCCTGTCGGGTGCGGGCGCGGCCAGCGGCGAGCCCTCGGTCTTCCGCAACGGCACGCTGATCGTTTGCCTCGACCCCGCGCGCTTCCTGCCACTGTCGGACTTCCACGCGCAGGTCGCCGCCCTGCTCGAGTGGGTGCGCGCGACTCCGCTGGCCGCGGGGGCGGAGGAGATCCTGATTCCCGGCGAGCCCGAAGCGCGCACGGAGCGCGAGCGTCGCGCGGCCGGGGTGACGATCGACGACGAGACGTGGCGCCAGATCCGGGCGGTGGCCGACGAGGTCGGCGTCCATGCTTGAGGCCGTCGGCATGAAGGAGATCGACGCGATCTTCGCGGTCACCGACGGCCTCGGCATTCATCGCGAGATGCTGGTGATCCCGCTGGGACCGGCCACGCCCGGCCGCGTGCGCCGCCTGCCCAGCGGCAAGCTCGAAATCACCGTCGAGAGCACGCGCCCCCTCGACGAGTGGTTGAAAGAATTGCCCGGACTGATTTCCGCCGCCGCCCAGTAACTCGTTGGCGGCGACTCCGACTCCAGGATTTGGTTGGCGCCGACGCCAGGATTTATTGAAGGGGAACCCTCGCAGGGTTCCCCCGACCCCCTCCGGGCGGGGGGGGCTGCGGCGCGAGCTCGGCCTCCTGCCGCTGGCCGCGATCGTCTTCTTCAACGTGAGCGGTGGTCCCTACGGGGTCGAGGACGCGGTGTCGTCCTTCGGCCCGGGGCTGGCGCTGCTCCTGCTCGTGCTCACGCCCTTTCTCTGGAGCCTGCCGGTGTCGCTGGCCATGGCCGAGCTGGCGGCGGCCATGCCCGACGAGGGCGGCTACGTCACCTGGGTACGCCGCGCGTTCGGGCCGTACTGGGGGTTTCAGGTCGGCTGGTGGTCGTGGATCGACAGCTTCGTGGACGTCGCGGTCTATCCCGCGCTCTTCGTCGAGTACGTGAAGTTCTGGTACCCGACGATGACGTCGCTCGAGCGATGGCTGCTGGCCGTACTGTTCATCGTCGTCCTGACCGTGCTGAACGTCCTCGGGGTGCGGCCGACCGGACGCGCGGCGGTGGTGCTCGCCGTGCTCGCGCTCCTACCGGTCGCGCTCGTCGTGGGGGTGGGGCTGGCGGCGGCCACGCAGGCGCCGTGGCGGCCGTTCGTGGCCGAGGGGCGCACGGTCGGCGCCTCGCTCGGTCTCGGCCTCGCGGTCGTCATGTGGAACTACTCGGGCTGGGATACCCCCTCGACCTGCCTGGGCGAGACCAAGGCGCCGGAGCACGCCTTCCGGCGCGCGCTCTTCCTGGCCTTGCCGGTGATCGCGGTGGCCTACGTGCTGCCGGTCGCGGCCCTGCTCGCCACCGGCGCGACCGACTGGTCGACGTGGAACACGGGCGCGCTGCCCAGGCTGGCGGGTGAGGCGGGCGGCGCCTGGCTCGGTCACGCCGTCGCGGCCGGCGCCGTCGTGAGCGCGACCGGGCTGTTCCTGACGCTGCTGCTCACCAACTCCCGGCTGCCCTACGTCCTGGCCCGCGACGGCCTCATGCCCACGCGGCTGGCCGCGATCCATCCGCGCTTCGGCACACCGTGGGTGGCGATCGTCCTCTCGGCTGTGATCTACGCCGCCTTCGCCGCGTTCTCGTTCATGGAGCTGATCGTCCTCATCGTGTGGCTCTACTCGCTGAGCCTGCTGGTGGAA
>Ga0111538_10003388_pt1 | contig 22313 bp, 16 predicted proteins | sample SoiMethybrSBSTD1_FD_79669 | JGI IMG/M metagenome (GOLD analysis project Ga0111538, IMG submission 79669) | Bulk soil microbial communities from a Populus tree surrounding site in Tennessee, USA - Soil MetaG P. TD hybrid SBSTD1 (version 2)... | ecosystem: Environmental > Terrestrial > Soil >...
AAGAAGTCTTTAAGTCCCATGTACTCGAAGGCCACCTGCACCTTCATGGGCACTCGGCAAAGGGCGACCATGCCGCCTGCCTCTCGAAGAGTGTCCGAGAGATTCGTCAAGTATCCGAAGGCGAGGGAATTGAAGAACTCGAGGGCGGCGCAGTCGAAGAGGAAGATCTTCTTTCCGTTGGCCAGGAGCGGTTGAATGATGTCCTGGAGCTTTCGGACGACGGCATTGCCCCCTTTGCCGGATAAACGGAGAAGCGCGCCACCCGGGACTCCGACAAGGTGCTCGAACTTCACGTCCAGGTTGTTTGTCTCGTCCACGTTCCCTCCCCGAGCGAGTTCGCTGGACTATTCTACTCGCTTCAAGGCCGGCTGAGGAGAGAGGCGGTTGGAAGCGGAACCGCCCCACGCAGCGGCCCGCCGGCGCCCGGGATTGCGCGATGGCCCTGCGCCCGGTCGCTTGAACCGCCAAGTTCGCGCCACCCCGTTCGGGAGCGAAAGGAATGGACACTTAGCCTTAGAAAGGCGTTCTGCACTCGCCCGGGATCGGTTAGTTTTTGTGCCGTCCTTGTGCCATCTTGGAGCCGGCATCCTCCCGGACCCTTTCCGTTCCCTGCGTCGCACCTTCCAAAAATGTGGTCACGCCGCGCGTTCGGCGGCAGCATAGATCGGCAGGCATGGAGAACAGGGACGACGAGCTGAAGTGGATCGAGGAGGCCCGGGCCGGGTCCCTCGACGCTTTTTCCCGGCTCGTCCTCCTCCACCAGGGACGCGTCCGCGGCTATGTCGGGCGTCACGTCCGGCAGGTCGACGCCGCCGACGACCTGGCGCAGGAGGTCTTTCTCGACGCCTTCAAAAACCTCCGAAACTACCGGGGCGAGGTGGCGCTGAGCCAGTGGCTCTACGGCGTCGCGCGGAACTGCGTCCTCGAGCACCTTCGGAGCGAAGGGAGACGCCGGATCCGGGAAGCCCGGTCGCTCGGCACCCATCTGCTCCAGGGCCGGTTGAACCGGGCGGAGGAGGACCGCGGCTCCGCGGAGGACAAGGAGCGGGAGACCTCGGCGCTTCAGCAGTGCATGAAGAGTCTCCCGCCCGACAGCGCGCGGCTGCTGGAAGAGTTCTACTTCGATCAATCCAGCGCCGTCGAGATGGCCCAGCGCCGGCAATGGAAGGATTCGCGCATCCGGAAGGCGCTCCTCCGGATTCGACAGGCGCTTCGCGAGTGCATGGACCGCCGGCTGGCTCCGGAGGCGCGCGGATGAGCACCGATCCCGGCCGGAACGAGGACCTCTGGGCCCGCTGGGTCTCGGACGAAGATCTTCCGCCTGCGGAGCAGGCGGAGCTCCTGGGCGGCCTCTCCGCGGACCCCGCCCTCGAAGCGCAGCTGCTCCGCGATGAAGAAATCGACGGCCTCCTCCGGTCGCTGGGCCGGGGGCAGCGCGGCGCCGCGGGCTTTGTCCAGGAGTTCAACGACCGAGTCGGGGCGGTCCGCGATGCCGACCGCTTTGCGGGCCGGGTGCGCCATCGACTGGAAGCCTCTCCGAGCCGCCGGCGGCGTTGGGTCGCGGCCGCGGCCGTCCTGCTCGTCGGCCTGGCGGGCGCCTCCCTGTTCTTTACGAGGGAGACGGACTCCACCGTGGCCCGCGTCGACCGCGTCCAGGGAGAGGTCCTTCTTCTTCCGGACCGGCAGCCGGCCGCAGAGGGCCGGGCGCTCCTCCGGGGACAAGGAGTGGAGACGTCCGGCCCCGCAAGCAAGGCGGTCCTGCGGTGTTCCGACGGAACGAGGATCGAGCTGGGCAGCGGCGCGGTCCTCGAAAAGCTCGAGGACGGGGAGACGGGAAAGAGAGTTTCTCTCGGCCAAGGATCCTTCAAAGCCACCGTGTCCAAGCAGCCCGCGGGACGGCCCATGGTCTTCGGGACGCCTCACGGGGAGGCCACGGTTCTCGGGACCACGCTCAGGATGGTCGTGGCACCGGACCCCGGGAAGGGGACTCGCCTGGAGGTGGACGAGGGCCGGGTCCGGCTGAAAAACCGAGCCGGGAAGAGCGTGGAGGTCGCGGAAGGCCACTATGCGGTGGCCGCGCGGGACGTCGATCTTGAGGCGAAGTCCACGAAACCGTCCCGCGGCGAGGAACTGGTCCGGCAGATGCCCGCCGACAGCTGGCTCGGGGCTCCCGACACCCCGATGCGGATCGTCACGCCCTCGAAAGGGCAGTTCGCCGGGACCTGGGGGACCCAGGGCCCCGCCGCGGTGATCACCGCCTGGAGCGGCGCCGCGCTGGACTCCCGAAGGAACCGGCTCGTCCTCTTCGGCGGCGGCCACACCGACTACTTCGGCAACGAACTGTACGCCTTCGACATCGGCACTCTCACGTGGAGCCGGTTGACCGATCCGACGGTGAACCCGACACTCGACAGCGACGTCAACTGGGACGGCACGCCGAACTCGCGCGACACCTACAACGGACTGGCGTACATCGCCCACGCGGACCGGTTCTTCGCGCTGGGCGGGTCGATCGCCCGCAACGGGTTCACCGTCTGTCAGAACACCTGGACCTTCGACTTTCCCTCGAACCGCTGGACGAACCGGACTCCGGCCGGAACGAATCCGCTGACCGGCTACGGAGACCTCTGCTCGTACGACCCGGCGACCCGCAGGGTCTGGTGGTGCGCGCCCGGGCTTTTTTCGTACGACGACGACCAGAACCGGTGGGTGCAGCACAACTCGACCGGCATCAAGCGGTCCACGAGCTGCATCGACACCAAGCGAGGCGTGATGGTCATCGTGGGTAACGGAAAGGTCACCGCCTACGATCTCCGGAGCGGGAACTACGCCCTCCAGACCTGGGCCACGGTCGGCGGAGACGCCTTCATCGTCAAGGAAAGCCCGGGTCTCGACTACGATCCCGTGTCGGACCGAATCGTCGGGTGGCACGGGGGCTCTCCCTACCTCCTCGATCCGGTCCGCAAGGTGTGGACCGTCGGTTCCTCCGCCGGTGCGCCTCCCACCGTGGAACAGGGAATCTACGGCCGCTGGCGCTACGTCCCCGCCGTCGACGCCTTCGTCGTCGTCACCGGGATCGACCACAACGTGTCCTTCTACAAGCCGGGAAGGTGAACATGCGCCTCATGAGCAAGCTGGCCCTTGCGCTTCTGGTCGTCGCCATTCCGTCGGCGCGGGCCGCGGAGCCGAGCTTCGCCGAGCCCGCCTGGCTGGCCGGCAAGCCGCTGGACGTGTGGTTCCCGATCCCCGGGACCGGCGGCGCGGGCGGCGCGCCCGTCAACGCGTACTCGGGAATGACCGTCAAGGGAAGCAGCAGCGAAGTGATCATCGCGGCGGCCGGCGGTCATGGCGACTCCAGCGACAACCGCGTCGTCTCGATCGACTTGCGGGCCGACGCGCCCGCCTGGATCCTGCGCCACGCGGCGTCGCCGACCCCTTCGATCGATCAGCCCTACAACGCGGATGGCCAGCCGTCCTCCCGCCATACCTACCACTCGACGCAGTTCGTGGAGGCCGTCGATCGCGTCATGCTCATCGGCTGCCGCTTCACCTATCCGGGCGCTCACGAGTTCCCCACGGTGGACGGATTCAACCTCAACACCAACAGCTGGGATCCCGCAGGCACCTACGCCGGCGTCCCCGCGGGCGGAGGGTACGGGGTGGTGAAGGAGACGACGACGGGAAACGTCTGGACCTACGGCCTGAAGAAGTGGACCGCGGCGACCAATACCTGGAGCAGCCCGATCACCACGTCCGCCCCTCTGGGAGTCCGTTTCCCGTATGCCTTCGATGCCAAGCGCAATCAGCTGTTCGGCCTCGACTTCGGGGACGGCCAGGGCTACGACATTCCTACCGGCGTTTCCGCTGTCCGCATCCCGGTGAGCGGATCGGCGTCGATCCAGGTGACGTTCAACGCAAGTGCGGCGCTCACCCAATTCAACGCCGACTCACCGACCTATTCCGGGATGGACCACGATCCGGACAACGACCGTTTCCTGTTCTACTGCGGCCAGGGGAGCGGGGCCGGACGCATCTACGTCATCAAACCCAATGACGGCAACGTGTGGGACATGAGCCTCTACCCGTTCGGCGCCGGATCGACCCCCCCGCCGGCGACGGGAGGGGCGGGCGTGAACAACCGGTTCCAGTACCTGCCGAATCTCAAGGGGTTCGTCCTGCTCTCCAACGCTGCCGACAACCTGTACTTCATCCGGACGTCCAACGGGAGCGGGGCGACGGCGCCCACGATCACGCAGCACCCCGCGGCCCAGACTGCGACGGTCGGCCAGTCGGCGATCTTCACCGTGGCGGCCGGCGGAACGGCCCCGCTCTCCTACCAGTGGCAGCGGAACGGCTCCCCGATCGCGGGGGCCGTCGCCGCATCGTACACCACGCCGGCGACGACGCTTGCCGACGGCGGCGCGAACTTTCTCGTGGTCGTGTCCAACTCCGCGGGGACGGCGACGAGCAATCCTGCCGTCCTCACGGTCAGCTCCTCCCCGGCTCCACCGGTTCCGCCGCCCGGTTCGAAGGGAGGGGATGGCGGCAGCGGCACCTGCGGCTGCGCCACGGTCGGCATCTCCCCGACATGGATCGCGGCCGTGACCCTGTCCGGCGTTCTCCTCGCTGGAGCCCGACGATTCACCGTTAAACAATAGCCGTGTTATTTCGCCCGGCGCCGCCGCCGGAGCGGAGGCCGGGTATCGTAGCTGCACCGGATGCTGAAAACGACCGCGGTCCTGCTTGCCCTTTCGCTGACCCTGGCGGACGCCGGCGCGCCGGCGCCCAACACCTGGACGGCGCTGAACGACGGAACGTTCGCGTTGCCGGCGCAAGGCTGGCCGAACCTGACCGGGCCGGCGCTGTGCTGGATCCCCGATCGCGACATGGCCGTCGTCGCGCCGATCCTGACCGAGGGGGAGTTGAAGGCCGGGATCGGCTATCGCAAGATCAGCTTCGATGCGCCGACCTGGACGCACGTGCCGGGGAAACCGCCGGTGGGCGTCGCGCCGGACACGACCGACAGCCCCAAAACGACCGTGTACCTGCCGGGCCTGAAGAAGGTGCTTTGCGTCAAACAGGAGTGGGGGTACTCGGCGAAGAAGCAGGCGGTCGCGGGTTGGCTGATCGATCCGGCGGACGGTTCGTGGGAGCCGCTGCCGGATCCGATCTCCATGAGCGACAAATCGGCGGAGTTCAACCCCTCGCCCGGGTGCGACGGCGGCCGGCTGCCGATCTGGGGAGCGGTCTGCTACGACGCCCATAACAAGGAAGCGGTTTCCTTCGGCGGCGGCGGAGTATGGGGGCGAGTCGGCAAGGAACGGGAAGACGTCAAGCCCGGCGACTGGATTTTCGACGAGGCGGCCAAGCGCATCCGCCGCCTGACGCCGGAGGACGCCGGAAAGGTTGCGCCGGCGCGGCGCTGGTATCCGTCGCACTGCGGGACGTGGGTCTTTCCGGAAACCGGGAAGAAGTGGCGGGCCATTCCGCAGCCCCTGGGCGCTCAGCCGTCCGCGCGCATCCTTCCGGGAATGGCGTTCGACGCGGCTGAAAAAAAGATCGTGCTGTTCGGCGGCGACGACCTGACCCGATGCGCCGGCGACACGTGGGTGTACGACTGCACGACGCGGGAGTGGCGCGCGGTGAAGACGGCGGCGGCGCCGCAAGCGCGCGCGGGGCACGCCATGGTCTACGTGCCGGACCAGAAGGTGGTCCTGCTGGCCGGCGGCTACGCGGCGAACTGGAAACCGCTGCAGGATGTGTGGTCGTTCAGCACGGCGAAGGGCGAATGGACGCGCCTGGCGCTGGACCTGCCGGCGCCGGCGGGGCACGCGAGCGGCGACTACGACCCGAAGCGCGGCCTCGTGCTGCTGGCCGCGTATCCGGAGACGCGAAACAACAAGAACGTGCCGCTGCTGACGTTGAAGCTCGACCTCGCATCGGCGCCGAAGGCCGCGCCGGAAGCGGCCGGCGACCCGAGGCTCGAGTACCACAGCAAAGGCAAAGCCTGGGGCTCGTTGCTCCCCGACGAATGGCTGGCGGGAAAGTTCGCGCCGGGCGATGCCAAGGCCGGACTGCAGTCGGCGGCGGCGCTGCCGGCGAACACCTGGGTCGTGCGCAGACCGCCGGTCGTTCCGCCCGGCCGCGACTGGGGCAGCTCCATCTATGATCTGCGCACGCATCGGGGGTATGCCTGGGGCGGCGGGCACAGCACCTACCCGGGCGCCGACGTGATCGAATACGATCTCGGCCTGGACCGCTGGCGGGGCATGTCGGATGCGGTGAACTACAATCCCGCCTGGCTGCACGGAATGGTCAGCGGCCCGCCGGGCGTCAGCGCGGGCGGATGGTCGCTGCTGCCGACGCATTCCCGGAAGAGTTACGGAATCGACGTCCGGAGCAATTCTCTGATCACGTACGTCGGCGACGTGTACGACCTGACGCACCGCATGTACCTCTCCAACATCGGCCGGTGCCCGGGCCAGTATGGCGTGGCGACGCAGGTATCCTTCTGTTCCACGCCGCACGGCTTGTACGGCTACAGCACCAACACCCTGGCGAAAGCGAGCGTCGCCGACGGCCGATGGGAGGAAGTGGCGAAGGGCGGCCCCAAGCACGACGAACACGGGCACTTGTGCCATGATTCCAGGCGCGACCGGCTGATCTACTTCGTCCGCGACACGCCGCAGGTGTGGACCTTCGACTTCAAGACCCGGCAATGGACCCAGGATCAGGTTCAGGGGGCGTCGCCGGCGAAGGCGTACGGCGATTCAACCTACATTCCCGAACTGGACGCGGCGCTCCTGGTCTTCGCGATCGACGGCAAAGGACCGGAGCAGATGTATTTCTACAAGCTCGACGAACGGAAGTGGTACAGCGCGGCGTACGCCGGGGAGAAATTCCTGAACATCAATCACGCCGGTCGCGATTTTTCGCCGGTCTACGATCCGGAACTGAAGACGATCGTGCGCTTGAAGTCGCTCAGCCGCATGGAAGTGGCCGTGATGAGGCTGGAGCCGTCGACCTTGAAGCTGACCCCGCTGGAATAGGACGCCGTTCATGTCGGCCGGCGCGCTCCGTTTCGTAGCCTTCTGCAGGCCGACGTCCAAACCGGCGGCGATCGTTTCGTTCTTTAGGGGACCTTATCGCGGATTCACAATCGCGCGAGGATCGTTGGGTAGGGAGAGGATCGGGGTCGTGCACGGGAGGCGAGCATCCCTTGAGAATCGAAAAGAAGGCACTTCTCGGCGTCGGCTTGGGGTCGATGCTGTTGGCGGGCATCATCCTGATGCGGCGTCCCCAGGTCGTCTCTCAAGCTCCCCACGCGAAGCCCGCCCCGCGCGCCCAAGAAGAGGCACCGACTTCAGCCTCTCCTGCGCCCCCCCAGGGTCCGATCCCCGCTCCCCAGGCAGCGAAGGGGTCTTCGCTCCTGGGCGACCTGGCCCAAGCCATCCATCAAGGGAATGATCCCGCCATCCGCGCCATCCTCGAGAAGCTTCGCGGGATTCTCTATCCCCCGATCCCGGACCAGGAGAATGCGGCAGTTCTTCTGCTCGAGGCGTTTTCGCTGACGAAAAAACTGATCCCCCGGGGACCGGAGCGGGCGGCCTACGACGCCCTTCTGGCCGGGAAGGACCCTTCGCCGGACCAGCTCGGAATGCTGCGGGCCTGGCTTGCCATGAACGCCGAGTCCGTCGATCGCGCGACGCGCCTGATGCGGGACGCCGCGGACCGCCCTCGATGCCGCTTCGAGCCCGGGCCTCCCAGTCCCGATGACGGCTTTGTGGTTTCGACCACCCCGTTCACCTCCATGCAGTACGCCTCCAATCTTCTCTGCGTTCAGGCAGTCCTTCTCAAGGCCGACGGACGCAAGGACGAGAGCGCGGAGAATCTCCGGGCGCTGCTGGGGATGTCGCGGGCCGCCCGAGCCGAGCCCACCATGATTTCCCAGATGGTGGGAACCAGCCTCAACAACGGCGCCTGGGAGATGATCCAGCGTTTGGGGGTCGTCGACGGCCCCAGACTGTCCGAGTCCGTCGCCGCGCTCGATCCCGTCGGCTTCCGGAGGGACGGTGAACGAGCGCTGATGGGCGAAGTCTATGGTCTGATCTCCGCCTACATGAAGCTGAAATCGGATTCTTCCACGGTCGTCATGGATGAAGCGAGCCGACGCTGGCTTTCGGCGCCGGAGACGGTGCCGGACCTCGCGCTGTACGTGCAAGGCATCTCCGAGGTCGTGGCCCTGGGGTCCAAGAGTTACGGCGAGGGCAAGACGGAGCTGGACGCCCTCGTGCTCAAGTATGGATCGTCGTCCCTGGGATTCGCCGCCGCCGCGCAGGGCGCGATCCCCGTGATTCCGCAGATGCTGGGACAACTCGCCGATTCCGAGGCGAAGGCGGACCTCCTGAGACTGGCCCTGGAGCTCGAACGCCATCGCGCCCGTCAGGGTGCCTATCCGGCGGCCCTGGAGGGTCTCCAGACGGCGCTGCCGTCGGATCCCTTCACGGGACAACCCTTCGCCTACCGGCGGGAAGGCGCCGGATTCATTCTCGAAGAGCCGGGCAACGTCGGGAAAGCCGGCCGGCTCTCCTGGAAATCCCGCCCTTGACGCCCTTTGTTTTGGCCGCGCGGCGCCCTTTTGCAGCCGGCCCATGGAGAGAGTGTCGCTGCTTCCTCGGGTGTGGATGCGGAAGCCGTGCGGATCGATAGAGATCGGATGAACGGCAGGCCGAACGGTCAGTTCTTGCGATGCTTCTCCCACCAGGTGCGAAGCTTGTCGGGCGGCGTCTCGTCGTCGAATCTCAGGTAGGGATAGAGGGCATTCAGGGTCGCGACCATGGCGCTGCGCGCGGAGGTACGGATGTAGTCCGTGGGGTCCTCGAGCAGCGTGACCAGGATGTTGAGCGCCTCTTTGCGGCGAACTCCGGAGAGGATCGAAACCGCCCGCGTCTTGGCCGCCGCATTTCCCCCCTCGATCGCCGAGCGAACGACCGCCCAGCCTTCCGGGGAATCGAGCTGGAGCAGCGCTTCGGCGCCGTCGAGTTTCCGGAGGGGATCCGCATCGTCGGCCGCCTTCTTGAGCGTTTCCATCTGGCCTCGGCCGGACATTCGGATGACGGACTCCATCGCCACCTTCGAGATGACGGGGTCCTTGTGCTCCGAGAGTTTCGTCAGCAGCGGAAGGGCCTTCTCGTCCTTCAGGGTCGCGAGGCTCCGCATGAGGGCCGTTTTCAGGTTCCGGTCCTCCGTTTTCTCCAGGAGCTCCCGAAGCCGGGGAAGCACGGTTCTCCTGTTCGACTGTTCGATGGCATTGAGGATCTGGAATGCCGAGGCGACGTCCGCCTTGCCCTCCTCGAGCCCTTTGACGGCGTCCTCCAGGGCGGCATCCTCGCCTCGACGGATCAGCTCGGCCATCGCGTCATAGCGGCCGGAATCCTTCGGGTCCGCAGCGATCTTCCGAAGCGCCGGCGGGACGGCCGCATCCTTGTGGCTGCAAAGGACGCGGACCCCCTGGCGGCGGACGGCTTCTCCGGTCTCCTTCTCCAGGAACTTGAGGAGGACCGGGACGGCCTCGCCCGAGGTCGCGGCTCCGCCGTCCAGGTGGCCGAGGACGGCCATTTTGTCCGTGTCCGTCGTCGCCTTGGGCAACAGCTCGAGGATCACCTTCCGCCCGAAGTCGTCCTGCAGTCGGATCAATTGAGCGGCGGCTTCGGCGCGCGACCCGAAATCGTTGCGCATGCAGAGTCCTCGGAGGACCGTCTGCGCCTCGGGACCGCGCACCCGGCCGATGGCCCGAACGAAATAAGGCCGGAGTTGATCCGGCCCCGCATCCGCTTCCTTCGCCAGCAAGGGGATGTGGGCGAGCTTGGCGAGCGGAGCGAGTTGAACACCGATCGTGTACTGCTGCGATTCGGGCGCCGCTCGGAGTCGGGCGATCAGATCCGTGACTTCATCCCTGGGCGCCAGGGCCAGCAGGAGGAGAGCGATCATCGATTCCCGGGGGTGGCGGTCCCCCCTCCTTGTCCGGATCCTCCCGTCGCGGGTCTCGAGGGACGCGCCGGGGAGCCGGGCGTTTCGGTGGTGTTCGGGGTGGACGTGGACTTCGGTCTGTTTCGGTCGTTGGTGCCTTGTCCGCCTTTGACGGGCGGTTGTTCGAAGATCGGCGTGAAGTGGGGAACCGACGCCCGGCGGATGAGCAATTCCCAGGGAGTGCCCCGATGCTTCTCCATCATCCGGTCCGCGACATCCAGGGCCGCGTGAAGGCCGGTCAGGTCGCCCAGGAACGCGACTTCCTTGAGCCTCGCTCCGCCGTGGCACAGGGAGTACTCATTGGGGAAATGACCAATGATTCTCTCCCCGTTCGGCGACTCGAACACGCTCGTGCCGACCCCGTCCCCGCCTCCCGCCATCGAGGGGCGGATCATCTCGGTGCAGAAGGCGGCGAACTGACGGTACCCTTGAGCCGTCAACAGCAGGTGAACTCCCAGCGCGTCGGCGGTCGCGATGGTCCGCAGACTGCTTTCTTTCTCGAGTTTCCGGGACGCCTCAAGGAGCTCCGCGGCGATTTTATCGACCGTTTCGGCATTCTTGAGCGCCTCCTGGAGCTGGGCCTTCCAATCGCCCGAACCCCGATAGACCGGGGGTTTCTCCGGGACCTTGTTTTCGCTGAGACCGGCGCTTCCTGCCTTGAGCGGGGGCATGCCCCGGAGGATTCCTTCCCGGTGGAGGCGGTCCCAGGCGTTGAGGGTGGCCGCGTAGAGCCGCTCGCGGCCGTATCGGACGCCGTACTCCGCACGCGACCCGATCTCGGGCGCCGCCATCTTCAGCTTGAGCTCGTCGAAGGGCACTCCGCAGGATTTGTGCTGACCGCCGCAGAGAGGACAGCCGTACCGCCGGCAGAACGTGAACGGGACGCGATCGGCGCTGTAGAGAAACGTCCGTCCGCCGGTGTACGTGGCCAGCCGGTCCAGCGCGTAGGGAGCAAAGCCCGACGGCACCGTGTAGGCAGGATCGACTCGAACGAACGGCCAGCCATACGGGAATTCGGGGAACGCGCTTTCAGGCCCCCGCAGCTGGAAGGGGAGCTTCTTGAACTTGTCGAGGTCGAAGTAATAGGTGGTTCCCGCGAACGCGGATGCCCAATACGGATCGCTGTAGACGGATTCGGGGACGATGGGAAGGAGGATGATTCCCGCACTTTTGAGCGCCTTCAGGGTTTCCTCGACTCCATCCTCGTTGTCTCCGTTCTCCTGGGTGAAGAGGACCACGTACTTTTTCGCGCCTGAGGCGCCGGCCGCCACCTTCGCCGCCTCTCGAATGTTGGCCAGGCAGTTCTTGATCGAGTTGTCGGGGTTGCCGTTCCCGAACAGGGTGAGGGAGGTGGTGAGGCGGGTCAGATCGTCGGTGGGCTTCTGGATCAATTGGGGCTGCTCGCCCATCGCGACCACGGCGTGGGAGATCCGGGGCTTGGTGAAGCACTTCCGAATCTGCTCCGCGAGCAATTCGGCCTGCCGGGAGGTCTTGAAAAGCGTGCCGTTGTCGAGCAGCCAGACCACGGCGGCTTTGTCGTTCCCTTCGACTTCCGTGGCGATGTCCTGGACGATCTGAGGGAACTCGCGGAACCGCACGGTTTCAGGTTTCTTTGTTTCCTTGGGCTCCTGAGCAGGCAGGAGCGAGGCCAGGAGGAACGTGAGGATCAGCGTGCGCACGGAAAGTAGTATACCCTTAGAACCTCAGGCCGGCACTTCCTGCAGGATTGCTCAGGGTGCGCCCCAGACGGGCGTGAAATTGAGCCACTGCGTGAGGTGCGCCGTAATCTCGCGCTCAAGGACCGCGGCGAAGCGGGCGGCGGCCTCGGATTCCGCGCGGTCGGGGTCGTCGCCCCGCACCTCGATCGGGTTGCCGAGCGTCGCCGCGTAGTCCAGCCTCCGCTTCCAGGTGCAGAAGGCGGGATAGAGGGGGACCTCCGCCAATCGCGCAAGCCGGAACGGGCCGATGGGGAACTTCGCGGGGCGGCCGAAGAAAGGGACCTCGATGGTGCGGCTGTCCCAGGCAACGTCGGCCATCATCATCAGGACTTCGCCGCTCCGCAATGCCCGGACGATCTCCGCCATCGCGAAGGGATCATGGTCCACGTACGTATGCCGGATGTTCCCGCGTCGCGAGAGCTTCTGCACCATCCCGTCCATGGCGTTGTTGCGGTAGGTCACGCTTCGGACGGGGACCTTCTCCTGAGCCAGGAGAAGGCCTCCCGAGTACCAGTTCCCAAGGTGACCTGAAACGAGGATGACCCCGCGCCCTCTGGCGCGCTCACGGTCAATGGAGGCCCAGTTCTCGGCCCAGTTCCCCAGCTTCTCGTAGCGAACGCGGCCCTCCAGCTGAAGTCGCGTGGCCATCACGGTGTTATCCGCATAGGCGGTCCCGCGGTTCCAGAAGATGCGGTGAGTCGTCTTGCGGACGAGACGCTCCAGTTCCGGCGCGCCGAGTTCCGGCCGCGTGACGCGGAGCACCTGGTGGACGTTGGCCTCCATCGTCTCCCGGTGCAGCGGGGAGAGCCGGTAGGCGATCTCGGAGACGATCCGGGTGATCGTGTAGCCGACCTCAAAGGGAAGGGCCTCGAGCACTCCCTCGCCGAACGCGTAGATCGGCGTGATGTTGAGGAAGTGACGGCTGTTCTCGGACAGTGCCGTGGGCTTCACGGCTTCCGCCCCGACGCCTTCAGGAGCTCCTCGATCCCGGCATGAGAATGCTTCACTGGAGAAAAGATACTTCCGTCGGGCTCCTGATGCCAGTCGGACCGCAGCAGTTGAGGCGATTCGGGGCCGACCTCCGGAAAATCCTGATTTGGGGGAACTCTCGATCTATTTCGTAGTAGCAATCCGGCGGCCGGTCGTGTTAGATGAGGGGGGTGACATCATGACGCCGCAGCCCGCCAAGCCCAGAGTCCTGATCGTAGACGATCACCCCGCCAACCGGCGGGCCTTTGAAACTCTGTTGGAACCCGACTACACCATTTCGGTGGCGGCCTCCGGATATCAGGCGCTGGAGTTGACCCTTCGAGACGAGTACGCCGTCATTCTTCTCGACGTCAAGATGCCGGGCATGGACGGCTTCGAGGTCGCCGAGCTGCTCCGCAAGCGGGAACGGACCCGGCATACGCCCATCGTCTTCATCTCCGCCTTCGATCAAACGGTCTTCCAGATGAAGAAGGGCTACATCGTCGGGGCGACGGACTTCATCTTCAGCCCCGTGGACGAGGAACTGCTCCGATTCAAAGTCGCGAATTACGCCCATACCTACCTGCGCAATGAGGCTCTTCGGATTCAAATCCGAGACCTGGAACTGACCGTCGCGGGCCTCCGCGAGGAGATTCGGATGCACGCGTCCGATCCCGCGCTTCAGAGCAGGCTCCGCAACTTTGAGACCATCATCAGCGGTTTCAAGCGGCAAATGGGGCCGGCGGCGCTCTAAGCTCACGCGTCAACCCTTCGCCCGAGCACCATTCCTCCTCATAAAATGAGCGTTGTGGCCCATTCAAAATGTAACGGAACAGGACCGGCATCGTAGATAGTCCCGAGTGCCCGAATACACCGAGAAGTAGAATGAGCCACACCAAGGTGCGCCCGAGACCGGAAGAATCCACGAGCCGTCGGTCCCCGGCGGATTCGGGCGAACTTCAGATCCGCATTGCCTGCGGGGGAAGGACCTCCGCAGAGGTGCTGGAAGAGCTTCGGCGCGGCCTCGCCGATGCCGCTGCGGCCGGCCGTCCCCCCTTGGTCATCCTGGAAGAGCTGGGTCGACTTCAGGACTCCGTCATGGCCTTCATCAAAGGCCTTTCGCGAATGCTGGTCGAGGTTCCTGGTCCGGTCACCTTCTGGGAATCCTCCGGCTATACCGAGGCTTTCCTGAGTGCCATGGAGCGGTAGCGCCCGAAGATCCCTTTTCGGCCCGGGAGGGGAAAGTGCAGACGCCGGCGATCTCCTGCGATTTCTGCGGCAGTCCGATTCCACCGGCCGACTTCGAGTCGGGCCGTGCCACCACGCTCATGAAGAAGAGGTACTGCTTCCTCTGCTTGTCCGCTGCCATTGAACGCAGCAAGCGCGAGGACTTCATTCCTCAGTTCCTGACTCCACGGCCGGGGTCTCTCCACGCTCCGCCGGGAGATCCGCGTTCCCCCTAGGTGCGGATATCTTTAGCGAAGTGCGTAACATTTTTCGCGGAACGGGCTCTAGCTTGCGGCCCGGGGGAGGTAAAGCGTCTGTTAAAGGAGGGGACGGACGCTTTCAGCGCTGATGTGGAGGTGTTTGCCACATGGCTAAGTGCGCCTCGGACGTACGAACCCTGCTGCCGTGTCCTCTGTGCGGGCGAACGCTCATTCCCGCGCCCGTCGACTCGTCCGTCATCTTTCACTGCAATAGCGGTCACGAATTATCCCTCCCGGAACTCTTGCGTGCCCAATCGGCCGCTCTCCAGGCAGGGCTCGAACGCCTGCTTGCGAATTGGGATCGCGAGCACCGGGTTCTTCTGAGCATGATCGAAGATGCCCGCAAGAACGGATTCCTCGACGTGGCGGAAATCTTCAATCGTCGGGCGAAGACCCTGGAGTCCCGCATTCACAGGGTGCGGGAGGTCTACTTGACGCGCGACGCGTCCACGACCGTCATGCTCCCATAGCCCTCGGGCCAGCGGGAGTCGACCTCGATCTCGCCGGCGAACTCGGTCTTGCCGAGGGACGCCTTCCAGTCGCGCTCCAGGCGGCCCTGGAAGTCGACGTGGATGCGGATCAGGTACTTGCCGGCGGGGAGCGACGCCTTCGGCTGCTTGCTCCAGGTCTCGGCGCGCGGGGATCCCGCCGGCGCGAGCAGGGTCAGATTGTGCTGCCAGAGCTTCCCCTTGCCGAACACCTTGCGGTCGGAATTCGCGATGGGCTCGGTCTCCCAGGCCTTCTTCGGCGCGTCGTAGGCGAAGAGCGTGACCTGGAGAAGCTTGTCCGCCCAGCCGGGCGGCGTGTTGGCGAGCTTGAGCCAGACGTCGCTGCCGAACGCCTCGGGTTCCTTCGTCTCCTTGGGCAGGTCGGACGCTTTGGCGTACTGGTCGTTGACGACCTTGGCGTAGTCCTCGATCCAGGTCCGGAACGCCTTGTACGTGAGGTCGCCCGTCAGCATCTTCTGGCCGCCGCCGTGCTTGACGAGGTTGAGCGGCTTGAGCAGCAGCAGGCTCTTGTCGGGCGCTTTGGGAACGACCAGCTGATTGGAGATCAGGTACTTCATCGTCGCTTCCGCGCCTTCCCGCCGGATCCAGGTCATCTCCTCCCCGTTCTCCTTGGCCAGCCGGGCGTTTTCGGCGCCGTCGGGCGAGTGGCAGGGCGTGCAGCGGAACCGCTGCGACCAGACGTTCCGCTCGAACGAGGCCAGGACGCTGTCGATGCGGTTGTGCCGGATCACCTCGTCGGAACGCTTCGGCTTGGCCAGCTCCGCGGGGGACAGCTTGGGGGCCTCGCGGAGCTTGGGGTCGGCCGCGCAGGCCTTGATCCAGTCGGCGAAGGCTTCGAGCTCGGCCTTGCGGACCTTCTCGTTGATGAGCGCCGCGCCCTTGTTCTCGCTCCCCATGGCGATCAGCTTCAGGATTCGGGAGCCGTCGGGGTTGTTGAGGTCGATCATCCCCTGGTCGCGCAGCGAAAGGAACGTCTTCTCGTGGGACGGGTGAATGTAGTTCTTGAGGTCGACGCCCGAGAGGTGGCAGTCGATGCAGCTCGAGGGCTTCGGCGACTTGAAGATCGGCAGGATGCGCTTCTCGAAGACCTGTGCCGGCGTCGCTCCGTCCTGGGCAAGCGCGGGGAACGCGAGCAGGAGCGCCCAGACGAAAGTCATCCTCATACGGTCCTCACTTGTTCTCGGGATTCAGCTCCGGATCGCTCGTGATCAGGATCTGATCGATGCGCATGCCGGGCTGCGTGTCGGTCAGCCGCACGCGGAAGCGCTCGTCGAGGTCGGTCGTGCCGATGCGAACCCATTGCCAGTTCGGGCTCATGACGACGTTCCTGGAGCTCCAGGTGAGATCGCCGACCGAGAGCGTTGCCGCCGACGGAACCCCGTGGCCCCAGTGAAGCCGGATCCAGACGGCGTACGGCACGGCCTGCTTCCGCTTGCCCGCGATCTCGGCCACGGCGTCCTGGCCGGGCTTGAGCGGAGGCTTGATGCCGATCGCGCGGCCGCCGAGCGCGGTGGGATCCGCCAGAACCGTCATGCCGCCTTGGAGGGCCATCTGGTCGGCCTCGATCAGGATGGAGTCCTCCAGCGGTCGCAGCCAGGCCAGCCGCTTGGCAAGGTCGGCCTTCTGGGGAGGGGACGCGGTGCGGTTCGGTCCGCCCGCGCTGCGCTCGCCCGCGGCGACCGCAACCGCGTTGAAGTCGACCGAGCCTTTCTGGACGAGAACGTCCGCTTCGGAGACCAGGAAGCGGGTTCCCTTCACGGTCACCGTGCCCATCGCGCCATCGACGATGAACGCCCCCTTGCCGGGCGTGACGTCGAAGAACGCTTCCCCCCGCGCGAGCTGCGCCTTCGTCCGGCCTTCCTCGAGGAGCACCGAGAGTTCGCCGCCGCGCTGGAGGTAGACCGTGACCGTGCCGAGGGCGAGCTTCGTCGCGGCGACCTCGGCTTTGAGCTTGAGGGCTCCCGCGAAGTCGCGCTTTTGGCCGGCGCGCAGCGGCTGGACCGCCTCTCCCTCGAGCTGCGAGGTGCAGGTTCCGGCGATCGAGAAGATCGATCCCTTCAGGGCCACGCGAGTGGGTTCCGGGGCGGTCTTTTCCGGCGCGGGAGCCGGAACCACCGGTTTCTCCGGCGCCGGCGCGGGCTTGGGAATCGTCGGGGGTTCAGGCGTCGGCACCGGAGCCGGTTTGATCGGCTCCGGCGCAGGGACCGGAGGAGGAGGCGCAGGGGCGGGCTTCGGCGGCTCCGGGAGAGGCATGGGAACCGGGGGCTTTTCTTCTTTAGGAGCGAGCGCGGGTTTCGGGCGGGCAATCGGCTGGGGGGCTTCCTGCTCGAGGGGCCGGAAGAGGATCGCGCCGACCGCGGCGGCCACCAGGATGGCCGCAGCAACGGCAACCTTGGGCAGCAGGGAACTCCGGCCGGGAAGGAGACGATAGAGCCGGAGCCGCAGCGCGGCGGGCGCGGGGGCGGCGTCCTCGGCGCGGGCGGCGACGACCTCCTCCCGACAGGAGGAACAGGCGGACAGATGCTCCAGCAGGGAATCCTTCCGGGGTCCTTCGAGGCTGCCGGCGACGAAGGCCGCAATGGCCTCCGGCGGCGGGCATGCTCCGGCGGGAGAATTGGGCAGACCCTGCCAGGCCGCCTTCCAGTCTGAGTCCGACCCGTCCTTCATCGACATCTCCACTCTCTACATGCCTTATGGCCCGGAAACCGGGCCGGAAAAATTCACGATTTGAAAGGATCCAGCCCTTCCGCCCTGGCCAGATCCTTCAACCGCTCCAAGGCCCGAAACTTTCGCTTTCCCACCGACTCCGCGGAGATCCCCAGCAAGGCGCCGATCTGCTCGTAGCTCGCCTCCCGGCGGAAGAACAGGTCGAGGACGAGCCGGTCCTCGGCCGGGAGTTTCGGCAGGAGCCGCTCCAGCGCCCTGGTTTCCTCGGTCGGTTCCGGGGCGGGTTCAGGGGCCGCGACGTCCCGCTCGAGGGGCGCGTCGGCGGGCCGCCGGAGGGTGCGAAGACACGTCCGGCGGGTGATCACGGTGAGCCATGCCTTCAGATTGAACGGCGCCCGGAACGAGCGCAGGAGCGCGCAGTTCCGCTCCAGAAGTTTCCGGTAGACCTCGGCGACCGCGTCGTCGATGTCCGCGGCCCGGACGCCCCGGAGCGCTCCCTCGGCGGCGCGCTTCACCCAGGCGCTCGTGAGGTCGACGAACTCGCGCCACGCGGCAGGGTCGCCTTCCGCGCAGGCGCGGACGAGGTCCTCTTCCGCACTCACGGCGGGACTATAGCCCCTCCCCGGGCGATTCGGAAAAACAAAATTCCGGCCCGGTTTGAAATCGAGCCGGCATTAGGGAGGCAAGGGCGGCTCAGTCTGGGGAGACTTTCGATGATCAACGGTTCTCTTGGTCGTGTCATGCTCATCGTCGCGTCGACGCTTCTCGGGGTGATCGAGGCGGACGGCGCGCGGTTGGCCGGAAACGTCTCGGGGCAGGTGACGAAGTCGACCGGAGGAGCGGTCCCCGGAGCGAGAGTCACGCTCTTCGCCGCGAACCTCTCGTTTTTCGCGGAAACGCGCAGCGACGGCACGGGCAACTACCAGTTCGCCGCCGTTTCGGACGGGAGCTATCAACTCGGCGTCGCAGCCCGCGGGTATCAGTACCAGGAAGTCGCCGTCACCGTCTCCGGAGCGAATGCGTCGCGGTCTTTCGCGGTGTCGCCCGAAACTCATCCGGGGCGCTGGACGGTCATCGGGGATACCGACCCCGAACTCCTCTCGGGCACCGGCTCCGGGACCTTGCTGCCGAACGGCGAGATCTTCTACTGCCACAACGCGATGGACCCGATCGTGATCAACCCGGTCACGGCCGGAAAGTCATTCCCGCCGGGATCGGGCAGCCCCCAGGGGTGCCATGTCACCACGCTGGTCACCAACGGCGGAATGTCCATGATCGGCGGGTCGGAGGGGGGCGACCCGCAGAACCTGTCCTCCCGGAACCACAAGCAGTACTTCCGCTCCTCGAACTCCTGGACGTTGAAGGCCCCGATGAATTACGGCCGCTGGTACCCGGGCATCGTCCGCATGGCGGATGAAAAGCTCCTGATCATCGGCGGACATCGCTCCAGCGAGGGCACGCGGACGAACACCTGCGAGACCTACGACTTCGGATCGAACTCCTGGCAGTGGACCGGGTCCGTCCTGCGGCCCACCGAAATGCCGCCGACGATCCTTCTCTACACGGGAGAGATCTTCAAAACCTGGCGGGACCCCGAGCTCTACAACGTCGGATCCGGAACCTGGAGGACCGCCGCCCCGCTCATCCAGACCCGGATGGGTCAGGACGAGATGCAGCATTGCGACCACTCGATCGTCATGCTGAAGGACGGAACCGTCATGCTGGTGGGCATCGACACGCGAAACGTCTCGAATCCCCGATTCGTGGAGTTCTACAACCCCGTCGCCAACCAGTGGACGCTCGGACCCAATCCCCAGCACCTCCGCCAGAGGCCGGAAGTCCTCATGCTCCCGGACCACCGGGTCATCGCCTACGGCGGTGAGTACTCCGGAAGCAACCCGGGCTCGCTGGTGCTCAAGAATTGCGGCACGGCGACGAGCGTGGCGACCAACGTCACGGATCTGTACGAGCCGACGACGAACACGTGGCGATCCCTCGCGGCCATGAACCGATGGATCCATTACCACAGCGTGGGCGTGCTCGTGCCGGACGGCCGCATCATCGATACCGGCGGCGCGGGGACGACGAGCGCCCGCTCCTTCGCCGGCGACGACTCCACGATTGAAGCCTTCGAGCCGCCGTATCTCTTCCGGGGGGTGCGGCCGCAGATCGATTCCCTCTCGACGACCGACCTGGTCGCCGGGGGCACGTTCTCGATGCAGGTCTCGCGCACCTCGGCGGTGACCGACGTCGTCCTCCTCGGGACTCGGGCCACGACCCACTGGATCGACGGCGGGACGCAACGCTACCTGCCTCTGTCGTTCACGCAGGCCGGATCCACGGTTCAGGCGACGGTCCCGAACGATACGATCAAGGCGCTTCGCGGGTACTACCTGCTTTTTGCGATGGTCGACGACATTCCGTCGGTGGCCAGGATCGTGAGGATCGTTCCCGGAACTCCGACGAATTCTCCCCCCGCGGTCGCGATCACGACTCCCACCAACGGAGCGACCTTCACGGCCCCGGCGAGCGTCACGGTTCAAGCGTCCGCCTCGGACGCGGACGGCAGCGTGTCCAAAGTGGAGTTCACCCAGGGGACGACGCTCCTGGGAACGGACACGACGGCTCCCTACAGCTTCACTTGGAACGGCGTCGCGGCCGGGACCTACACCCTGACCGCGAAGGCGACCGACAACGCGGGAGCGGTGACGACGTCGGCCGCGGTCACGATCACCGTCGGCGCTGCTGCGAATCAGCCGCCGACGGTGTCCCTCACCAGCCCGGCGAACGGAACTCCCTTCACGGCTCCGGCAAGCGTGAGCCTGACGGCGACCGCTTCCGATCCCGACGGCAGCGTCAGCAAGGTCGAGTTCTTCCAGGGGACGACGCTTCTGGGAACGGACACCGTCTCGCCCTACAGCGTCCCCTGGAACAACGTCACGGCCGGAACTTACACCTTGACGGCGAAGGCCACGGACAACGGGGGCGCGGTTACCGCATCCTCCGCGGTCCAGATCACCGTGAGCGGAGGCGGAGCTCAGACCCCGTTCCTCGGCGTTCCGTTCGAGGTCCCAGGGGTGATCGAGGTCGAGGACTTCGACAACGGCGGCCCGGGAACGGCGTACAACGACACGACCGCGGGAAACTCAGGAGGTCAGTATCGCGCCACCGACGTGGACCTCTCGACGACGAGCGACCGCGGCGGCGGCTATGCGATGGGCTGGGGGGTCGGGGGGGAATGGCTTGAATATACGATCCTGGTCGACGAAGCGAACTCCTACACGATCGAGGCGCGGGTGGCCTCGAACGGCGCGGGCGGGACCTTTCACATCGAGATCGACGGCGTCGACAAGACCGGCCCGATGACCATTCCCAATACCGGGGGATGGGATGCCTGGCAGACGCTCAGCAAGACGGCCGTGCCGTTCGGACAGGGTCCGCAGGTGATGCGGATCGTCATGGACACGAATGGAGCCACCGGCTTCGTGGGCAATTTCAACTACGTCCTGATCGGCGCCGGGAAGGGAACCGGGGGGACGCCGCCTCTCCTGGACGCGGGCCCGGACCAGACGGTGTTCCTGCCGGCCGCCACCTCGCTCGGCGCGACGATCAACGACGACGGCCTCCCCAACCCGCCGGGCACCATCACCGCAAGCTGGTCCCAGGTCAGCGGTCCGGGCGTGGCGCTCTTCACGACTCGCTGGTCGGCGTCGACGACGGTGCGCTTCACGCGGTACGGCACCTACGTCCTGGCGGTCACGGCGGACGACGGAGGCGCCCTCCCGGCGATCGACGAGGTGACGATCACGGTCCGGGACACCCGGGACAATGACGGGGACGGCATCGCCAATGAATCCGATCCGGACAATGACAACGACGGAGTCGACGATGCTACGGATCCCGACTGGGACGGCGACGGCGTCGGCAACGGCGACGAGATTGCCGCCGGGAGCGATCCCCTGGATCGAACCTCCGTTCCTGCCGCGACCAGTGGGGGCGGAGGCAAGGGAGGAGGGGGCGGCGGCTGCGGCGCCACCGGGCTCGAGGTCGTGCTGGTCGGACTTCTGCTCGCCTTCAAGCGTCGGCGATGAGGGTCCAATCGCTCAGCCGTGGAGCCGCTTGCTTGGCTTCTTGGCGGTGAAAGTCCGCTTCACAGAGCCGGAGCCGACCCCGATCGTTTTGTCGATTCAGCCGAGGGTGGGATAAGTCGGAACGGCTACTCCAGGATCTCGGTCTTCTGGATGTAGTCGAGCTTCGGGAATTTGGCCTGCAGGTAGGGATTCCCCTGGGACTCGATGCGTTTCTGGTCGGGGCCGCTGCCGCTCGGCGCGCCTTCGCCGTATCCCGAGTAGAGCTTGTCGACCACGTTCATCCCCTCGGTGACTTCGCCGAACGGAGCGAAGCCCTGCCGGTCGAGGCGCCGATTGCCGTTGCTGTAATTGATGAACAGCTGGGTCGTGCGGGTCCCGCGGCCGGCGGTGGCGTACGTGACGCGGCCGCGGGTATTGCTCTCGCCCACCGGATCGTCCGGAATCGTCGCGTCCTTCCAGAGGGCCGACTCCGCGGGGTCGGCGGGAATCCCGAACTGGCACATGAAGCCGCTCATGACCCGGAAGAAGCGGGCTTCTTCGAAGAAGCGGCCGCGGACCAGGTGGTAGAACCGGTCCGCGCCCAGCGGCGCCCAGGCGCGCACGACCGTGATCGTGAAGGGTCCCTGGGAGGTGGTGAAGCGGACCTTGAAGCGCTCGGGCGCCTTGGTCTTCGCCTCCGGACCATCCGGGCGCAACAGAGGGCGATCGCTCGGGCGGACGTACGGCGGCGGAGGAGTCGAGTCGCCGCAGCCCAGCGGGAGCAGCAGGACGAGCAGCGCGAGTCGTTTCATGACCGTCAAATTACCTTGGAGAGCCGGTAGAGTCTCTTGAAACTGTTCCTCC
>Ga0111538_10003389_pt1 | contig 22304 bp, 25 predicted proteins | sample SoiMethybrSBSTD1_FD_79669 | JGI IMG/M metagenome (GOLD analysis project Ga0111538, IMG submission 79669) | Bulk soil microbial communities from a Populus tree surrounding site in Tennessee, USA - Soil MetaG P. TD hybrid SBSTD1 (version 2)... | ecosystem: Environmental > Terrestrial > Soil >...
ACAGCGCAGGGGCGAAGAACCGGTTTCTCCGCTGCGCCCGCAGCAGCACTCCGCTCTGCATGGACTGCGAGTGCAGCATTCGCGCCTTGGTTTCGCAGCTGCCTCGGCAGGAGATCGAGTGTCCCAGGTCCACGACGCACTCGGCGCACACGCCTTTGCTGCAGCCCCGGCAAGTGCCTACCGCTTCAGCGTCCCGATGTACGAAGCACCGCATCGACTCCCTCCGTTTTCAGCGCTGCGCTGCGTAGATCTTCACCAGCTCATAGAGAAAATCGCGCCCGTCGTACAGCGACTGCACGCGCACGCGCTCGTTGAGCCCGTGGATGAACCCTAGATCGGGATCCATGAAGAGGCCGTTGACGCCGTACGTCGGGATACCGGACGTGCTGAGAAATTGACCGTCCGTCGCGCCCGGCTGCAGCAGCGGAATCACCGGCACATTGGGATAGAAGCGCGCCGACACCTTCTCGATCGGCCCCATGATCTCACGCGTCAGCGGCGGAACCACCGACGGTGGGCCGCGTGTCTCCAGCGTCGAGACTTTCACTTCCTGATCATCGACGACCTTCTGCAGCACCTGCTCCACGCTGTCCACAGACTCACCCGGATAGATGCGGCAGTTGACGTTCGCACGCGCTCGCTGCGGCAACGCGTTGGTCGCATGACCGGCGTCCAGCATCGTCGCCACGCACGTTGTGTGCAGCATGCCGTTGAAAGTCGGATCGTCGGTCACCTTGGCGATAGCGGCTGCGTCCGTCGGATCCGCCACCAGCTTCGTCATCGCGGCGCCCATCTCGCCGCCGACGATGCTGGCCATCCGCGTGAAGTATGTGCGCGTCGTGTCGTTGAGCTTGATTGGGAAATCGTAGTGCTCGATACGCGTGAGCGCGGCCGCGAGGTGATAGATCGCGTTGTTCTTGACCGGGCGCGAGCTGTGACCGCCGGGGTTCGTCACTTCGAGACGGAAGTTCTGCGACGTCTTCTCGCCCGCCTGCACACCCATCATGACGCGCTTACCCGACGCATCGAGCATGCCCCACGCGCCTTCATTCAGGGCGAACGCCGCGTCGATCAGGTCGTGCTTCTCCTTCGCGAGGTACTCGGCACCGTTGAAAGCGCCGCTGGTTTCCTCACCGCAGGTCAGCGCCATCTTGACGGTGCGACGCGGCTTCGTGCGCTCGCTGCGCAGGCGGATCAATGTATCCACCCAGGTTGCGGCCATCGACTTGTCGTCGAGCGAGCCGCGCGCGTAGAAGTAACCGTTCTCCTCGATGAGCTTGAACGGATCGCGCTCCCAGTCTTCACGCTTCGCTTCGACGACATCGATGTGTGCGAGCAGCAGAATCGCGCGCGCCTTGGGATCGGTGCCCGGCAGAATCGCGACGAGCCCGCCTTCCTTCGGATGATCGGGCGTCGCGAACAGATGCAGGTCGCCGTCGGGATAACCGGCCGTGCGCAGGCGCGCGGCCATTTTCTGGGCAGCCTCGGTGCAGCTGCCTGCCGAGAGCGTCGTGTTGGTCTCGACCAGCTCTTGGTAGATTTCGCGGAAGGCGGCCTGGTCCGGCCGGATGCCGTCGGCATGCGCCGCCGCGCCGGCCGTCAATGAGACGAGCAAAGAGGCGGCGGCAAGCCGCGCAGGATGATTCATGAGTCCCCCGGTATTGTTATGTGACTTGGCCGATCCAGAGCTCGTTGCCGTCCGGATCGCGAATGCGGAATTCCTTCATGCCGTAGAACGTAATGCGAAGGTCGGGCGCGGGCAGGCCGTTCTGCCGCACCTGGGCGTGATATTGCACCACGTCGTCCGGATACAAATAGACCACCGTCTGGCGGGGCGCGTCGGGCTGGACGTTGAGCGACTGGTCCACCATCAGATGGCAGTCGCCGAAGCGCAGCCGCGCCCAGCCCCACTCGTCGTTGCGGGTCTCGACTTCGAAGCCGAGCAGCTTCTGATAGAACTCGACGCTGGTCGGCATGCTGCGCACGGGCAGCATCGGAACCAGGCGTTGCAATCGCGCGCTCATGTTTCTTCAGTCCGGTCCGGCGAGTGCGGCCCAGAACGCATCGTAGCTGTTCAGGACCGCCGGATTCTCTTTGACGATGCCGACCACCTGGCGCGGGATGAGCTTCAGGTGATCCAGCATCGCGGCTTCGTTCATGCCGTGGGCGCGCGCGAACTCGCGGAAGATCGCGAACGACCGGGCTTCGTAGGCATCGACGTCGATGTCCGTCCCGTTCTTGAACGTCGCGACAGTCTCTTCGTAGTAGGCGTGCATGTGCGGTGAGCGTTTCCACTCGCCGGCGCCCTGAATGTCGACCGTCGTCGGCTGCGCAGCGGCCTTGTGCGCAGGGGCATGCGTGCAGCCGGCAACGGCAAGGAGCGTTGCAAGGACGAGGATGTCGTATCTCATGCGTCAGACCTTGGTCCGATCGTCGACGACCACGAACTCCATCATCAGCGGAATGCTGACCTTGCGCACGTCGTCCTTGAGGATGACACGAACGGACCACTTGCCGGCGGGATCGGCGGGCTCATCGACGTATTCGACCACCTGCTTGCACAGGTGCAGACTCCGCGGGTCGACCTTTCCCTGCACACACACAGCATTCTCGGCGTGCGACGAGGGCTTGCCGTCCGGCCGGATCACATCGATGTCCATGGTAATGCTGGCGGCGCCGGAAGCGTCCAGCTGCGGATTGCTGAACATCGTGAGCACGTACAGCCCGCCGCCCTTCCTGACCGTCGATCCGCTGGAGACGTAAGGAATCGATTCCGGCGAGGTATTCCACTTCGACTGCCAGTCCTTGTCAGGCGTGACGATCAGCATGCCGTTGAAGCCCCCGACCGATTTCCGTGTTTCCGATTCGGGATCCGCGGCCAGAGCGACGGATGCGAGAGCGAGGGCGAGCAAGGCTGCGGTTTTCATGGTTGCACTCTATCGAGCTCAGAAAGCCACGCGAGAATCAGCGGCGCTGCGGCCAGCATGGACGGATCGTGACCGACCGGGCCGACGTCGATCGCCGTTACATCCGCTTGTCGCGCACGCATCGCCCGAGCTGCGGCCAACGCCTCTTCCGGCACCACGTCCAGATCCTTCGATCCATAGTACAGCCGGACCGGTGCGCGCGGCGTGAAGTCGACGAGGCTGTTCGCGGCGAACGATTCGAGATACCAGTGCGCCTGGTCGCGATCGAAAGCCTCGAGAAACGCCTGGTTGAACATCTTGCGCGGATCCTTGGGCAGCGTCGCGAGAATTTCCTTCGGCTTCGCACCCGCGAACAAGCGCTCGACGGTCCTTGCGTATTCAGAGGTGAGGACACTGTCGAGCGGATGGCCGTACCAGGCAGCTTGTCCCCACGCAGCGTACGCGAGATAGAGCGAGTGCGAAGGCGCGCCGCCCTTCAAGGCTGCGGGCAGCGAGATATGTCGAAGATCGTAGGCGCCGGCCACTTGCGCGGACCCGAGCACGCGCTTGCCGTCGGCTTCGAGAATGCGCAGCGCGGCGAGGCTCGCCCAGCCGCCCTCGGAGAATCCAGACAGAAACACCGGACCACTCGGCACGCCCTGCACTCTCTGACTCGCCTCGATCATGCCGGCTACTGCGGGCCCGATCGAATCGCCGACGTAGTACGGGTGTCGTCCTTCGGACTCGCCGAGTCCCGGATAGTCCGGCGCGATGAGTGCGTAACCGTTGCCGGCGAATGCGATTGCGGCCGCGATGCCTGTTCCGTCGAGTTGCGAGGGCACCGCCGTTCGAGTCGTGCTCGTGCCGTGCTGGAAGCTGACCAGTCGCCGCGGTACTGCATCGCGCGGCAGCGCCAGAAGTCCGCTCAATCGAACGGCATTGCTTGCCGAGCCAACGGTGTACTGCATGCGATAGCAATCGACGGCGTTGGTGACCGGAATGCCGTCGACACCAGCGAGCGTCAGCAGCAGCCGCGCCTTGACGGTGGAGATGGTCTTGAGCGGCGTGAGTTGCACGTCCGCGGGCGCTTCGATTGCGCGCGGATGTATGCACGCCGTGAGCAGCGCGAATGTCGCGACCAACCAGAGCGTGCGCGGCGTCATTGACGGTTCTACTATTGTCGCGTCCCGGTCCGCAGAGTCTACCGGAGAAGCCGCCATGAGACTGGTCACTGGCTTTTTGATCTTTCTGTGCTCTTGCCTGGCGGGCGCCGCCACGCCCGTCGCGCAGGTCGATCACATCCTGCTCGGCATCGACGATCTCGCTCGCGGGATGGAGCAGTTCGAGAAGCTGACCGGGGTGCGACCGATCCAGGGCGGCAAACATCCGCGCGGCACTCACAACGCGCTGGTCTCGCTCGGCGACGGCACGTACCTCGAGATTCTGGCTGTGCAGCCGGACGTAGCGCCGCCGAAGGAATATGAAGGCCTCAAACAGCTGTACTCGCTAACGCCCATCGGCTGGGCCGTGTCATCGAAGTACAGCACTCAGCTTCGCAATCGCCTGACAGCCGCCGGGATGGCAGTTACCGAGTCGACCGCGGGCTCACGCACGACGCCCGCAGGCACGACGCTCTCGTGGCAAACCTTCGGCCTCAAGGATGGGTTCGACGAAGCGCCGTTCTTCATCGTGTGGTCGCCGCAGAGCGCGCATCCCTCGACCACATCGCCGACCGGCTGCAAACTGCAGCAGTGGCGCGTCGCTGGCCCGCACCTGAAGAATCTCGAACAGCTGCGCAGCGCGCTGGATCTGCGAATCGATGTCGCGGAGGCGCCGTCGACAGCGCTGCGGTTGTCGCTGCAGTGTCCGAAGGGCGCCGTCGAATTCAAATAGCATGGACGACACGTTCGCATTCATCGCAGCTCTGGCCATCGGCGTGGCGTTCGGGTGGTGGCTCGAAAGACCAGCACCGGCCACGCGCAAGCTCGTGTTCAGGATCATAGGGATCGTGCTCGGGGTGCCGCTGATTCTGGTGTTTTTCGCCAGCGTCGTCGGCAGCAACACTCTCGGTGCGATCGGCGGATTCTCGCTCATGGTCCTCTTGGCTTTGGCGGTGCCGCTCGCCTTGGGCGTGCTCCTCGGGAAGTTCTTCGGACACTCGCGCACGCGCGACGCTGCAAGCGAGCCGCCGGCACCGAGCCAACCAGTGAGCAACACGCTAGCGCAACCCGTTGTGCAGCAACCAGCGCCTGCTCTGTCGGCGCAGCAGCGCCTGGTGTTGCTCATCATGGCGGGCGTCGGCGCGGGCATCTGGGTCGCGCTCGCGCTGGGATTCTGGCTGCATGATCAACCGGCGCCGGGTGGCCTCAACGAAGGGCTGGTGCCGGCTGCGCTGGTATTGATCGCAACGCTGACGATCGTGCTGCGTGCAGCCTGGCAACGACGCGCCATTCGCTTGCGCAATGAGCGGCGCGACGTAGTGGCCGAATATCAGGCAGCTGTTGCTGCGTACGAAAGCGATCCTGACGCCACCGCATGTTGCGAGCATCTTGCGCCGATCGAGCTTGCGATGCGTCGGGCGGGTCTGCGCGTTCAGTCGGGACAACCAGGTGCGGCTGGTGCGCCATGCTGCATCGATATGGAAGCGCTCTCGCGGCGGTTCACCGTGCCGGCGAGCGTGCAGTATCAGGAGTCGTACTCGCGCGATCGCACAGGCGACGATCCACCGCACGCTTTGCTCTGTTGCACGGCGTGCCAGTCGAAGTTGTGGCTGGTGCACGTTCGGGAAGCCGCGCCGGATACGCCTACCTTTCCGGCGTAAACGATGATGAGGAGATCGATATGAGCACACCTGTCGGCGTAATCGTCGGAGTCGGTGAGGGCAACGGTGCGGCGCTGGCGCGAGCCTTCGCGAAAACAGGAATGACCGTGGCGCTGCTGGCGCGGCAGCTGGAATTCACGACAAAGCTTGCAGCGACGTTACCCAACGCGCGCGCTTATGCGTGCGATGTTGCCGATGCGAAGTCGGTGGCGCAGGCCTTCGCCAGAATCAGAGCGGAGCTCGGCGACCCGACGACGGTGGTCTACAACGCCGGATCTGGCGTGTGGGGCGACGTCGCAAGCATCAGCCTCGAGTCTTTTGAGTCCGCCTGGCGCGTGAACGCCTTCGGCGCGCTCGCGGTGAGCCGCGAAGTGATTCCTGCAATGAAAGCAGCGGGATCCGGCGCCATCATTTTCATCGGCGCGACTGCTTCACGGCGCAGCGGACCGAAGACTGCCGCATTTGCTCCGGCGAAGGCCGCACAGCGCAGCCTGGCCGAATCGATGGCTCGCACCCTGGGGCCGGCTGGCATCCACGTCGCCTTGATCGTGGTCGACGCGGTGGTGGATCTGCCCCGGACGCGCAAAGCGATGGCGGACAAGCCCGACAGCTTCTTTCTCGAGCCGGAAGACATGGCCGCGAGCGCTGTGTGGCTGGCGCAGCAGCCACGCTCGGCGTGGACGTTCGAGATCGAGGTGCGGCCTTTCGGCGAGAAGTGGTGAGTCTGCTATGAGCCGCGGCCGCTGGCGGGTGCTTTCCGGTCCGACGCCAGCTTGCGAGTCTTCTGCACGTGTGCCTTGCGACCTATCGCGCGCTCCAGCAGCAGGTTCGCCATTTGCTCGCGAGCGTCGGCCTTGCTGGTGCCGGGCGGGAACGTGAATTTCTCGCTCGGATCGAACGGGTTCCTCAGCACGACCTGCGGTTCCGCGGGCGCCAGGCTCACCTGCTCTATGGGCAGCGGCGGCGGCGGCGGCAAACTGACGACGAGCTCGCCCGGATCGAAGTCCGGCTCGGATTGATGGAGCACAGCCGCGGCGATCGTGCCGGCCGCAGCGATTCCACACAGAATCATCAGCGGCGCGCGCACGCGGCTCGCGCGTGCAGCTGTTCGCGGCGCCGCCTTTTTCGGCGTCGGCGAGGCTTCCTCGGTCGGTCCGAGTCCCAGCAATTCGTGAGCGTCCATCTCAGCCTCGATAGTCGGCACCGTATCCAAGCCGCGGTACAGCTGATCGAGGAGGTCTTTGCCGCTCATTTCCCGTCGGGCCATGTGTTCAATCCTCCGTGACCGCAGCGTAGCCGAACGGGCAACCCGCTCGCGGCGGCGCATGCACGGTTCGGCTCGCAGGCGCGAGAATTGTGGGCACGATCACGCTTCTCATCTCACATAACCTCGCCTGCGCGAAATCGCGGCACTTCTCATGTGCCTTGACGGATATATGCCCGATGGAGTATATACGCGTCATGGAATCCACATTCTCGATCATTGCCGAGCCGAGCCGGCGCGCGATCCTCAGCCTGCTCGCCGCCGCGGAGCAGTCGGTCGGCGACATCGAAGAGCACCTGCGCATGCCGCAGCCTTCGGTCTCGAAACACCTGCGGGTGTTGCGCGAGGCGGGCTTCGTCGAGTCGCGCGTCGATGCGCAGCGGCGCCTGTATCGCATCCGGCCGGAGCCTCTCATGGAAATCGATGCCTGGCTTGCACCGTTCCGTCGCTACTGGTCGGGGCATCTGGACGCGCTCGAGCGCCATCTCGACCGCATGAATCAGGCGCCGCGCCCGCAGGCATCACGTCGTAAGTCGAAGGGGAAGAAGCGATGACCAGCCGCGAGAAGTATCAGCCCGGCCCGGCGGTGGGCGCGGACATTCACAAGGAGGGTGACAACTGGACGCTCGTTTTGGTGCGCGAGCTGCGTCATCCGCCGTCGAAGGTGTGGGAAGCATTGACGGACCCCGCGCAGCTGCGCGAATGGGCGCCCTTCGATGCCGATCGCAGTCTCGGCAGTACCGGAACCGTCAAGCTCACGACAGTGAGCGCGCCGCAGCCGCAGGTTTCCGAGACCGTCGTGAAGCGCGCCGAGGCGCCGAAGCTGCTCCAGTACAGCTGGGGCGATGCCGACCTCAAATGGCAGCTGGAGCCGCACGGCAAAGGCACGCGCCTTACGCTCTGGCACAACATCGATCGCCGCTACATCTCGTGGGGCGCCGCGGGCTGGCACATCTGCTTCGACGTCATGGATCGGTTCCTCGCAGGCGATCCGATCGGACGCATGGTCGGCATGGAGACCATGAAGCTCGAAGGCTGGCAGCGCCTGCAGAAAGAATACGCAAAACAGTTCGAAGTCCTCTGAGGAGCTCAAATGAGCAGCTGGATCCGGCAGATTCATCGCTGGGTGGCCATCGTTTTCACGGTAACCGTCATCGCCAATTTCGTCGCGCTGTCGCAGGGTACGCCGCCGCCGTGGATAACCTATTCGCCGCTGCCCCCGCTCGCGTTCCTGCTATTCACGGGGCTATATATGTTCGCGCTGCCGTATTCCGCCAAATGGCGTGCGCGCAAGAGTTTGAAGAAGGAGCTGCAGGCATGAACAAGAATCCAACCCAGGGCGACACGCCTGCGAAGAAGATCGACGCGCGCATCAAAGAGATGGGCGACTGGCGCGGCAAGACGCTGACCCGTCTGCGCAAGCTCATCAAGGAGGCGGATCCGAAGGTCGTCGAGGAATGGAAGTGGAACGTTCCGGTGTGGTCGCACGACGACGGCATCGTCTGTACCGGCGAGACGTACAAGAGCCACGTGAAGCTGACGTTCGCGAAGGGCGCCAAGGTGAAAGACCCGGAGGGTCTGTTCAACTCCAGCCTCGATGGCAACACGCGGCGGGCGATCGATTTCCGCGAAGGCGATGAGATCGATGCGGACGCCTTCAAGAAGCTCATCCGTGCTGCGGTCGAAGTGAACAAGGCGCCCTAGCAACCCCAGCTGTCGGCTACCATGCGGCATCTGCAGTAGCTGCCGACAGCGATGGAAATCTTTCAGTGGATCCTCGTGCTGCTGGTGGGCGCGGTCGCCTTGACCGCTCTCGCCCGCAGGATCCGCGTGCCGTACCCATCGCTGCTGGCGCTCGGCGGCGTTGCGCTGGCCTTGCTGCCGTCCGCTCCGAGGTTTGAGCTCGACCCCGAGTTGACGCTCGCGCTGTTCGTAGCCCCGGTCCTGCTCGACGCTGCCTACGATACGTCCGTGCGCGACCTGCGCGCGAACTGGATTCCGATCACCTGTCTCGTCCTCGCAGCAGTCGGCATCACGACGGCCGCGGTCGCCTGGACGGCGCACGAACTGGTCCCGGGGATGCCCTGGGCAGCGGCCATTGCCCTCGGCGCGATCGTTGCACCGCCAGACGCTGCGGCGGCCAGTGCAGTTCTGAAACAGCTGCGCCTGCCGCATCGCTTGCTGGTGATTCTGGAAGGCGAGAGCCTGCTCAACGACGCCAGCGCACTACTGATCTACCGCATCGCCGTGCTGGCTGTCGTCTCGGGCGGCCTCGAGTTCACAACCGTCGTGCCGATATCGCTGTTGTCGATCGTCGGCAGCGTCGTCGCGGGCTATCTGATCGCGCGGGTGTTCCTGAAGTTCGCCATCGGGATGACGGATATTCCGAGCTCGATCGTGCTGCAGTTCGCCGGCACGTTCGGGGTGTGGATTCTCGCCGAGCATCTGCATCTTTCTGCGATCGTGACGGTCGTCGTCTTCGCGATCACGGTCGCGCGCGACGCGCCACGCCTGGTTCCTGCGCGCAACCGCATCCCGTCGTACGCGGTGTGGGACCTGGCGGTATTCGTGCTCAACGTCCTCGCGTTCGTGCTCATCGGCTTGCAGCTGCGGCCGATCCTGGCTCCGCTGCCGCCCGAACAACGGTTCGAGTATTTCGTGATCGCGGCGATCGTGCTGGGCATCGTCGTGGCCGCGCGATTCGTGTGGGTGTTCAGCTATTCGGCAGTGGCGCTGCTGAAGGTGCGCTGGTTCGGCGCCGGCGACTGGCCGGGCACGAAGACTCCCACTGCGCGCGGCTCGCTGGTCGTGAGCTGGTGCGGCATGCGCGGAATCGTCACTCTCGCCGCTGCTTATGCGTTACCCAGCGGCTTTCCGCACCGCGATCTCATTCTGTTGACGGCCTTCAGCGTCGTCGTCGGGACGCTGGTGCTGCAAGGTCTGACCCTGCGGCCGCTGATTCGGCTGTTGAACCTGCGTGACGACGATACGGTCGATCACGAGGTGCGGCTGGCCTGCGAGCGTCTCGTGCATACCGGCTTGCAGTTCCTCGATGCGGATCAGTCGGCGGAGGCCAGCGTCATTCGCCGCGAACTGGAATCGCAGCTGACGGAGCAAGGCGAGGTGCGCCAGGACCCCAACGAGGTCGGAGAATACGACTCGCTGCGAGCACGCATCGTCGCCGCACAGCGCGCGGCGTTACTGGAGATGCGCTCCAAGGACGAGATCGGCGACGACGCCTTTCACTGGGTCGAAGCGCAGCTCGACGCCGCGGAAGTGAACGCTCTCGGCGCGCAATATCCCTGAGGGCGACTCTCGGTCACTTGCGGGTGGGAGCACTCGTGCAGCGGAACGTCGTGACCTGCTTGCCGCTCTCCGGCGGAGCCTCCGGATTCTTGTTGACGGTCGAGATGACTTCGGCGCCGTCCTGGCCGGCGCGGCGGCACGCGCGATTGGCGAGATCTCTCCCGGTATCTACGCCGCCTTTGTGCTCGATGGTCGACGTGTCGTCGCTGTTGACTCGGACCATCGTGCACGCACCGACGGACAGAGCGCCGATAGCAAGCAGAGAGACGAGACGCAGCATGGCTGACTCCTGAAGCCCGAGTGCGAAACGTCCTGCACTCGCTCAGGTTCCGCCGACAGGCTCCAGGTCATAAGTCAGACTGGTTTCGATAACTGCTCCGCTCGTCGCGTATCGGGATGTTCTGCACCCAGTGTCTCTTTGAGGTGCGGCAAGGCCTCGCGGGCGGCCGCAACCGCCGCCTCGTGATCACCGCGTCTCTCCTGCACATGCGCAATCGACAGCAAAATGAGACCAGTGAGGCTCGACCACGGCTTGTCACCCTGCAATCGGCGCGAGATTTCCAGCGCCCGCCGCGCATCCGCCAGCGCTGCATCTGTGTAGCCCTTGCCCAGATAGGCCTCGGCGCGGAAGTTCAGCGCACGGGCGAGCGCCGCGACCGCCATGCCGCGGCCGTCATAGAACTCGACGCTCTTCGTCAGTCCCGCGATCGCCTCATCGAAACGGCCGCGCGCTGTATGGATGCGCGCCTGGACCTGCACGAAAGTCATCGCCGGTACGCTGTCTGTCGGGACGGACTTGCCGATCTCCGGCGCGATGCCGGCCAACTCGCGCTCCGCGCGATCGACGTCGCCCATCAACAGATAGGTTCCGGCGCGATAGACGAACGCGCCGACGCGCACGCCCGAGTGACCGGCGCGCGTCGCCGATTCGATCGCTACGCGATAGCCCTCGAGCGCTTCCGGATAGCGTGCGAGAGTCGTCAGCGCCGACGCGCGATTGAGCAGCAGATAGGGCGGAGGCTCGCCGCCGATCGAGCGCTGCACGGCGATGCGCAGCGCTTCGTCATATTGTTCGAGCGCACGGCGTGTGTCGCCGGCCGCATTGCTGGCGAGACCCCAATTGTTGCGAAGAAAGAAGACGCTGGGGCTCTCGCCGCGACCGATCTCGGTCATCTTGGCGAGAGCCTGCGCATAGAACCGCTCGGCCTCGCCGTTGCGGCCGGCAAGGTATTGCGCGGCCGCCATGTCCGCGAGGATTTCGGCCTCGACATCCGGTTTCGGGATCGGCGATTCGCGCAGTCGAGCCTGCGCACGCGTGGCGTATTCCAGCGCGGCCTTCGCATCGTTCGTGTTCTGAGCAATGTAACCGCGATTGCGCAGGCACTGGACTTCGGAGTCGGTCCCCACGCTCGTAGTCAGTCCTTGCTCGATGAGCAGACGTGCATCGTCGGGCCGGCCGAGCAGAGATGCAGCGTAGGCGCTCTCGCAGAGCAGCAGCGACCTCAAGTCAGTATCCGTCGTTGCCTCGGTCAATTCGCGCGCACGCGTGAGCATGTCCTCCGCCTGCGCCGGCTTGCCTGAGCTAAGGTAGTAGGCCGAGAGCATGCTGAGAATTGCCGCGCGATGCTCCGGGATGTCGTCCTCGCGAATCAGGATCGACTTGCTGCGCTCGATGAGATCGGCGACGCGAACGGGCTGTTCCGCCGGCGCGACTTCCGTGAGCATCCCGTTTACGAAGTCGATGACGGCTGCATTGCGAGCGGCAAGCGAGAGTGCGCGGTCCCGTTGTTTCGTGGCCTCGATCGCCTGGTGAATGGAAACCGCTGCAGCTGCCACGATGGTCAGCGAGACGATTGCCGCGGCGCCCACTGCCAGCTTGTTGCGCACCAGAAACTTTCCCGTGCGATACGTCAGCGAGTCGGGCCGCGCGCTCACCGGCTCGTGCTTCAAATGCCGTCGCAGGTCTTCGGCGAAAGCTTCGACGGTGGGATAGCGCTCTGCCGGCGACTTCTTCAGCGCCTTGAGCACGATATTGTCGAGATCGCCTCGGAGCGCGCGCGCCTGTTGCGTCGGCAGCGGAGCAGCGTCGCTCGGGCGAACGGGCTCGGAGTCGACGATCGCGCGCATCCGTTCGAGTGGCGTACGACCGACACCAACCGTTGGGTGCTGTGCAGTCAGGAGAACGTAGAGCAACGCGCCGAGCGAGTAGACGTCGGTGGCGCTCGTCACCTCGCCGCCCTGAACCTGCTCCGGCGCCGCATATTCGGGCGTGAACGCATACGCGCCGAGATGCGTGAGGTCTGCCATCGGCGTGGCGTCGCTGCCATCGTCGAGGAGCTTGGCGATGCCGAAGTCGACCAGCTTCACCTGGCCCTCGGCCGTCACCATGATGTTCGATGGCTTGATGTCGCGATGGAGGATGAACTTCGCGTGCGCGTGCGCGACAGCAGCGAGGACATCGAGAAACAGCCGCACTCTTGACGGCAGATCGAGTTGCCGCGCGTCACACCACTTGGTGATCGTCTCGCCTTCGACGTACTCGATCACCAGATAGGGCTGGCCCGTCTGCGTAACACCTGCATCGATCAGTCGCGCGATGTTCGGATGTGTCAGACGACCGAGCGCGCGCCCTTCCCGACGAAAGCGCTCGATGCCGCCGGGTCCCAGCAAAGCCGGGTTGAGCAGCTTCACTGCGACGTGCGCTTCGTAGCGGCCGTCGCTGCGATGGGCAAGCCACACGGTGCCCATGCCGCCCTGTCCAAGCAAGCTGTCGAGCGTGTAGCTGCCGATGACCTGCCCCTGCAGACCCGGCTCCTGCACCGGCCGCACTACGGGATCCGCGAGAAATCCCTCGCGATCCATCTCGGCGTACTGCGTCACCAGGTCGGACAGATCGGCCGCGTCTGCGTGACCGTTGCGACGAAGCTCCTCGATGCGTTCCGCTCGCGCGGGTGCGTCCAGCGCCAGCAGCTCATCGAGCAGGGGGCTGAGCTTCTCCCAACGTGCCTTGTCGAAGCGACTCTTCACGGCTCGCGCAACACGTCGTGCAGATAAAGACGGGCCTTGTTCCAGTCGCGCATCACCGTGCGCTCCGAGATGTCGAGGAGCGCCGCGATTTCGGCGAAGGAAAAGCCGCAGAAGAAATGCAGATCGACCAGTTCCGCCAGCGTTTCGCTCACGGTGGCGAGCTCATCGAGCGCGTCGCTGATGCGCTGCAGATCGAGCGAATCGCCGGCCAGCTCGCCCGCCTCGGTCGGCATCGAGGTGATCTCGAACCCCGCACCTCTTTTCAGGGCGCGTCGCTCGCGAACGAAGTCGATGACGAGCCTGCGCATCGCGCGCGACGCATACGCCATGAATCGAACGCGATCGGGAAAGGCCAGCGCGTCGCGATCCGAGATCTTGAGGTACGCCTCGTGCAGCAGCGTGGTGGGGCTGACAGTGAGATGCGGCCCACTGCGGCGGAGCGCGCTTTGCGCGATCTGGCGGAGCTGCGCGTAGAGATCGGTGAACAGATCGCCATCAGCGGTCACGTGAGCCACCCGCAGACTCAACAGCGCCGGCGCGCAGTTTGCGCCTGCTGGGTGGAAGAAGGAAGCGGCCATGGAAGTCCCCGGGAGTCTTTGTTCATTCGAACGGAAAAGCGACCTGGAAGGTGACAGGTTCGACGTTTGATTTCGCAACGGGGTTGCACCGCGGGACCTGTCAGGGATGCGGGCCGGTCTCCGTTCTAGATGGGTGTTGTTGTTCGCCGAGGATCGCCCCATGACCGATGGTTTGGTTCGCAGCTTCATGGTCACAAGACAACCTTCATACACACCCCCGGGAGAATTCATCATGAGTCGAGGTTTGGTTGGTTCAGTTCTGATTGCCGGCATCGTCGCGACGCTGGCCATTGCTGCGGGCGCCGCCCGCGGTGCGGAGCGATCGAGCGACGCTTCCGCTCTCACATCGACCGGTGCTTGCGCCGGCCTGCCCGCTCACGACGCCCTGCGCAATGCGCTTGTGAACGCGCGCGGCCAGGACAACGGCGGGTTCGATCTCGACATGTGGGGCGCGGTCGTCAATCGCGATGGCATCGTCTGCGCTGTTGCTTTCACGGGCACGGACCGCGGCAAGCAGTGGCCGGGCAGCCGCGTGATCGCCGCACAGAAGGCGAACACCGCAAACGCCTTCAGCCTGCCGAACCTGTCGCTCTCGACCGCGAATCTGTGGGCAGCAGTGCAGCCGGGCGGCTCACTGTACGGCCTGCAGCACAGCAATCCGGTCAACACGGACGCCGCATACGAGGGACCGGCGAGTGAATTTGGCCAGGACGACGATCCGATGGTCGGCCAGCGCATCGGCGGCGTGAACGTGTTCGGCGGCGGTCTCGCGCTGTACAACTCGCGCAAGCAGCTGATCGGCGCGATCGGCGTGAGCGGTGACACCTCGTGTGCCGATCACAACATCGCGTGGCGGACGCGTACGCGGCTGGGACTGGACTTCGTGCCCGGCGGCGTCAGCGTGCGGGGCGATGACAACATCAACTATCAGGGCATCGTTTCGGTGCCGAGCGCACAGGCGGACTTTTCGCATCCGATCTGCAAGAAAGCTGGTGTCGACGAAGTTTCGTCGATCAGCGCCGCGCTGCCTCCGACGCGCAAATAGCGTCTGGGGAGTTCGAGGAGGCGAGAGAACCCCGCTCTCGTCTCCTCGGTTTGAGATCACACACTGGGCGACGACGGCTCGACGGCGTCGCCTCGGCTCGTCAACTCGATCAACGCGGTCCGCAGGTCCTGAAGCTTCGGTGGTTTGCCGAGCACCCGGTCCACGAACTCCGGAATCTCGTCTTCCACGCGCAGCCTGTGACCCCAGCCGGTGAGCATGATCACGGGCCGACTCGGTTCCATCGCCTTGACTGCCGCGGCGACCTGCCTGCCATCGACGTGCGGCATGCCCAGATCGGTGACGACCAGATCGAACCTCTGCGCACCCGCGTACGCCTGACGAAAGGTACCGATACCGGCTGCGCCGCCTTCGGCCATGACTACCTCGTGGCCGTCCTTTTCCAGCACGCTCTTGCACGCCTCGAGCACGAGCGGATCGTCGTCGACCAGCAGGATGCGCAGCGGCCGGGCGCGCTCCGCTTCGCGCTCCACGGCCGTCTGTGTTCCAGGGGTGCTCAGAGCCCGGAACAGCAGTCGCACCGTGGTGCCCTGACCCGGCCTGCTCTCGATTTCGATGTCGCCGCGATGGCGTTGCACAGTCCCGTAGACCATTGCCAGGCCCAGCCCGGTGCCGCGCTCGCCCTTCGTAGTGAAGAACGGCTCCAGGCAGTGGGCGCGCGCTTGCTCGTCCATGCCGATGCCGTTGTCGATAACTTCCACAGCGGTGAGGGGGACGCTGCTCCCTGCAGCGCGCGATCGCACCGTCACTGTGCCCCCCGCCGGCATCGCGTCCACCGCATTCAGGATCAAGTTGGTGACAGCATCCCGGATCTCACTCTCCACCCCCATGACGTCCGGAGTGACGGGAGAGAAATCCCGCTGCATCTGGATCACGATGCCGCGCTCCTGCGGCATGTCGAGCCACCGCGCGCGCGTGAGCTGGATCACCTGCTCCAGCAGACGATTGATGCTGACGGGCGCCTCTTCGCTGTGAGCCTGTTGCGGACGATAGAACTCGCGGACGCGTGCGACCGTGTGTGAGACGTCCTGAATCGCTTGCTCCACGATCCCCAGCTGCTGGCGCACGGGCCCGCTCAGGCTCGTCTCGCGCTCCAGCAGCACTTGGATGTAAAGCGCGGCAGGAGAGAGAGCGTTGTTGATGTCATGTGCAATCCCGCTCGCCATCTGCCCCAGCGCTCGCAGGCGCTCATGCTGCAACATCTCCTTTTGCGTGCTGCGGATGTCCTCGTATGCACGCTCGAGCGACGTGTACAGCTCTGCCTGATGTATGGCCAAGGCGAGATGCTCGCTGAGCTGGCGCAGAAACTCGCAATCGCTGCTCGTGAACCGCTGCGGTTTGCGCGAGGCTGCGATGAGCACGCCGAACACGGATCCCTCTACGGCAATCGGTGCGAACACGACGCTATTGAGTCCGCTGCTCGCCATGCGCTGCGCGAACGGGGACTCGACCTGGACGAGGTCGGGTTCATAGACGACGGCGCCTCGCATGCAGCGGCCCATGCCATTCTCCGCGGCGTCGATGCGCGCATCTTCGAGCACGCCGATCTGTTTCGCGGTCTGCACGCTGCGTTCACCGATGCAGCTCACGGTCAGCGCCGATTTGTCGGCGTTGGCCAGGCAAACGCACGCGAGATCAACGGCCAGGTGATCCTCGAGGCTGCGCACGACAATCTGCAGGATGCTGGGCGCGTCGAGCCGGCTGCCGATCGCGCGTGTCGTTCGGTCAAGCAGGTCGAGCCGCTCCAGCTGCGTGCGCATGCGGATTTCCGCGAACTTGGAGTCCTCGATATCGGTGTTCGAGCCGAACCACTTGACCACCTGACCGTGGCTGTCCAGCAGCGGAATTCCGCGCGTCTTGAACCAACGGTACACGCCATCGTGCCTGCGTATGCGGAACTCCATGTCGAACGCCGTCTTGTGCAGGACTGCCGCCGCCCATTCCCGCTGGACGTGCGGACGATCGTCCGGATGCAGCTGCTCCGCCCAGCCGGTGCCGAGCTGCTCCTGCTCCGGGCGACCGGTATATTGGATCCATTGACGGCTTAGGAAGTCGCACCAGCCGTCGGCGCGGCAAGTCCAGACCAGGTTCGGCAGCGACTCAGCCAGCATGCGCAGCCGTGCTTCGCTGGCACGCAACTCTGCCTCGGAAGCTCTGCGCGCGGAGATGTCGCGCACGAACCCGCTGAAGTACTCGTCGCCGGCGTACTGGATACGCGTGATCGACAACTCGATGGGAAACTCTGCACCGTCGCGGCGGATTGCCGACAGCTCGATGCGCTTGTCGAGGACATTCGCGAAGCCTGTTTCGAGCAGACGGCGCATCCCGCGCCGATGAGGCTCGCGATAGCGCTTGGGAATGACGAGCTCTGCCAGCTCGCGTCCCAACGCCTCCGCTCGTTGCCAGCCGAACATGGCCTCGGCCTGCGGGTTCCATTCCGTGATCGTGCCCTCGCGATTGATCGCGATGACCGCGTCCATCGCGGTGTCGACGATGAGCTGCGTGCGTTGTGCGCTGTCTTTCAAGCTCTCGCGCACGGTCCGCCGGTCGAGACCGACCAGGCAGATGACCAGTCCCATGGCCACACGCAGGATGAACTGCACGCGCATGGCGGGGGTTTCGATGCTAAACGAGTACGCCGGCTCGACGAGAAAGTACAGAGACAGCACCGAGCAGATGGCGAGGCACACCAATGCCGGCCCGCGTCCGCAATACAGCGCGCTCAGAAGAATTGCCGCGAGCAGGGCCGGGTAGGCTGAGAACGGGTGGCTGGCTGCAGGGTCGAGCCACGCGACGAAGGCTTGGATGCCGGCTTCGACTACGACTGAGACGAAGGCGAGGGATACGGCGACGGCGTAGCGGGGAAACGGACCGCCGGATGACAAAGAGACTCTGGACAGCTTGCCCGACACGGCTTCTCGGTCGTCGCTTGTCGTGAGCTTTGGTGACTCCGTGTGCTGAGGTAGCTTGATCCCGTTAGGGTGGGGTGTGCAGTTGCGGGATGTACGTGCGGGGCGAGTGAGAGCCTGTGACGTCAGGTGTGCATCCACCAAATCGCAATCACTGCCAGGGGCAGCAATGCGAGACAGGCAACCACGCCCAGGCAACCGGAACGCTTCTCTTTCGGCCGTCTTCGCCTGCCGTTGAGGAACAGCATCACGGCGGCAATCACGATCACGAGGACGACTATTTCTGGTTTGACTTCCATGATGCCGTGACGCTCACTTGTTCACCACTTCACGCGAGGTTCGTCCCCGTCTCATCCAGGCGGAAAGGCGGAATACGAACGCCTTCACCGACTATTCGTCCTGTCCGCGGATCCCGTTGCACTCGCGCAATCCACTGGTAGCCAAAGTCGTAGTTGCCTTCATTGAACCAGCGCTGCGGCATCACTGTGACGCGCCCGGCCTTGAAGTCGAAAGCGAAAATCGCACGGTACATTTGGTCGAAATGGTTACTCGATCGCGTGGGGATACCGTAGTCGGCCAGTACCAGAGTCTCCGCCAAGTCATGGAACTCAAAGGGCGCGGAGATTGAATGCGTACCGGGATCGAGGGTCGTTGTAAATTCGCAGTGGATGGCTGCTCCGCCGCTGAAGCGAACCTGCTGCTTCATCTCCTTCATCTCGCCGGTGATCACAGCAGAGTCATTTAGAGCCTCGAGCGCGCGCAGATCGATGAGAGTGAAATGAACGCCCGGATTTCGTAGCGGGTCCTGCCTGCCGATTTCGAACCAGACGAGCAGTCGAGCATCCGGCAACGGCTGAACATAGCAGTAGAAATCGACGAGCAAGACTGTCGTGCCCAGAGGCGACTGCAACCTGCTCATTCCTCCTAGTGTCGGACCGTCGAAAAACTCCCATGTCCATTCACCCTCCGGCGTGAAGATTCGCATCGCAGGGTCGCGTAGGTGCCAAGGGCTGGGGCCGGGCGCTGTCAACGTATGCATGAGGTCAGACGCTATGCGCCTTCTTGAGTCGCGCGATGAGCTCGCGGATCTCGGGCACCAGTTCTCTAGGCACATTCATTGTCGTCAAGCTATAGCTGAGGCGTGCTACACCTAGATTTCGGCAAGCCGACGCACGGTGTCCGGGTACCGCTGCACCATGCGAATGAGCAATGCGGCCTGAGCATTGGGTTTCGCCCGACCCTGCTCCCAGTTCTCGAGTGTCCGTACGTTGGTGCGCAAGTACTCCGCGAACAGCCCGCGCGACAGATTCATGTCCTTGCGGATCTTGGCGAGCTCGCGAGGAGTGATCTTTGGGGCGGGTTTAGCTTTGAGCGCGTGGGTGCGCAACGTGCGCTTGCCGGCGCGTTGTTCGGCAAGAGCATCGAAGCCCGCCGTCAGTTCAGCAAACAGGTCACGCTTCTTTTTCATCGATCTTCCTCACCTTCAGCTCGATCTTCACGAGCGCCAGCTCCCGGATTGCCCATCAGCGTGTCTTGCAACCGCCGCAAGCCATCGTCATCGAGATACTCGTGGCGGTGCCGCTCGAAGGCCGGCAACGCAATGAAAACCGCCTTCATCTGAGTATACGCAAGTTACGTATAGACTGCACGCGGCGTTCCTCTTCCCTGGTGGTCATTCTGGCGGGCATGCGTGCTCGATTGAGCGCGGCCAAATCGTGTCGCACGATGCGGCGGCTGTATATATGCGCAGGTCGATGTGAGAGCTGAGTTTCTCGACGAATTCAGTCATTACTCATGTCCGACTGATGTGTTCGAACATGCACACTCATACGCGAGCCAGTGCTCGCGACGTGTGATGGATAGCGATAGGATGCAGTCATGAACGCCATTCACGATCACCCGCGGCGCCATGCGATCACGGTGCAGGAGTACATGCGCATGGGAGAAGCACATGTGTTCGCGCACGAGGCTCGCCTCGAACTCATGGAAGGAGAGATCGTCGAGATGCCGCCCATCGGCAGCGCACATGCAGCCGTCGTGTGCACGCTTGACACGCTGTTGCGCGAGGTTGCGCCAAGAGCGATGGTTCGCGTGCAAAGTCCACTTGTGTTGGGTGAACGATCAGCGCCGCAACCTGATGTGATGTTGCTACGGCCGCGCGCAGATCGATATTACAACTCGCATCCGACCGCCGCAGACGCGCTTCTCGTCGTGGAGGTTGCCGGCACGACTCTCATGTACGACCTCGAGGTCAAGCGACCGCTTTACGCTCGAGCCGGAGTCGCGGAGTTGTGGATCGTTGATATCGCTCGGCGCGAGCTGCACGTGTTTCGTGAACCGCACCTGGACTATGCGATTGACCGCATTCTGACTACGAGCGACACAGCAGCGGTCGCAGCGTTGGGCGACACTGGCATTGCAGTGTCGGCGCTGTTTCCTGATGGATGACGAATTCCGGGCGCTGCTCCTACCTGCGCTGCAGCAGCTGATCCACCCTATCCCTATACGACCGACTGAGCTTGATCTCCTGCCCATCATCCAAGGTCAGGAAATACTCCCCATTCGTATGCGGCCTCAGCCTCCGCACTCTCTGAATATTCACAATCGTCGATCGATGCACGCGCTGAAAAATCTTCGGATCCAAAATCGCTTCCAGCGACTTCATCGTCTCTCTGAGCACGTAAGTGCGACCGTCCGCATGGACGCACATGTAATCCCCCGCCGCATCGATCCAATCGATCTTGGACACATCCAATCTCACCGTTCCATGGTCATCGCGAATCGGCAGCACCTCCGGATACTCCGGCCCGACCGCCGCAGCGAGCTGCCTTTGAATCTCATCCCCATCTAACGACCCGCTTCCCCTCGTCGCCGCAATTAACTCCATCAACTTGTCGCGCTGAGCGATCGCGGACTTCTGCCGCCAGAAACTCCTCACTCTCTCCAGCGCCTGACCAAACCGGGTGTCGTTGATCGGCTTCAACAAGTAGTCCAGCGCCTGGGCCTCGAACGCATCGAGCGCGAAGCGATCGTACGCAGTGACAAACACAATCATGGGCAGCGCGTCGTGCGGCAGTCGCGCCAACACATCAAACCCCGACATCCCGGGCATCTGAATATCCAGAAACATCAGATCCGGTTTCTCTTGCGCAACCGCTTCGAGCGCCTCGCGGCCATTCGCGCAGTGCGCCACGATCTCGACATCGCTGTACGCACCCAACCGGATCTCGATGCCGCGGCGTGCGAGCTCTTCGTCGTCGACGATGACTGCCCGAATCGGCCTGTCGCTCATGCTATCCCCGTTCGACTCGACTTCAATCAAGCGTGAGCTGCGCCACTCTCCGCCGGAAACGTCAGCGCGACGCGCAGGCCCGGCTCGGTGTTGGTGACCTGCACCTTGCCGCGCTCAGCGTAGAGGACCTGCAGTCGCTCACAAGTATTACGGATGCCGACGCCGCGGCCGTTCGTCAGTCGCGACGCGTTGACCATGCCCGGCCCGTCGTCCGACACCTCGAGCTGCAGCATCCCTCCGGTCACATGCCCGCCGACCCGAATCTTTCCTCCTTGTTCCCGTGGCGACACCGCGTACTTGATCGCATTCTCGATCAGCGGCTGCAGCAGCAGGCTCGGCATCAGCATCATGGTTGCGTTCTCGTCGATCGCGAACTCGATGGTCAGGCGCTGCCCGAATCTCATCTTCTCGATGTTGAGGTACAGGTTCAACGCATCGAGCTCCTGCGCCACGGTCACCTTCTTCATCGGGTCCTGATCGAGCGTGTAACGCAAAAACTCTGACAGCCCGGTGACCGCGGAGTTCGCTACCTGATTCCTGTTGTCCAGGATCAGCGTCGAGATCGCATTCAGCGTATTGAATAGAAAGTGCGGGTTGAGCTGATACCGCAGCATCTTGAGCTGGGCCTCCTGCGCCAGCGCCGACGATCTCAACGCCGCCTCGCGCTGGGCCTGCATCGACTCGTAATACCTGAATCCGAAGTACAACCCGATCCAGCACACCATCAGATACGTCGCACTGAGCGCGCCGCCGAAGTAATCGAACCAGTGGGTCTCCTCACCCATCCACTCGTGTTCGAAGTACGTGTGATACGCCCAGATGATCGGCGGTCGCCACAGGAGTGCGGTCGCATACGCGCTCAATATGCCGACGCCGATCATCACGGCCGGCGGCTTGTTCCACAGCCAGCGGCACAAATACCGCAGCCAGGAGCTCAGGATGAAGCCGCTGATGGCCGCGATCGCGATCACCTTGTTGTAGGCGACGGCCTTGCCGTACAGCAGCGCGCCCAGGTACTGCGAAATGGCATAGGCGCTCCAGCCCAGCGCGTGCAAGGACCAGAACGTCAGATTTCTGTTCTTGTTGAGTTGCATGAGCGTCATGCCGGCACTCTAAGCAAGGGGGGCCGCAAGGTACA
>Ga0111538_10003392_pt1 | contig 22289 bp, 17 predicted proteins | sample SoiMethybrSBSTD1_FD_79669 | JGI IMG/M metagenome (GOLD analysis project Ga0111538, IMG submission 79669) | Bulk soil microbial communities from a Populus tree surrounding site in Tennessee, USA - Soil MetaG P. TD hybrid SBSTD1 (version 2)... | ecosystem: Environmental > Terrestrial > Soil >...
GCTCGAGTGGGGAAACGCCCTATATGTCCTCTTCTCGGGAGGCTCGATTTGTGGATCGTGGACTCCTCTGGGTGTTATCGCGCCTAAAGGAGTCCACGATCGATAAGGCGATAGCAGGCGTCCAAGATCCCGTCCTACTTGAAGTCCTCCGGGGAGAACTCCTTGGGCTCCACCAGAACGAGCCAGTTGCCCGAGTTGTCGCGCATGACCGCCTCGACCCCGTACGGCCGGTCCGAGGGCTCCTGGAGGAACGTGACACCCTTCTCGACAAGCTCCTCGTAGGTCTTGCGGCAGTCGTCGACGCACAGGCCGAGCCCGCCCATCTCGCCCTTCTCGAGCTGGCGGCGCATGAACGCGGCGGCGTCCTCGCCGAGCGGCGGGCCGGGCACCATCAGGGTCACCTCGAGCTCCGGCTGGCTCGGGTGCTTCACGGTGAGCCAGCGGAAGCCCTCACCCATGGTGACGTCGGTGCCCGGCTCGAAGCCCAGCACGTCGCAGTAGAAGTCGCGGGCCTTGTCCTGGTCCAGGCAGTACACGGTGACGAGGGAAACGTTTGTGATCATGTCGTCGAACCTACCGGGGTGGTCACTGATCGTGCTTCTCCGAGATTGCTGAGCCGGCTGTGCCCCCTGGGTTCAGGACTCCGTTCATGAACAGGAAGCAACCGGGCACGTGCGGGCCGCCGCGCGCTGCCCAGCGGTTGCGGTATGCGGTCGGGCTCTCGCCGACGAGCTGGGTGAACCGGGTCGAGAACGATCCGAGGCTCGCGAACCCGACGAGCATGCAGACCTCCGTCACCGTCAGGTTCGCGTGGCGGAGCAGGTCCTGCGCCCGTTCGATGCGCCGGCGGGTGAGGTAGCGGATCGGCGTCTCGCCGTAGGTGGCCTCGAACGTGCGCGCGAAGTGGTACTTGGAGACGCCGGCGACCCGGGCCAGCCCGTCGAGGTCGAGCGGTTCCGCGTAGTTTCTGTCGATATGGTCGCGTACGCGCCGCAGGTGGGCGAGCAGCTGGACCGCGACGGCGTGGGTCACCGTCACAGGCTAGTTCGTACACTTGGGGCGACCGGCAACCCTGAAGTCTGGTCGTGGAACCGCTCGACCAGCGTGGAGGCGCGAGACGCATGTCCGGTCCGGTACGGGTCGTGGTGTTCGGCGCCACCGGCACCTCGGGGTCCGCGGTGGTCAGGCAGTGCCTGGCCGACGACCGCGTGGCCGAGGTCCGGGCGATCACCCGCCGGCCGATCGGTTTCGGGCACCGCAAGCTGCGCGACATCCACTGCCACGACTTCGCGCACCCGGAGTCGATCGCGCACCAGCTCACCAACGTCGACGTCTGCTTCTTCTGTCTGGGCACCTCGCGCCGGCGCGCCGGCAGCGTCGCGGCCTACCGGGAGATCACGCTGACCTACCCGCTGGTCGCGTCGGACATCCTCGTCGAGCGCAGCCCCGACCATACGTTCGTGCACGTGAGCGCCGCCGGTGCCGACCCGACCGGCCGGTCCCTGCTGACGTACGCGAAGGTGAAGGGCGAGGCGGAGCAGCAACTCGCCGACAACGGCGTCAAGCGGCTGTTCGTGGCCCGGCCCTGGTACATCCGGCCGCCCGCCACGCGCCGCGGTCCGGGCGTGGCCCTTCGCGGCGCGGTCGGCGCCGTCCTGCTCGGCCTGGCCATCGACGCCGACGACCTGGCCCGCGGCATGATCGAGGCGGCGCTGGGCGACGAACCCGGCCACCTGCTACGCAACCGCGAACTGCGCGCGCTGGCCGCCCGCTACCCGAGCGCCTCGCTCTAGCAGCCGCCCCCGCTCCGCATTGATCTTGCAGTTGTGCCGGAACAAACCGCCGCAACCCGGGCTAGAACTCATACACAACTGCAAGATCAACTTGATCGTGCAGCCTGGCGGCGGCAGGCCGTCCGCAGGATCACGCCGGCCGCCGGCCGAACTCGGCCTGCCACACGGTGTATGACGGATCGTCCGGCTCGGGAACCTCCTCGATGCTGTGCGCGGCAAGCCCGTCGGCCGCGAACGCCTCGACCTCGGCGCGGCGCAACGGCCACGGCGGCCCGGTTCGCGGCGGGGCGCCGTCGCGACGGACGCTGGCGTGGACGATCAGCGTGCCGCCCGGCGCCACCAGGCCGGCCACCGCGGCGGTCGCGGCCGCCCGCACCGACTCCGGCAACGACTGCACGGTGAAGTTTTCCACCACGAGGTCGAACGCGTGCCGCCACTCGCCGGGCAGCGCCAGCAGGTCGGCCGTGTGGTAGTCCACTGTGGACCCGGGGAACCGCTGCCGCGCCTGGTCGACCGCACTCGGGGCCACGTCGAAGGCGAGCGTGTCGTACCCGAGGCCGGCCACGAACTCGGCGTCGTCGCCGAGCCCGCACCCGACGACGATCGCCCGCGATCCGGTTCCCGACCGCCCGGCCGCCCATCCGACGAGCATGGGGTCCGGCCCGCCCTGGTGCCAGGGAACCACCATGTCCCCGGTTCCCGCCGCGCTGTACAGCTTCTCGAACCAGCCGGTCGGATCGTCGGCTTCCAGCGACCGGGCGGCGAGGCCGCGCGCAATCTCTCCAGGGGAGTTCATGACCGCGACCCTATCCACCGGCGCGCGATCCGTTCAGGCGGTCCGATCCGCGTAGGCGGCGAGCAGCTGGCCCTCCGCCGCGTCGAAGTACGCGGCGAGCGCCTTCTCGGCGGCCGCCGCGTCACCGGCGACGAGCAGTTCGTAGAGCTGCCGGTTCGAGGTCAGGTACGGCTGGTGGAACTCGCGCAGATCGGCCATCACCACGAACACCAGCCGCAGCTCGGCGAGCAGCCGGCGCACGACGTCGCGGACCCGGCGGCTGCCGGTGAGCTCGGCCACCGCCTGATGCAAGCGCATGTTCGCGGTGCCGACCGCCAACCAGTCGGCCCGTCCGGCCGCCTCCTCCGCGCTCTCCACCGCGTGCCGGACCGCGTCCAGCGCGCCGGCGGGCGCGTTGCGCAGGTTGCGGACCGCGGCGAGTTCCAGGATGCGCCGCATCGCGTAGATGTCGCGCACGTCCTCAGTGGACAGTGCGCGCACGAAGACGCCGCGGCCGAACTCGTGCACCAGCACGCCCTCCTGGCCGAGCTGGCGGAACGCCTCGCGCAGCGTGTTGCGCGAGACGTTCAGCGCGGCGCTGAGCTCCTCCTCGGAGAGCCGCTCGCCCGGCCGGAACACGCCCTCGATGATCCGCTCGCGAAGGATGCCGGCCGTGCGCTCGGCGCGGCTGCCGGTCGACAGCGCCTCCCGATCGCCGGCCAGCCGCTCCGCCCAGGATGCGGCCATCGCTACCGCGCCGGGACGGTGACGTACTGGCGCAGGTACAGATCGCGGAAGGTGACGGGGCCGCGCGGACCCGGGACGCGGTCGATGTTGATGCCGGTCTCGGGGACGCCCAGCAGCTTGAACCCGTCCAGCAGGCGGGTGCTGGCGTTCCAGAACGCGCCGGTCCCGGCGTACGCGGCGAGGAAGCGCTGTGCGGCGTCGGCGTCCCCGGTGACGATCGTCGCGGCGAGGCCGGAGGTTTCCCGGTTGGCCGTCGCGGCCGCGTCGAGCTCCCCCTCGACGGGCGCGATCGTGACGGTGGCCTCGCGGTCGCCGTCCAGCGCCCACTCGTAGCCGAGTGCGTGCTCGTGCGGCGGCAGGGACGCGGCGATCTTCGGATCGTGCGCGGCGAGCTGGTCGACGACGGCCGGCACCACCTCGTCCCAGATGCTCCTGTCGACGAGGAGCAGGTTGAGCCGGTTGCAGACGCCGAGCCGGTCAAGGCCCTGGTCGACGAGGCTGGTCAGGAGCTTGCGGTCGGCGCCCTCGTGCGCGTAGAGCACGCCTCCGCCGTCGGCGTGGGCGAGCGTGCGCACGCCGGCGAGCGCCGCTCGGGCGGCCAGGCTGCGGGTGCTCTCGCCGCTGCCGCGCAGGATCACCAGCGGGATCAGGTCCGGCTGGCCGACCAGCGCCTCGGCGCTCTCGCGGCCCGGGATCCGGAGCAGCTGGACGGCGTCGGATGGCAGGCCCGCGCGGTCGAGGGCCGGGCCGACGACCAGGTCGAGCAGCGCGGCGGCCGAGCCGATCGCGGCCGACCCGGTGCGCAGCACGCCGGCGTTGCGCGACTTGATGAGCTGCGAGGCGATGTCGACGACGACGTTCGGGCGCGCCTCGAAGTTCGCGCCGATCACGCCGACGGGGCGCCGCCACTCCTCCACGACGAGGTCGCCCGGCAGGGTGCGGACGTTCGTGCGGGTGGGCAGCGCGGCGGTCTCCGCCAGTATGCGCAGTTGACCGGCCATGTCGGTGAGCCGCGCCGGGGTCAGCGTGAGCCGGTCGACGAGGCCGCCGGCCATGCCGTTCGCATTGGCCGCGGTGACGTCGGCTTCGTTGGCCGCGAAGATCTGGTCCTGATGCGCGGGCAGCAGGTCGGCGATCGCGCGGATCGCGGCGTCGATCTGCTGCTGGGTGGCGGCGGCAAGCGCGGGGCTCGCGGCGGCCGCGCGGGCGGCGGCCCGGGCGACGGCGGCAACGGCGTCGTTCTGGTTCACCGGACACTCCCCGGATTGGTGGATTGTTCCACAAACAATACCGAACCGGCGGTGCCCAGCCCGGCCGGGCCCAACAGCTCGGCGATCTTGGACGTCGGCTACTGCCCGGGCAGCAGGAGACGTCCAAGATCGCGGGAAATGAGGTCAGCCGGTGCCGATCAGTTCGGCCAGCGCGTCGGCGGTCACGGGGAACTCGGCCAGCAGCGCGGTCACCGACGCGTCGACCGGGGCGGCCGCGCCCTCGCCCACCTCCTGCCAGCCGCCGGCGCAGCCGAGCAGTCCCGCCACCGCGTCGCAGGTCGCCGGGTGCGCGCGCAGCAGGTCGACCGCCGGTCCGCCGGGCACGACGGCGGCCGGGGCCGGCCGCGCGGCCGGGGCGGCCGACCACGGCGGCGTCCAGGAGTCGAGTGCGCCCAGGTGCCCCGGGAACGTGCGGCCCGCCTCCCGGATCAGCACCGGCACCTGGTCGCCGGCCTGCTGCTTGAATGTGGTGATCAGGGTCGGCAGCCAGGGCAGCAGCACCCGGTCGGGCAGCCGGGCGAACGCCTTCGACAGCATCTCCACCACGAAACCGGCGAGCGCCGGTGCAGGGTCCAGCGCCTGCACGAACCCGCTCAGGTACTGCGGGAACGAGGGGACCACGAGCGGGTTGTCCAGCAGGTCGTCGCATCGCGCCCGCAACGAAGCCATCGGCAGCAGTCCGAGCTGGTGATGCGCTGCCCACAGCAGCGCCACCTTCGCCGGCGCCTCCGGGTGCGACTGGCGCACCGCCAACTCCAACTGGGCCCGGTCGCAGCCGAGCGCCAGCGCCAGGCTCTCCATACTGAACAGGAAGCCGAGCATCGCGGCCACCTGGGCGACGCCGGCGTCATCGTCCATAAAGGACGTCGGCAGCAGCGTGCAGTAGTGGGCGTACCCCTGCGTCACGAACGCCTCGCACCACGCCGGGAGCGCCGGCTCCGTGGCGCGGTAGTGCGCCAGCAGCCGCCGGATCCACCGCAGCACCTCCGGCGCGTCGTCGACGGTCCGCTCGGCGGCAAGCAGGTCGACGGCGCGCGCGCCCAACTCGTCGACGAATCGCCGGCTGCCGAGGAACAGGATCGCGTCCTCGACGGCCTTCAACGCCACCGCCGCGGTTGCCTTCTGGTCCCAGACCGAGCGCCGCAGCCGCTGTTCGAGCACCTGCTCGACGGTCACGCCCTCGTAGCCCAGCTCGATGATCGACCGCTGGTGCCGCGCGATGTCGAGGTCCCAGCTCTCCTGGATCGACGTCTCGCCGAGCCGGCGCGAACCCATGATGGGCCGGACCGCGTAGTCGGGCAGCAGGTAGCGCAGCATCCACAGCAGATCGGAGACCCGCCGCAGCGCGGGCTCCGCGGCCAGGTCGAGCAGCGCCCGCTTGAGCGTGCGCTGCTCCAGGTTCAGCTTCAGCGGCCCGAGCCGGTCGTAGACGTCGCGGGCCAGCGGCGGCAGCGCCTCGTACCCGACCTGCCCGACGCGGTCACCGCCGAGGAGGATCTCGCACAGCCGACGCACATCGCGCCGGCCGGGGACGGCGTCCTTCTCGATGCAGGTGATCGCCGCGTCCTGGAAGTCGTACGGCGTCGGCCGGGCGCGGTTTCGCATGCCGGCCAGCAGGATCGATGTCTCGAAGATGGCGATCGCGTCGGCGGTGCTGGACAGGTAACCGTTGCGCCGGGCCAGCCGCACGATGTCGACGCACCAGCCGAGCAGTTCAGCCTCGTCGAGCCCGTCGAGCGTCGGCGGCGTGGAGAGGAAACCGGAGAGTCGGTCTTCTGCCGGCGCCGGCGTCACGACGGGCGCGGGCAGCGCCTTCCTCGCCTTCTTCGCCCCTTTCTGCCCGGTCAGCTGGAACGGCGTCAGCTTGCCGCGGGTCACCGACTTCGCGAACGTCGCCGCCGCGATCGACACCGACCCGGACGCCAGCCCGAACTGCGCCTCGATCGCCGAATGGCTCGACGGGATGAGCCCGTACAACCACTTCGTGCCCGTGCGCGGTGTGATCGTCCATTGTGGACCGTCCGAGCCGAACTCCTCGACCCGGCTGGCCGCGTGGAACGCGCCGCACACATACAGGCAGTCGGACCGGTCCACATCGGACGCCGCGAGATGTTCGCGCATCCGCGTCCACATGTAGCGCTCGCGGTCCTCGTCGCTCTTGAGCCGCGCAGCGTCGTCGGTGCCCAACCGCCGGAACAGGCTGCCGATGAGGACCATCGCCTGCCGGTAGGTGTCGTAGTCGGCGCCGCCGAGGGGCTGCTCGACGTACTGGTCCCACCACTCCGACCAGTGCCGCACCCGCCCGTGGTGCAGCAGGTGCTCCTCGAGTTCCGCGAAGCGTGGCCGCAGGTCGCCGATCTCGATGCCGACGGCGTCGCCGTGCAGCGCGGCCTCCTCCTCGGGCGGAGCGTCCTCAGAGGACGGTGCCGCCTCGACGGGCCGCGGCGTCCACTGGAAGACGTGGTCCGCGGAGCGGTCCACGAGCACCAGCTCGACGCCCGGCGTCTCCAGGGCGTACGCGATCGCCTGGTACTCCGCTGACGCCTCGGTGATCGGCGCCACGACGCTCAGCGGGCCCCAGTCCTTCGGAAAGCCGTCGAGGTCCGACGCGAAGGCCTGCACCGCCACCGGCAGCCGGCAGTTGCGCAGCTCGTCGAGCAGCGGTCGCAGGTCTTCACACAGTTCCAGGTAGACGACCTTCGGCTGCTTCTCGCGCAGCCGGCGCACCATCGCCAACGCCGACGCCGGCGAGTGGTGGCAGACCGGGAAGATCTCCGGTTCCTCGCGCAGCGCGCGGTCGACGTCGTCGACGATCCCCGTCAGGATCTCGTCGAGCGCCTGCGGGCCACCGGCGAACGCGGCCGCTGCTTCAAGCAACTGGCCGCGGAGGGCCTCGAAGGGTCCGGTCACGACAGCGTGGCGATTGTCTGCCGGCCGCCCTCCAGGAACTCCGGCCAGTCGCCGCCGTCCTTCTTGCTGCGCGGTTCCACGACGCCGTGCCAGTACTTGTTCAGGATCGCCAGATCCTCCGGGCTGCGCCGGGCGAGCGAGCCAACCAGCGAACCGCCGAGCGTCCCGGCGCGCAGGACCCGATCGCCGAAGAACTGGCTGTGCAGGATCGCGTCCTCCAGCACGCCGATCTGCTCGGCCGTCGACAGCGCGGATTCCAGCTTCTCGTCGTCGCTGGTGGCCGCGTCGGCGGCGGCCCGCAGGTCGGCGAAGCTCTGCAGCAGGATGTCGAGCAGGGTCGGCGGCACGTCGAGGTCGATGCTGTGCCGGCGCAGCAGTTCGGTGGTGCGGAACCGGACGATCTCCGCCTCGCTCTTCTTGTTCGTCACCACCGGGATGCGCACGAAGTTGAACCGCCGCTTCAACGCGGAGGACAGGTCGTTGACGCCCCGGTCGCGGCTGTTCGCGGTGGCGATGATGGAGAAGCCCGGCTTGGCGTAGACGATGTTGTCGTCGTCGAGTTCGGGGATCGACACGTACTTCTCGGACAGGATCGAGATGAGCGCGTCCTGGACGTCGCTCGTGGAACGGGTCAGCTCCTCGAACCGTCCGATGACGCCGTTGCTCATCGCGGTCATGATGGGTGAGGGGATCATCGACTCGCGGGACTGCCCGCGGGCGATCACCATCGAGACGTTCCACGAGTACTTGATGTGGTCCTCGGTGGTGCCGGCGGTGCCCTGCACCACGAGCGTCGAGTTGCGGGAGATGGCCGCCGCGAGCAGCTCGGCGAGCCAGCTCTTGCCGGTGCCCGGGTCGCCGATCAGCAATAGGCCGCGGTCGGACGCGAGCGTCACGATGCTGCGCTCGACGAAGCTGCGGTCGCCGTACCATTTCTGGCCGATCTCGCGGGCGAGCCCGTCGGAGCGCTCCGACCCGAGAACGAACAGCCGCACCATCTTGGGCGAGAGGCGCCAGGAGAAGGGCTTGGGACTGTCGTCGATGGACTCCAGCCAGTCCAGCTCCTCGGCGTACTTCACCTCGGCCGGCGCGCGCAGCATCTCGTCGGTCATGGAAACGATTCCCCCTACGCCAGAAAGTTCTTCAGTTCGAACACGAGCTTGCGGATGTGCCCGGAGATCACCGGGGTGCCAAGGTCCTTGAACCGCTGCCGGAACCACGGGTTGACGATCTGGCTACCGGAGCTGTTCACCGAGCCCACCGGGATGAACTTGACGCCCGACCGGTGTACCGCCTCGATCCCCTCGAACAGCGGCTGCGACCTGTCGAACTCGTAGAAGTCGGAGATCCAGACCAGGACCGTGTTGCGCGGGTCGGAGATCTTCGGACGGGCCATCGCCATCGCGACGGGGCCGTCGTTGCCGCCGCCGAGGTTGGTGCGCAGCAGCACCTCGAACGGATCGTGCACCCACGGCGTGAGGTCCAGGGCCCTCGTGTCGTAGGCGATCAGGTGCACGTCGACCTTCGGGAGGCCGGCGAAGATCGACGCCAGGATCGTGCAGTTCACCATCGAGTCGACCATCGAGCCGCTCTGGTCGACCACGACGATGAGCCGTGCCGGCGTGGTGCGCTTGGCCGTCTGCCGGTAGAACAGCCTGTCGACGTACAGCCGCTCGTCGTCGGGGCTCCAGTTGGTGAGGTTCTTCCAGATGGTGCGCTCGATGTCGAGGTTGCGGAACACCCGCTTCGGCGGCACCGACCTGTCGATCACCCCGGCGCTGGTCTGCTGCACCTGCGTGCGCAGCACCTCGGCGACCTCGTCGACGAACCGGCGGATCAGCGCCTTGGCGTTCTTCAGAGCGACGCCGGACAGGTTCGCCTTGTCCCGCAGCAGCTGCTCGATGAGCGACATGCTCGGGGTCAGTTTGCTCGCCAGCGCGGGATTGGCCAGCACCTCGCGCAGGTGCATCCGGCCGACGAGGTCACCCTCCAACCCGACGAGCACAGCGCCCAACCCGTCGCCCTTGCCCGGACCGGTGCGCAGGTAGCCGGGCTCGAACCCGAGCGCCTGCTCGAACCAGCCGGCATCCGACTGCCAGCGGGCCAACTGGTCGGCGGACACGTTGCCCTGCCCCGTGTTGAAGACGTTCAGCAGCAGCTTGGAGACCAGGGCAGCGCGCCGTACCTGGTCTCCTCCGTCGTCCACAAACTCACCCTCGGTGGCCTTCAGGAGGCCGCGCAACTCGTCGGCGAGCGCCGGGAAGCGTTGCACCACGTTGTCGACCGAGATCGACGGGTCGAGCAGCGCCACCGGGAGCTCGAGATCGTCGACGATCTGGACGCTCGCCGACTCCAGCGTCGGCTGCTCCTCCGGATCGAACAGCCGGGCCAGCAGCCGCCAGTAGAGCACCTGACGCCGGTTGGCGTCGCGTTCCGCCGTCGCCTCGCTCATGTGCGCAGCAACCGCCCAGCCCGCTCGCGCAGCACCGACACCGCGTCGAGCGCCTTGGCCTCGGTCTTGACCGCCTTGAGATCCGTCGGACCCTGCGCCCAGTCTCCATTGTGGACGTTGACCTGAGCCTTCTTCGTCGTCGCCTGCACGGCGAGCGGCTGGATCAGCCACCGGCCGGCGTCCCAGCGCAGCAGCCCGATGCACGCGGTCGACGCCGCGACGAGTTCCCGGGTGAGCGGACCGCACAGCGGCAGTCGGCCGGCGGCGACCGTCAGTTCGGTGCCGGACACGTTGACGGAGACGTCAGTGGCGGTGTAGCCCTCGAGCAGCACGGGCTCCGCGATGCCGGCCGGGTGCCGCTGCAACGGCGACACGGCCGGGGCACTCGCGTTCGGCAGCACCAGCCGCGCGGTGACGAAGGGATCGGCCTCGCCGTCCGGCCGGGCCTTGTCGTCGTCCCAGATCAGGTCGCCCCCGGGCAGCAGCGGCATCTCGGTGAGCTTGAGGCTGGTGTGCCTGGCCAGGGCGTGCAGCAGAACCTTGTGCTGTTGCAGCAACTGCCACACCGCGAGCCCGACGATCGTGTCGACCTTCGGCGCCGAGACGCTGGCGCGCACCAGGCGCGGATCCCCGGAGGATTCCAGGATCCCGTGCACCTGAAGCTGGATCACCGTGGCGTGCTCGTGCACGTCGACGCCGAGGATCAGCAACCGCCCGGACACCGGCTCCGGCTCGGGCCGCGCCGCGGCGCCGGGCTGGGACAGCAGCAGGGCGCGCGTCCACAGGTCGGCCCACCGGCGCACGGGCAGGCGCTCCATCGTCGAGATCGGGCTGGCCGCGCGGAGTTCGGCCGCGAGCCCGTCGAGCAGAACCGCCAGCCGGCGCAGGGCCGGTTCGGCCAGCACGGCCTGCAGCGTCTGCGCCGCGCCGGAGACGAGGTCGTGGTCGACGCCGCGCCAACCGGCGATCGCCAGTTCCCGCAGCCAGGACCGGGATCCGGCGAGCAGGTTCGGGTGCTCGGTAGCCACGGCTCCGGCCGGCGCCGCCCACAAGGCGCGCCGGCGCCCCGTCGCCTCGTCCAGAAGCGAAAGGAGCGCGTCGTGCACGGCGCCGAACAGCGCGGCGCGCGCACCGGCGAGAGCCATCAGGTGCTCGTCGGCGATCGAACCGGCCGACACCTTCTCGACCGCCTCGCCGACCCGCTCGCCGAGCGGCGTCACCGCCATCGCGGCCGCGAGCGCGGCGAGCGCCGACGCCCGCTCCTCGCCCAGCCGGGCGAAGCCGTGCACGAGCGCGTCGTCGAAGCCGGCGATGAGGTCGAGGGCGCCGGTGATGCCGGAGTCGTTCTCCTGCAACGCCTTCAGCTGAGTGCCTTGCATCAGGAGACCGCCACCGACGACGGGAACCAGTGCAGTTCGGGTATCGGCTCGTTCGAACCGGGCAGTTCCAGGTACGCCAGGTGGTGCAGGAAGCGGCTGAACACCGTCGCGGCGGGGGTCGACACCTGGGTTCCGCGCAGCGCCGCCATCAGCTGGCGGCCGGTCGCGCCGGCCGGCTCGACGTCGAGGTGCAGGTACCGGACGACGCGGTCGCCGCCATACTGCAGCACGGCCTCGTCCATCAGCGAGTCCAAATGCTTGCAGGGCCGGCCGCGCAGGCCGCCGCACGGGCGGTTGTTGTTGGTGCTGCAGGAGAATCCGTGCGTCTTCGCCGCGATCGACGAGACGTAGACCCGGGCGATGTCCGAGCCGCTGGACACCACGCCCTGCAGGCGACCGTCGGCGAGTTCCACGAACGGGACCTTGGCCAGCTTCCGCGGCCGGACCGGTGGTACCACCGGGACCGCGCTGCTGCGCTCCCATTCGTTGGCCATGCGCCCTCCCCGCCGCTCGGATCCGTCCGCAGTTCTACCGCATGACGGCAAGCGACGGGGGCCGCCGCGCTGCCTCTCCGGGCAGGTGTGGCTACAGGGTGCGCGCCAGCCGGTCGGCGAGAACCTTTGTGAACCTGGCCGGGTCCTTCAGCTCCCCGCCCTCGGCCAGCAATGCCATGCCGTAGAGCAGTTCCGCCGTCTGCTTCAGATCGTCGCTTTCGGAACCGGCCTCGTGTGCGCGCTTCAACGCGACGACGAGCGGGTGGGTCGGGTTGAGTTCGAGGATCCGCTTGGTGTGCGGCACTTCCTGCCCCATCGCGCGGTACATCTTCTCCAGCGTCGGGGTCATGTCGTGCTCGTCGCCGACGATGCACGCCGGCGACGTGGTGAGCCGCGACGACAGCCGCACCTCCTTGACCTCGTCGACGAGCGTCGCCGCGAGCCACGGCAACAGGTCGGCGAACTCCTCGCGGGCGGTCTCGGCGGACTTCTTCTCCTCCTCGGTCTCCAGGTCGACCTGGCCCTTGGCGATCGACTGGAACGCGTGCCCCTCGAATCCGGTGACCCGCTCGACCCACACCTCGTCGACCGGATCGGTGAGGATCAGCACCTCGTAGCCCTTGGCGCGGAAGGCCTCCAGGTGCGGCGAGTTCTCCAGCATGGCCCGCGACTCGCCCGTCACGTAGTAGATGTCCTTCTGACCGTCCTTCATCCGCTCCACGTACTGCTGCAGCGTGGTGAGTTGCTCAGCGTCGTGCGTGGACGCCGCCGAGACGACGGCGAGGATCGCGTCGGAGTTCTCCGGGTCTTCGAGCAGGCCCTCCTTGACCGCCCGGCCGAACTCGGCCCAGAAGGTGCGGTACTTCTCGGCGTCGCCCGTCATCAGGTCCTTGACGGTGCCGAGCACCTTCTTGACCAAGCGCCGGCGCACCACCTGGATCTGCCTGTCGTGCTGCAGGATCTCGCGGGAGATGTTCAGCGACAGGTCGTGTGCGTCGACCACGCCCTTGACGAAGCGCAGGTAGCTCGGCATCAGCGCTTCACAGTCGTCCATGATGAACACGCGCCGCACGTACAACTGGACGCCGCGCTTGCCGTCGCGCATGAACAGGTCGAACGGCGCGCGGGCCGGGATGAACAGCAGCGCCTCGTATTCGAACACGCCCTCGCCGCGCATGTGGATCGTCTGCAGCGGATCGGTCCAGTCGTGGCTGACGTGCCTGTAGAACTCGTTGTACTCGGCCTCGGTGACCTCGCTGCGCGGGCGCGCCCACAGCGCCTTCATGGAGTTGAGCGGCTCCGAGCCCGCGTCGGCACCGGCCAGGCGGATGGGCCACGAAATGAAGTCGGAGTACCGCTTGACGATCTCGCGCAGCTTCCACTCGGCCGTGTAGTCGTAGAGGTGATCCTCCTTGTCCTCCGGCTTCAGGTGGACGGTGACCGACGTTCCCTGCGGCGCCTCGTCGACCGTCTCGATGTCGTAGGTTCCCTCGCCGGTGGACTCCCAGCGGGTGCCGGTGGCCTCGCCGGCCTTGCGGGTCAGCAGCGTCACCTTCGTGGCCACCATGAACGTCGAGTAGAATCCGACGCCGAACTGGCCGATGAACTCCGCCGGCTCCTTCTGCTCCTTGAGCTTGCGCAGCAGTTCGGCGGTGCCGGACCTGGCGATCGTGCCGATCAACTCGACCACGTCGTCGCGCGACATGCCGATGCCGTTGTCGCGCACGGTCAGGGTGCGGGCCTCCGGGTCGACCTCGATCTCGATGTGCAGGTCGGACGTGTCGACCTCGAGGTCCTTGTTGCGCATCGACTCCAGGCGCAGCTTGTCGAGCGCGTCCGAGGCGTTCGAGATCAGCTCGCGGAGAAAGATGTCCTTGTTCGAATAGATCGAATGGACCATCAGCTCCAGCAGCTGCCGTGCCTCGGCCTGAAACTCCAGCGTCTCGGGATTGCTCACCGACTCCTCCAAGCGAACACACAACGTCGGTGCAGAGGATACCCAGAGTCGGCAGTCGGCGGTTCGCGGGCAAATTGTCGGAGGGCGCGGGTAGCGTCCCGCGCCATGGCTACCACCAACCGCGACCGGCGTCGGGCCAAGCAGAAGGCCCGCGATCAGCGTCGCCGGTCCGAGCCGTCCGATCGGCTGACGGCGTACCAGGAGGCGCTGGCCGCGGTCGCGCAGCTGTCCCGGCCGGGCGACGCGCTGTTCCCGCACCAGCTCGCCGCGCTGGTCGCGGGCGGGCGGCTCGTCGACCGGGCGCTGCCGCACGCATTACAGGACGCGATCGGGTACGTGTTCGCGGGCGGCTGGCAGCCGGTCGACCTCGTCCGGGTGGCCCGGCGGGAGCACGGCGATCCCGAGGTCGCCGTGATCGTCGACACGATCGCGGGCCGGATGCGGGAGTATCCGGCGAGCACCGTCGATCCGCGCTGGGCGGCGCAACTCGGCGCGGTCGGTGCCGACGTCTGGTGGGCCTCCGACGCCGACTGGGTGGGCGCGTGGGCGGCGCGGCACGGCGTCGAGCGAGCGCGGGCGATCGAGGTCGCGATCGCGACGCTGCGGCTGCTGCGCGGCCTGCGGAAGCTGCCGGTGCTGATCCCGCCGCCGGGTGAGGCCCGCGCGGGCGAGGATCCGCGCCCGCGCGGCACGGCGCGGCCGGCGCCGCCGCAGTGCTCGGCACGGCCGGCGCCGGCCCCGCGCCCCGCCGCGGAGGCCAGCGCCCGCATGCTGGACCGGATCCGGGCGCTGCTCGCGAAGGCCGAGTCGACCACGTTCCCCGAGGAGGCCGAGACCTACACGGCCAAGGCGCAGGAGCTGATGGCCCGGCACAGCATCGACGCCGCGCTGCTCGACGCGTCGGCGCCCACCCACGCCGAGCCCATCGCGGTGCGGATCGGGGTCGACGCGCCGTACGAGGGGCCGAAGTCGATCCTGCTCTCGGTGGTCGCCCAGGCGAACCGGTGCCGGGCCGTCTGGTCGAAGGAGTACGGGTTCAACAACGTGTTCGGATTCGAGACCGACCTGGAGCTCGTCGAGCTCCTCTACACGTCGCTGCTGGTGCAGGCCACCGCCGCGATGACGGCGCAGGGCCCGCGCCGTGACCGCTACGGCCGGTCGAACACGCGCTCGTTCCGGCAGTCGTTCCTGACCGCGTACGCCAACCGCATCGCTGAGCGGCTCACCGGCGCCGCCGGGCGCGCCAGCTCCGCGGCCGTCGCGGAGGTGGGCGGCTCGGCGCTGCTACCGGTGCTGGCCGCCCGTGAGGAGGCGGTGCGCGAGCGGGTCGAGTCGGCCTTTCCGAGCCTTACCCACCAGCGGGTGAGCGTGAGCAACCGGGAGGGTTGGGAGTCCGGCCGGGCGGCCGCCGACCGGGCCTCCCTGCAGCCCCGGCGTGAGGTCAGCGCCTGACGGACCCGGGGGTGGGCGCTCGACGCCCACCCCCGAGGCAGCACGTCAGATGGCCAGCACGCGCGGGGCGACGCGCTCGGCGAGCTGGGTGGCGTACTCGACGGGGCTCTGGCCCGGCCCTGGCATCACCTCGATCTCGGTGACGCCGAGCTTGGCATAGGCCTCGGCACCGGCGACGAACGCGTCGACGTCGGCCATCCCCGGCTGCATGGCGAGAACGGTCTTGGTGATCGAGTCGTAGTCGCGGCCCTCGGTCTCGCAGTGCGCGCGCAGCACGTCGAGCTTGTGGGCGATGTCGTCGGGGCTGCTGCCGAACAGGTTGCAGGCGTCGGCGTACCGGGCGACGAGCAGCAGCGTCTTCTTCTCGCCGCCGCCACCGATCAGGATCTGCGGACGGGGACGGCTCAACGCCGGCGGGAAGTTGCGGGTCTCCGCCAGGTCGTAGTGCCGGCCCTTGAACGGCCCGTTGTCGTCGCTCCACATCTGCAGGCAGATCTGCAGCGTCTCCTCCAGCCGCTCGAACCGCTCGGCCACCGGGACCACCGGTACACCGAGGCCACGCTGCTCCCGCTCGTACCAGGAGGCGCCGATCCCGAGCCGGGCCCGGCCGCCGGACAGCACGTCGAGCGTGGTGACGATCTTCGCGAGCAGGCCCGGGTGGCGGTACATGACCCCGGTGACGAGCAGGCCGAGCGTCATCCGCTCGGTCTTGGCGGCGACGTAGCCGAGGGTGGTGTAGCCCTCGAGCATCGGCTCGTCGACGTCGGCCATGCCCTCCATCTGGAAGTAGTGGTCCATCACCGTGAACGTGGACAGGCCGGCCTGCTCGGCGATCCGGGCGGTCTCGGCCAGCGTGGACGCGATGGCGGCCGGGTCGGCGGGCGTCGAGTAGTTCCAGTAGTGCAGACCGAGCTTCATGGGAGTCCCTCCGCAGGAGCTGTCGCGGGTATCACGCCCAATCTTTCCCCGCACCCGGCGGGCGACGCGGCGCGAGCCGTACGCCCAGAGCGGAATCCGGACCCCCAATGCCGCGACGATCTTGCAGTTGTGGTGCCACAATTCACCCAGCTTTGCCCTGTTTTGATAGGCACCACAACTGCAAGATCAACGTGATCAAGGACGGACCGTGGCTACCAGGGCGCGGGTCGGGTGCAGGGCTCAGGCCGAGCGGCGGCGTGCCGAATCCTCCGGCGTGAGGAAGCCGAGATCCGACGTCGCCAGCCAGGTAGCCAGCCTCCTGGTCACGGCGAAGAAGGGCCTTGGCCTCAGCATCGCGTTCCTCAGCCGCTTCGACGGCGACACGCAGCACCTCGAGGTCGTCGAGTCGCCGCTGCCCCTGCTGTTCCGCGACGGCATCAGGCGCCCGCTCGCGACGACGCTGTGCCAGGCGATCCTCGACGGCAAGCTGCCCAACGTCATCCCGAACCTGCGCGACTTCCCCGAGGCGATGCGCCTGCCGGCGGCCAAGATGCCCCGCTTGCGCAGTTTCGTATCGGTTCCGGTCGTCCTCAGCGACGGCACGCTCTACGGGACGTTCTGCGCCGCCGGTCTCACGTCGGACAACGGGCTGAGCCGGCGCGACCAGGCCCTCATGGAGGTCCTGGCGCGGGCCGCGTCGGTCGTGATCGAACCGGACGTCCGCGACCGCACGGAGCGCGCGGAGATCGAGAACCGGCTGGCCCCGGTATTCGCGGCCGGCGGCCCGACGGTGCTGCTGCAGCCGATCGTCGACCTCGGCACCGGTGAGCGGGTCGGTGCCGAGGCGCTCAGCCGCTTCCCGGCGGAGTGGGGCAAGGCCCCGGACGAGGTGTTCGCCGAGTCGCACCGCATCGGGCGCGGCGACGACCTCGAACTGCTCGCCCTGCGCGGCGCTGCTGCGCATCTGGAGCGCGTCGACGGGTACGTGGCGATGAACGTGTCGCCGGCGACCCTCCTGACCCACGAGTGCCGGCGACTTGTCAGCGAACTACCGGCGCACCGCGTCGTGATCGAGCTCTCCGAGCACGACCCGGTCGACGACTACGACGCGCTGCGCGCGGTGCTCGCTCCCCTGCGGGCGGCCGGCCTGCGCCTCGCCATCGACGACGTCGGCGCCGGCTTCTCGTCGCTGCGCCACATCGTGCTCACCAACCCCGACGTCATCAAGCTCGACCGCAGCATCGTCGCGGGCGTCGCCACCGATCCGGTGCTCGAGACGCTCGTCCGCTCCCTCGTCGCGTTCGCCCGGAGCTGCGACAGCCGGGTGGTGGCCGAGGGCGTCGAGACGCCGGCCGACGCGGCCGCGCTGCGCGCCGCCGGCGTCGGCTACGGCCAGGGCTGGCATTTCGGGCGACCCGGACCGCCCGAGGTCCTGGCCGACGCCAAGGGCACCGACGCCGAAGGCACCGACCCCAAGGGCACCGACGCCGAAGGCGCCGACCTCAAGGGCGCCGACGGCGACCCCGGGCCTGTATCAAACCTATCGAGCGCGCGGGTGGCCATCGGCTAGGTTCACTGCGAGCCGACGCTCGCAACGGGGGTGTGCGAACGGGCCAACCGGCCCGCGCGTACATGACGAGTCATCGGGACAGGCCGGCGAGCCGTGCACGCACCGCTTCGGCGTCGGCATGACCGAGGTCGTCCAGGATCGTCGCGGCCCGCCGCCACGCACGGCGGGCCGCGGCGTCGTCACCGGCGTCGCGGTGCGCGGCACGGCCGCCGTGAAGGCGCCGACCTCGATCCGGGCCGCCGCCAGCTCCTCCAGCGCGGCGAGGCGGGACTCGTCGAGCGCCGCCCGGTAGGGGCGCAGATTCGCGCCTGTCGAGCCGCTTTCACCGGGGCAGCGAGCGGGTGGTCTAGACTCGAACGCATGGGCTCACCGGCGATCGACTCGTTCCGGCGCCCCTCCCTGCGACGACGCTGACGCGCATCCCCGTCCGCGTCCCGTCTCTTCGCAGGAGTGTCTTCGATGACCGTCCCATCGTTGGCGGCCGCGCTCGCCCAGCGGCTCACCGCATCGCTCGCCGTCGACGGCTTCGACCCGCAGGTCCGCCGGTCGGAGCACGCCGACTTCCAGGCCGACGGCGTGCTGCCGCTGGCCCGCGCGCTGCGGCGCAACCCGCGCGAGGTGGCCGCGACGGTCGCGGCCGCGCTGGCGGCCGACCCGCTGCTGGCCGGTAGCGACGTCGCCGGCCCGGGCTTCGTCAACCTCACGCTGACGGACCGCGCGCTGCTCGCGCAGGTCGCGGCCCGGCACGCCGACGGGAGGCTGGGCGTCCCGGCGCCGGAGACGGGCCGGGTCACCGTGGTGGACTACTCGCAGCCCAACATCGCCAAGGAGATGCACGTCGGCCACCTGCGGTCGACGGTGCTCGGCGACGCACTCGTCCGGGTGGTCGAACACCTCGGCGGAACCGTGCTGCGGCAGAACCACATCGGCGACTGGGGCACGCAGTTCGGGATGCTGATCCAGTTCATCGACGAGCAGGCGCCCGACCAGACCGACCTCGACGCCACCTACCGGGCGGCGCGGGCGCTGTTCGTGACCGACCCGGCGTTCGCTGACCGGTCGCGGCGGCGGGTGGTCGCGCTGCAGTCCGGCGACGCCGCGACGGTGGCGGCCTGGCGGGCCATCGTCGCCGAGTCCACCCGGCACTTCAGCGCGATCTACGACGCGCTCGGGGTGCGGCTGACGCCGGCTGACGTCGTCGGGGAGAGCTTCTACAACGACGCGCTGCCGGCGGTGGCCGACGGCCTCGCGCACGACGGCGTCGCGGCCGTGAGCGACGGAGCGCTGTGCGTGTTCACCGACGGCGCGCCGCTCATCATCCGCAAGTCCGACGGCGGGTTCGGTTACGCCGCAACGGATCTGGCCGCGATCCGGCACCGGGTGGACCGGCTGAACGCCGACCGGATCCTGTACGTCGTCGACGCGCGGCAGGCGCTGCACTTCCGGCAGGTGTTCGAGACCGCGCGGCGGGCCGGGTGGCTGCCGGCCGGCGTCGAGGCGGTGCACGTGCCGTTCGGGACGATGCTCGGCAGCGACGGGCGGCCGTTCAAGTCGCGGACCGGCGACACGGCGAAGCTGGCCGACCTGCTGGCCGACGCGGTGTCGCGGGCCCGTGACGTGGTGGCCGCCAAGAACCCGGATCTGGACGGCGCGACACTCGACGAGCGGGCCCGGCAGGTCGGCATCGGCGCGCTGAAGTACGGCGACCTGTCGACCGGGCGGACGCGTGACCTGGTGTACGACCCGGCCCGGATGCTGGCGCTCAGCGGCAACACCGGCGTGTACCTGCAGTACGCCCACGCGCGGGCGCGCTCGATCCTGGCGCGGGCGGGCACCGGCGGCACCGTCGTTCTCGACGGCCCACCGCTCACGGCCGAGGAGCGCGCGCTCGTGCTCGACCTGGACGGCTTCGGCGACGCCGTCGTGGAGGTGGCCCGGACGCTGGAGCCGCACCGGCTGTGCCTGTACCTGTACGGGTTGGCGCGCACGTTCACGGCATTCGTCGAGCGGTGTCCGGTGCTGCGCGCGCCGGCTGACGCGCGGACCACCCGGCTCGCGCTGTGCGCGCTGACCGCCGACACGCTGCGCACCGGGCTCGACCTTCTGGGGATCGCGACACCCGACCGGCTGTGATCGTTTACCCGCGCTGAACCGGATCAGTCCTGGCCGCGGGCAGGTAGGCTGACCTCCAGCGCCCGCTGGCGGGGCGTATGTTATCGCTAACAGCGGTCGTTTCTGCCGGGGGGCGCGTGGACGAGAAGACGCTGCGGGGTCCGGCCATGACGGACGTAGCCCGGCTCGCCGGCGTGTCGCACCAGACGGTGTCCCGCGTGCTGAACGACCACCCCAACGTGCGCGAGCAGACCCGGCTGCGGGTCCGGGCAGCGATCGCCGAACTCGGCTACCGGCCGAACCGGGCGGCGCGCGCGCTCGTCACCGGGCGCTCTCAACTGATCGGCGTGGTCACGCTGAACTCGACGCTGTTCGGCCCGGCCTCGATGCTGAGCTCTGTCGAGCGGGCCGCCGCCGAGGCCGGCTTCGCCGTCAGCGTCAGCAGCGTCGACAACCTGGACCGGCGGTCCATCTCGGACGCCGTGGAGCGGCATCTCGACCACGGAGTCGCCGGCCTCGTGGTGATCGCGCCGGTGGTCGCGGCGAACGCGGCGGTCGACGAGATCCCGGCGGGCATCCCGCTCGTCACCATCGACGGCGACCCGCAACGCTCCACCGCGCTCGCGACCGTCGACCAGGTGGCGGGCGCGTACGCCGCGACCCGGCACCTGCTCGACGCGGGGCACCGGACGGTGTGGCACGTGTCCGGCCCGCTGGAGTGGTTCGACACGGCGGGACGCGTCGAGGGCTGGGAGAGCGCGCTGCGCGACGCGGGCGCCGAGGTGCCCCCGGTGATCCCGGCCGACTGGTCGGCCGCGTCCGGCTACCAGGCCGGGCAGATGCTGGCCCGGATGACCGACGTCACCGCGGTGTTCGCCGCGAACGACCACCTGGCGCTGGGCATCCTGCGCGCGCTGCACGAGCGGGGCCGCCGGGTGCCGCATGACATCAGCATCGTCGGCTTCGACGACGTGCCCGAGGCGGCGTACTTCATCCCGCCGCTGACCACCGTGCGGCCCGACTTCGAGGCGGTCGCGTCGGCCAGCATCTCGCTGCTGCTGAGCCAGTTGGAGACGGGCCGGTCGACCGACGAGCGGCACACGATCGCGCCGGCACTGGTCGAGCGCGCGAGCGTAGCGCCACCACGCTGACCCTTCCGCCGCCGCCCGCTCCCCAAGATCGCGTTGATCTTGCAGTTGTGGTGCCAGGTTTCGCGGTACTTCGCGGCGTTTCGCGCACCACCACAACTGCAAGATCGTCGCGATCATGCCGGCGCTCCGGCTCCGGTTGACACGCCAAATGTTAGCGATAACATTTGCAGCACCTGTGCCCCCAGCGATTCGAGGACGCCGCCATGCCCCAACCCGCAGATCCCCTGGTCATCGGCGTCGACTACGGCACGCTCTCCGGGCGTGCCGTCGTCGTGCGGGTCGCCGACGGTAAGGAAATCGGTTCGGCGGTCTTCGAGTACCCGCACGCCGTCGTCACCGAGACGTTGCCCGGTTCCGGCGTGCGGCTCGGCCCGGACTGGGCGCTGCAGGTGCCCTCGGACTACATCGACGTCCTGCGCAACGCCGTCCCCGGCGCGCTCGCCGACGCGGCGGCCAACCCGGCCGACGTCGTCGGCATCGCCACCGACTTCACCGCCTGCACGATGGTGCCCACGCTCGCCGACGGCACCCCGCTGAACGAGCTTCCCCAGTTCGCCGACCGGCCGCACGCCTACATCAAGCTGTGGAAGCACCACGCCGCCCAGCCGCAGGCCGACCGGATCAACCGGCTCGCCGAGGAGCGCAAGGAGAGCTGGCTGCCGCGCTACGGCGGGCTCATCTCGTCGGAGTGGGAGTTCGCCAAGGGGCTGCAGGTGCTCGAGGAGGACCCCGAGGTCTACGCCGCGATGGAGCGCTGGGTCGAGGCGGCCGACTGGATCGTCTGGCGGCTCACCGGCACCTACGTGCGCAACGCGTGCACCGCCGGCTACAAGGGCATCCTGCAGGACGGCCGGTACCCGTCCCCGGACTTCCTCGCCGCGCTGAACCCCGACTTCGCCGACTTCGTCACGAGCAAGCTCGAGTGGCCGATCGGCGAGCTCGGCGCGCGGGCCGGCGGCCTGAGCGCGGAAGCGGCGGCCTGGACCGGGCTGCCGGAGGGGATCGCGGTGGCGGTCGGCAACGTCGACGCGCACGTGACCGCGGCGGCGGGCAACGCCCTCGAGCCCGGCCAGCTTGTCATGATCATGGGCACCTCCACGTGCCATGTCATGAACGGCGCCGACCTGCGCACCGTGCCCGGCATGTGCGGCGTGGTCGACGGCGGGATCGTCGCCGGCGCCTGGGGTTACGAGGCCGGGCAGAGCGGCGTCGGCGACATCTTCGCGCACTTCGCCGACACCCACGTGCCACCGTCCTATGTGGACGCTGCGGCGGCCGCCGGCGAGTCGGTGCACGAGCACCTCACCC
>Ga0111538_10003393_pt1 | contig 22288 bp, 13 predicted proteins | sample SoiMethybrSBSTD1_FD_79669 | JGI IMG/M metagenome (GOLD analysis project Ga0111538, IMG submission 79669) | Bulk soil microbial communities from a Populus tree surrounding site in Tennessee, USA - Soil MetaG P. TD hybrid SBSTD1 (version 2)... | ecosystem: Environmental > Terrestrial > Soil >...
GGTGTCCACGAAGGTGCACTGCGAGCCATCGCGCACGCGGACCGCGCGCTCGACTTCGACGGGCACATGGCGCGAACCCCGAAAGCGAGCGCGAAGCGCGAGCGCGGGACCGAGATCCGGGCGAGCCGCTGGCGAGCCCGGAGATCGAACCTGGCTGGAGCTCCCGGCGCTTCCGGGGCTTGCCTGCTCCGGTACGCCGCTTCAGTTCGCGGGCGATGAGCTCATCGAGCGCCACCGAGATGTCCCCGCTCGGCACCGAGTGGCTCAAGAGCTCGCGCGCCTGCTCGAGCTTTCTGCGAAACTCGGCGCTCGCAGAGAATTCGATTCTGTAACGCTCTGCCGAGAGCGGCTCGAGTCGAAACGGCTCCGCTCCGGAGCGGAAGTTTTGAGAGCTCGGGCCGGACGGCGTGCCCGATACGCTGGCGCCGTTTCTGGAAAGGCTTCTTACACACGTGCTTCCGCCGCGATAAACGAACGGTCGCCCGAAACATTTGGAACGACCACGGAGGGGCGCCGGAGTCCCGCCGACGCAACTCGCCGGTATGGGCTCACCAAAAAATCGGGCTCGTGTTCGCGAAGCTCAATCCGTCTTGAACAGCCACATTAGCCCGATCACGCTCGCCGACAGCACCGCGAGCGCGATCAGCGCGATCACGAAGTCGGTGAAGCCCCATCCCGGCCGCTGCGGCGCGGGCTTCGACCGTGTCGGTACCTGGGCGATCGGCGCGCTTTTCTGGGGCGTCGCGGCCGCGAGCGCCGGACCCGGCGTCTCGGCGGCGGGCACTGCATCCGACGGCTCCATCGCGAGCGGCGGATCGAGGGATTCGTCCTCCGGCATGTGCTCGTCGGCGGCCCCTTCGAGCTCGCCCAGGGCCTGGCTCGCCGGATCGTCGAAGCTCAGCCGATTCTTTCCGATCACGAGCGGCTCGCCGCGTGGCCATGGCGTCTCCTTCGACGCCACGAGCTTGCGCTCGCCGAGCGAGGCGCCATTTTTCGAGCCCAGCTCGCGCACCCAGAGCTGGTCGCCGCGGCGAAAGATCTCCACGTGGCGCCGGGAGCAATCCGCGTCGTCGAGCGGTAGATCCGCGCCGCTGCCTCGGCCCACCACGTAGGCGCGCTCGAAGTCGCTGATCGAGACGCTCGCGCCGGCGTCGGGACCTTCACTGACGACGACCTTGGCCGCCGCCGGCTCGCCCTGTTCCCGAAGCGCGGCGGCCACCAGGCTCAGCGCGAGCTCCTTGGTGGCAAGCTGCGCGTTCGGCGTCGGCAGCGCCTGCTCGATGCGGATTTCTAGCCAGATCCGGCCGACGCGGATCAGGTCGCCGCTGCGGACCACGCGCGCAGCCTGGGGTGACAGGCGGACCACGCCGACGAAGGTGCCGTTGCTGCTCCCTTCGTCGATCACGATGTAGTCGGTGCCGCGCTGCCGGATCGAGGCGTGGCGGTGGCTGACGCTGGGGTCGGGCAACCTCACCTCGCAGCCCTCGCCGCGGCCGATCACGATGCGGGGCGCGTCGAAGGTGATCTGCGGTGCGGACTTCACGTCGCCCGAACGGACGACGACGGTGAGCGCCATCGCGCGCAGCATAGCGCCAACATCCGCTGTTTCCCCGAAACTTGGCCCTTCCTGGCACGAGGACCTAGTCCGGGAGCGACGCGGGCGAGCCTATTTCGAGGCCCGGACCAGCGGGAGGCAACATGATGAACAGCGACGACCGCCGCGCACCGACCACGCAGCGCGTGCCGATGGGCACGTTGGTCGAAATCTGCGGCAACGAACCCGGGATCCCCTCCTTCGAAGCCGAGTCCGTCGACGTCAGCGCCCGCGGCATGCACGTGCGCACCGCGTACTTGCCGGAGCTGAACGCACCGCTCGTGTGTCGCTTCGAGGACCGCGGACGCGAGATCATCGTCGAGGGAGCGGTGGCCTGGCGGCGCGAAGGCTCGCGCGGAGGCGAATTCGGCATTCAGTTCACGGCCTTGGACAGCGGGAGCGTGGAAGCACTGCGCGACCTGTGCGGCGTCCCCAAGACGGCCAGCGCCGAGCCCCAAAAGAGCGACGACCCCGAGTCGAGCAGCTCGGGCTCGCGCGTCCGACTGCATATCGACGGGCTCGGCTCCCCGATGAAGGCTCGGGTCCGCGGCGCCAGCGATCGCGGCGTTCAGGTCGGCTCGAACCTGGAGTTCTTGAAGGTCGGCCGCCGTCTCGAGGTCGAAGACCTGGAGCGCGGGGCGAAGCGCGAAGCGTTCATCGACTCGGTGAGCGTCGCGATCGATCCCAAGAGCCAGGTGCCCCAGCTGGTGGTGGCGCTGCGCTACGAGGCCGTCGAGGAAAGCACCCCCCCGCCGAGCGTGATCGACTCGGAGTCTTCCGCGCCCGAGCGCACGACCGACGAACGCGCAGCCGGCGGCGGCGCGATGGCGGCCGCGAGCACCGAGGACGATCCGCTCGAAGCCGCGCCCGCAGAAGACGCGGAAGAAGACGATCTGGCCGAGGAGGGTCGCGAAATGCGCGGCCGGCTCGCGGTTGCGGCGAGCAGCGCCGGCGCTGCGATGCAAAGGGGCGGCGCGGTGCTGGCTCGGGTCAGCGCGAGCGCGGCCAGCGGCGTCGGACGCTTGTTCAAAGACGCCTCGCAGCGCGTCTCCAGTTACCGTGAAGGTCGCGGACGAACTGATGCGCCGCGCCGTACGGCGCCGCCGCCTTCCGGTGTCTTGTCGGCGGAGGGACGGCACCTGCGACGTCAAGCTGCAGCGACCAGTTCGACGGACGACGCCGAACGCGCGACCGCGCCGGCGAAGCCGCGCGTCAAGCGCATCGCCATGGCGAGTGCCGGGGTAGCGCTCTTGGCGACGGTAACGGTGATCGCGACTCGGTCGCCCGCGCCGCCGCCCGGCGCGGAGGCCAATCCCGCGGGTTCCGCGGTCGCCGTGGCCGGTGCCGAAAACGTCACGCGCGTCGACGAACAGGGCAACCCCGTGAGCGCGGACAAGCCCGCGCCCGAAAAGGGAAAGCCTGCGGGGGAGCCCGCGCAGAGCGGCGGAATTTCGGCTGACGTGCCGCTCTTCGGGCCGACCCCAATGGCCACCATGGAGCCGGCGCCGCTCGGACCCGCACCGGCCGATGAAACCGGAGAAGGGCCCGCAGCCGACCCGAACGACGAAGAAGCGAAGGAAAAAGCGGCAGCCAAGGCGGCTGCGCCGGACGAAGGCTTTCAAGCGCCGGCCGCCCCAGAAAACTCCAAGACCCGCCCCGAAGACGTCGAGCCGTGGGGCCGCGGGCGCATGGACACGCCGACAATTCACCGCCTGCGGCTGGACGCAGCCGGCGCAGCGATTCAGGGCGCGATTACACCGACCGGTTTCACGGTCGTGATTCCCGGGCGCAAAGTGATGGAAGCCGGCGGCGCGATCGAAAAGCGCGATTCGCGCATCGCCAAGGTCCGCACCAAAAACGCCGGCTCGGGCGCGCAGATCTCGTTTCAATTCAAGGACGGCGTGCCGGGGTACCGCGTTCGTCTGCGCAGGGACTACGTGGAGTTCCTGATCAGCGCCGCGGCGCACTCTGCCTCGGACGCGGCGGTCAAGTCCGCCAATTCTAGCACCGCCGCGAAAAAGAGCTCGACCGTGAAGAAGGGCGCTCCCGCGACCAAGCCGAAGCCGCTCGCCAACAAGCCGAACGCGAAGAAGGGCTGAACGCGACGCGTCTTGCCACGCGCGATTCGCGACGCGTTGCGACGTCTCGCGCTCTCGATTGACTGGGACCGATCACGCGCGTCGGATCGATGCCGCGTCGCGTGCACAATTCGAAACGCAGATTAGACTACTGGCGTGAGGCACGCTTCGGTCCTCGCGCTTCTGCTGTCGGTGGCTCCGCTCGCGTGTGGCGGCGCCAGTAATCGACCGCCGCAGAGCGCGGACGCACGCAAGGCGAATTCGAAGACGAAGGCCGCACAGCTCCCGATCGAGGAGCTGCTGCCCCCGCTGCCCGACACCAGCGAGCTGCGCCCGGTGGGCATGGACGATGGTCCGGTACCCGGCTTCCGCGTGCGGGCAACGGACGGCAGCGTGCTCGATTCCACGAAGCTCGTCGGCAGCGAGCCGTTCATCGTGTTTTTCTTCGCGACCTGGTGCACGATGTGCAACCAGAAAATGCCGCACGTGCGGCGCGCGCTCGAGGCGACGGGTCCGGTCAAGGTGATCGGCGTGAGTCTCGACGAAGACACGACCTGGCCGCAGGCGAGCGGCTATTTGCGCGAACACGGCATAGCCAACGTGCCGCTGGTGCGCGGCACGGATTACCCGCGCTTCGCGCTTTCGTACAACCCTTTCAGCATGATTCCGCTGGTGGTCGTGGTCGGCAAAAACGGCGGGCTCGTGGATTTTCAAATGGGCTACGCGGAAAACGACCAGAGCCGGCTGATCGCCGCGGTCGAGCTCGCGCGCTCGATCGGCCCGCTGGCGCCGCCGCGCGAGCACCGTCCCGAGCCCGAACCCGTGTTGATCCACTGAGTCGACAGACTGGATTCAGGGTGAGTACGGGGCATCGGGTGCCGCGTCGGCGCCGATCGCTTCTTCGAGCTCGGCGGCGGCTGCATCGACCGCCGGGGGTGCGTAGAGCTTCATCTTGACGTCGAGCAGCACCGTCTCGCCCGGCGCGATGCGCACGGTGCGCCGTTCCGTCGGCGCCTGCGGGTGCTCGAGCTTCACGTAGTGGACTCCGGCCTGGAGCGGGATCGGACGCGCGAACGGCGTGGTGTCGACGCGCTGCCCGTCGACCGACACGTGAGCCCACGGGTCGGCGACCACGCGCAGCGCGCCGGGTCGGCGTGGTACGAGCTCGAGCTTGCCGAAGTCTCTGCGCGTCGCGGGCGCGTCCTCGCCGCGCCATGCCAGGTACTGGATCACCCCGCCGCCGACGACGATCAGAAAAAAACACGCCAAAAGCCCGCGCAGCGCCGGGAACAACGACGGTCGGCGGCGGGCGCCGGCCAGCGGGGGCGCGATTTCCCCGAGGCTTTTTCGCGCTTCCGGCGTCAATCCCGCGCGCTCGAGCGCCGCCGTGATCGCGCTCGAAACCGAGCCTGCGCCGAGCTCGCCGATGCAGGCCTCGAGCGCCAGCGCGAGCTCGGCAGCGGACTGGAAACGGTCGCTGGGCATCTTTTCCAGGCAGCGCTGCACGATGCGCTCGAGCATCGCGGGCACTTGCGGCGCCGTGCGCGAAAGCGGCGGCGGTGGATCGTGGCGGATGCGCTGCGTGGCGCTGCGCTCGTCGGGTGCCTCGAACGGCCGCACGCCGCTCAACATCTCGTACAGGACGATGCCCAGCGAAAACAGATCGCTGCGCGGATCCGGAGGTTCACCGAGGATCTGCTCCGGTGACATGTACATCGGACCGCTGTAGGTCGTGCTGCCGTCGAGCAGCTCGGGCGCGGTCGGCAGCCGCTCGTCCACGGCGACTGAAAAGCTCGTCAGCTTGACTTGACCGCGGCGCGCGACCAAAACGTTCTTCGGCTGCACGTCTCGATGCACGACGCCGAGCGCGTGCGCGTGGTCCAGCGCGCGTGCGATCGAAAGCGCGATCGCCGCCGCCGCGGCGGGCGCGAGCGCGCCGGTTTTTTGAAGGAGCTCGTCGAGCGCCCAGCCGTCGACGTGCTCGAGCACCAGCCACATCCGCTCGTTTTTTCTGATGAAATCGTGTAGATGCAGGATGTTGGGATGGTCGAGCGTCGAGAGCAGCCGCGCTTCCCGCTCGAGGGTCGCGGCGAACGGCGAGCTCGGCAGGATGCTCGGGAGCAGCGCCTTGATCAGGACCTTTCTGCCGAGCGGCTGCTGAGTCGCCAAGTAGAGCTCCGCCACCGGTCCGGAGCGGATCTTCTCGACGACCTGACAGCCCTCGAATTCTGGCAGTGAGGTCATGGAGCTCGCGAGCGTAGTACCAGGCTAAGATGCCAAGGACCAGCTAGTGGACTTGCATTTTCTCACCGACTTGCTCGTGGTCTTCGCGCTCGGCGGGCTCGTGGTTTACGGGCTGCGCCAGCTGCGCCTGCCGGCGATCGTCGGGCTGCTGCTGGCGGGCGCCGTGATGGGGCCGCACGGCCTGAGCCTGGTCTCGGACACTCACCGCGTCGAAGTGCTGGCGGAGATCGGCGTCGTGATTCTGCTCTTCACGATCGGCCTCGAGTTCTCTCTGTCCCAGTTGCTGCGGATGAGCCGGATCATCGTCGGCGGCGGTGGCGGCCAGGTGCTCCTGTGTATTGCCGCCGTCGCGGGCGCGACCTTGTGGATCGGTGGGGGGCTCGGCAAGCCGGTCTTCTTCGGATTCCTCGCCGCGCTCTCGAGCACCGCGATCGTGCTCCGGCTGCTCGGGGAGCGCGCGCAGCTCGACGCCGTGCACGGGCGCATTTCCCTGGGAATTCTGCTGTTCCAGGACCTGTGCATCGTGCCGCTGATGTTGATCGTGCCCTTCCTCGCCGGCCAGGGCGGGAGCGTCGGACAGCTCCTGTTCACCCTGGTCAAGGCGGCGGCAGTCGTGGTCGGCGTGGTGGTGGCGGCGAAACTCCTGATCCCGCCGATCCTGGTGCGCGTAGTCGGCACGCGCAGCCGCGAGCTGTTTCTGACGCTGCTGCTCGTTTTGTGCCTGGGCACGGCTTGGCTCACCTCGCTAGCGGGGTTGTCGCTGGCGCTGGGCGCGTTTCTCGCGGGTCTGGCGATCAGCGAGAGTGAGTACAGCCACCAGGCGATGGCCGAAGCCATTCCGTTTCGCGACGCGTTCGGCAGCCTGTTCTTCATCTCGATCGGCATGCTGATGGACGCCGCGTTCCTGATCGCCAATCTGCCGCTGGTGCTGATCGTGGTGGTCGCGCTGGTGGCGATCAAGGCGGTGACGTGCGCACTGCCGGTGCTGGTCCTGGGCTACCCGCTCCACGTCGCGGTCCAGGTCGGGCTCGGGCTCGCCCAGGTCGGCGAGTTTGCCTTCGTGCTGTCGCGCTCCGGCCTCAAGCTCGGGCTGATCGCGTCCGACGAGTATCAGGTCTTTCTGTCGGCGTCGGTGCTGTCGATGATCGGCACGCCGTTTCTGCTCTATCTCGGGCGAAAAGCCGCGGAAAAGCTGCCGCAGACTCGTACCGCCGCCGCGGCGGGCACGGACACGGCGGGAGCCGCTCCCGGCCACGCGCTGAGCCACCACGTGATCATCGCGGGCTACGGCGTGAACGGGCAGAACCTGGCGCACGCCCTGGCCAGCGCCGGGATCCCCTACGCGATTCTCGAAATGAATCCGGAAACGGTCCGCGCGGCCCGCGCCCGCGGCGAGCCGCTTCACTACGGCGACTGCACCAAGCTCGCGGTCCTCGAGAACCTCGGCATCGCGCGCGCCAAGATGCTCGTAGTCGCGATCTCGGACGCGACTTCCACACGCCAGGCGGTGAGCATCGCCCGCACCGCGAACCCGGACGTGTTCATCCTGGTGCGAACGCGCTTCGTCTCCGAAATCGAGGAACTGCGAGGCCTCGGCGCGAATGAAGTCATTCCCGAGGAGTTCGAGACCTCGGTGGAGATTTTCGCGCGCGTGCTGCACGCGTTCGAGATTCCGCGCAACGTGATCCTCGACTTCGTGGGCAAGGTTCGCGGCGACATGTACGAGATGCTGCGCCAACCACGTACGGGCAGAAGCTCCGTGCTGCCGATCGCCAGCTCGTTCGCGGGCACTCAAGTCGAGTCGCTGGAGGTGCGGCCTGGATCCCCCGGCGCCGGCAAAACGCTGCTCGAGCTCGAGGTGCGGGGCAAAACCGGCGCCTCGGTGCTGGCGATCCGGCGCGGTGCGAACGCTCACCCGAACCCCAATCCCAACGAGCGGCTCCGCGAGGGGGACGTGCTCCTGGTGATGGGCAACCGGAGTGCCCTCGACGCAGCCCTCAGCCTCTTCGATCCCGAAGTTCCGATAGGTTAGCTCCGCGGCATCGAGACGCATCGTACTTTTGGACCAGGAGCGGTCGAGATTGCGACGCACTGCGTCTGAAACGCGTTGCAGAGCAAACCTGCGAAAGGCGCTTTCCGAAGCGACTCCCGTTGCTTCGACCCGGACGCGATGGCTTACTCGTGGTGCGGGTCCAGGGTTCGGCCTGTGGATACCCGGAGCATCACTTGGGAATGTTGGGCGAGCTCGAATCGGGGTCCAATCTCGGAAGGTACGAGCTGCTCGTCAGGATCGGACGCGGCGGTATGGCCAGCGTCTGGGTGGCGCGCGAGCGCCTTGGCGGGAGCCAGCGGCTGGTCGCCGTCAAGGCGATGCTCCCCGAGCTTGCACGAAGCTCCGATTTCCGCTCGATGTTTCTCGAGGAAGGCGGGCTGGTTCGCGCGATCGAGCACCAGAACGTGGTGCGCGTCTTCGAAGTCGCCGAGGACTCCGGCGTCCTTTTCATGGCGATGGAATGGGTCGAAGGGGACTCGCTGCGCACAGTGATGCGCGAAGCCATGAAGCGGCGTCCGATCCCGCCCGAGATGGCGGTGCGCATGATCGCCGACACGGCGGCGGGGTTGCACGCCGCGCACGAACTGCGCGGTTGGGACGGCGAGCTGCGCGGCATCGTGCATTGCGACGTGTCGCCTCACAACATTCTGGTCGGCATCGACGGCGCGGCGCGGCTGGTCGATTTCGGCGTCGCTCGCGCCATGGCGTTCGGCGGCCTGGCCAGTGGCGGGGTGATCCGCGGCAAATTCGGCTACATGTCGCCGGAGCAAGCGCGCGGCCGCGCTATTGACCGCCGGAGCGACGTGTTTTCGCTCGGAATCGTGCTCTTCGAGCTTCTCACGGGTGAGCGCTTGTTCAAGGGGCGCGACAAGCAGCAAACCGTGGAGCTGGTCGCGGCGGGCAAAATCCCGCCGCCCTCGGAGCTGAACCCCAAGGTTCCGTCCGCGCTCGATCCGATCGTGCTGAAGGCGCTGGAGCGAGATCGCCGCGTGCGCTTTCAAACCGCGGACGAGCTGCGCCAAGCGCTCGAGCGCTGGCTGGTCGAGCAGCGGATCCTGGTCAGCCAGGCGGGCGTGGCACAGCTCGTCAAACGCGTACTCTCGATCACGATCGAAGAACGCCGCGAAGCGATTCGGGAAGCGCTGGTCACGGCCGACGGCAAGCTGGGCGTCGGTCTGGTCTCCGACCTGCCGGTGATGGAAGCCGGGATGCTCAGCGACTCCGACCACTCGGTCAGCGTCAGCGTGGCCTCGTTGAGCAGCATCTCGGGGTCTGACGCGGGCGCCTGGCGCCAGCGACCGTCCACTCCGCCGCTCAGCACACCATCGCATTCGCAATCGAGCACGGGGACCGCTCGGCCCGCCGTGATCGACACACCGCGCAAGAGCCGGCCCAGTCTGTTTCTGGCGCTCGGCACCATGGCGGGCGCAGCAGCCGGGGCAGCGGTGGTCATGTGGGTGCTCCAACACCGGGCCCAGGAGGCCCCGCCACCCGGCGAAACGCCGGTCGCTGCGACTGCCGCGGCGAAGAGCGGCTCGACAACCCCGGCAGCGAACGCTTCGGACAGCGCGGGACTCGACATCGACAGCCTGCCCCTAGCCGTGGACGAACCCAAGGAATCGGGCCGTGGCCCGGCCGTGCGTACGCCCACGAAGCGAGGGCCGAGATCGGCGAAGGACGCTTTGAAACCCGAGCACCCCGAGGCGCCGGCCCCCGAGCCCGCGCCGGCCGCCGAACCCGCTGCTCCCGCCGAGCCGGCCGTGCCAGATCCGGAAGCAGTGACGCTTCCCGAAGAAGCCGAGAAGCCGAAGAAGAAGGAGAAGGCGGCCGAGCCCGAGATGCCCGAAGGTCCGGTCGCGCCCCTGAATCGCGGCGCTGCGATCGCCGCGCTCACCTCCGCTGCCGCGTCCGCAGGGAACTGCAAGCGGCCCGATGGTCCGAGCGGGCGCGGGCGTGCCACCGTGACGTTCGCGCCGAACGGCAGCGTGTCCGCGGTGAACATCCCGAGCAAGTTCGCCGGGACCGACACCGGGAGCTGCCTCGACCGCTTGTTCCGGCGCCTGCGACTGCAGCCGTTCAGCGGTAACCCGGTCACTCTGAGCCAGAGCTTCGACGTTCCGGAGTGAACGCTCAGGCGATCGCGGTCGGGCGGTTCCAGAAACGCCGATCTTCGTCGTGCAGCCGCGCCAGCCGGCGCTGCTCGGTGATGAACGCTCCGTAGGTCTTGGGCACGCGCACGTCGGAGGTGAACGCCGCGAGCACGCGCAGCGTCGCCTCGGCGTCGTCCACGGCGCGATGGGCGCGGGCGAGCTCGATCCCGAGGCGCGCGCAGACTTCGCCGAGCGCGCGGCTCTTTTCGAGCTTCTGCAGCTCGCGCGCCCAGACCAGCGGGTCGATCCACGCCACGCCCTTGCGCGCCGCGGGCGGGAGGCTGCTCCCCAGGTGATTCGCGCGGGCCAGCTCGGCGGCCAAGACGGCGCGATCGAAGTCCGCGTTGTACGCCACCGGGACACTGCCCGCGACGCGTTCCAGGATCTGCTCGGCCACCGCGGCGAAGGCCGGCTCGTTCGCGACCTGCTCGTCCCCGATGCCGTGAACGTCGAAGGCCTCCTTGGGGATCGGCCGGCCCGGATTGACGAGCCAGCTGTGGCGCTCGACCACCTCGCCGTCTTTCCAGAGCACAGCGGCGATCTCGACGATGCGATCGACGGTCGCGTCGCGACCGGTGAGCTCGGTGTCGATCGCCACCAGCGGCAGCTCCGAAAGCGGCACCGCGGCGTCGTACTCGTTGGCCAGGCCGACCGCGACGATCTTGAGTAGGTGGGCAATCCCCGGGTAGTGACGCCCCGTGGGAAAACAGCTGCCGAGCTCGACGCCGCTTCTCACGTTTTGCTCGGCGCCTCGGGCGCGGCCGGAGCCGGCTTCTTGCCGGCGATCTCCAGCTCGAGATCGATCCAGTCCTTCAGGTCTTCGCTCAGCTTGAAGTGCTCGAGATCGAACTGGCGGCCATTGATGAAAATCATCGGCGTCGAGTGAAGCTCGAGCTTCTCGGCCTGCCGCTTGTCGCGCTCGAGGACGTCGGTCACGGCCTGGCTCCCGAGGTCGGCCTCGAACTTGGGCATGTCGAGCCCGGCTTTCTGGGCGAGCCGGGCCAGCGCCGGCGCGTCGAGATCGGGAGCGTTCTCGAACAACAGATGGTGCATTTCCCAGAACTTGCCCTGGCGATCGGCGGCGACCGCGGCGCGCGCCGCCTTCTCGGCGAACTTGTGCATGGCCAAGGGGTAGTGCTTGAAAACGAGCCGTATCTCACCGGGATGGCTGCTCATGAGCTCGTCGAGCATGGGCGCGGCGTTGCCGCAGAACGGGCACTCGAAGTCGGCCCACTCCGCGATCACGATCGGCGCCGAGGCCGGACCCTTGGCGGGCGATCCGCCGAGGTCCAGCGTCTTCTTGGTCTCGGGGGCGAAGCGCAGCCGGAACGCCGTCTCGACTTGAGATGCGGTCTTACCCTTGCTGACCTGTTTGACCAGAAATTTCGCCGCCGGCACGCACAGACCGCACGAGCGGTGCTGCTCGACGCAGGTGGCCAGGCTCACCGGCTGATCGGGACAGGGCGCGAGCAGCTGCGAAACGTGTCCCGACCACTCGGATTTCTCGCGTGCGGTGAGGCTCGTGCTGTCGACGCCCGGCAGCTCGACCGGCGCCGCCGTGCCCGAGCTGCTGGACGCCCCGGGCCCGGGTGACGCGGCGCAAGCGCCGACGAGAGCCAGCAGGGCGGGGAGCGCGGCAAGGAGCAAGCTCCGGCACGGCATGGCGGCGGCAGAGTAGTACGTTCTTCGCGAGATGTAAGGTAGATCATCGCGGATGACGGACGACGGTCCGGAGCTGGGCGCCGGCGCATCGCGCGAGCCGCGCCGTGTTCGTCACGTGATCGCCGTCGGCGGGGGCCGCGGAGGCGTGGGCAAGAGCGTGCTCGCCGTGAACCTCGGCGTCTACCTGGCCCAGCTCGGGCGCAAGGTCGTGCTGATCGACGCCGATTCCGCCGGCGGCGAGCTCCACACTTTGCTCGGGATCGACGTGCCGTCGCTCCCGGGCGAAAGCGAAGACCCGGCGGAAGACGAGCTCGCCACGCTCGGCACGCCGGTGCCGGGCCTCGTGCTGTCGCCGCAAACCTACGGTGCCGGCTCGACCGCGCCGCTCAGGCCCGGAAGAAAGGCGCGCTGGGCACGCCAGCTGCGCCAGCTCGACGCCGACTACGTGCTGCTCGATCTCGGGGCCGGGACCGCCGGTGCGACGCTCGATCTGTTTCTGGCCGCCGACGTTGGCCTGTGCGTGACCGGGCCCGAGCCGCCCAGCGTGGAAGCGACGTACCGCTTCTGTCGCGCGCTATTCGTGCGCAAGATGCGGCGCGCGCTGGTCAAGGATCGCTTCAAGATCCGCCTGCTCGAACGCGCCCAGGCCGAGCTCGCACCGCTGCCGACGCCGCTTGCGCTGGTGCGAGCGATCGCGCGTTACGACAGCGCGGTCGGCGACCTCGCGGCCTCCGAGCTTGCTCAGCTCAAGCCGCGCTTGATCGTCAACAGCGTCAGGTTGCGCACCGACAGCGATCTGGGCCCGGCGATGTGCGACATCGCCAAGCGCTACCTGGGCGTGACGCTCGACTACGCGGGACAGATCGAGCACGACGACGCAGTCTGGCTCAGCGTGGTGCGGCGCCGACCGCTCTTGATCGACAGCCCGACCAGCAAGAGCGCGCGCAACCTGGAGCGCATCGCGCGGCGCGTGCTGGCGCTCGCCGCCGCGCGCGAACAGCCCCGCGTCGAAGCCGCGCCGCCGCTGATCGGCCACGAGATCAGCCTGTACGACGTGCTCTGGACCCATCCGGGCGCGAGCGACGAGGAGCTGCGGCGCGCCTACAAGCGCCAGCGCGACATCTACCATTCCCAGAGCTTGCCGCTGACCAGCTTGCTCAGCGAGGCGGAGCTGAAAGCGGAGCTCGCGCGCATCGAGGAAGCGCACGAAACTTTGCTCGATCCGATCCGGCGCCGCGCTTACGATCTTTCCAGCTTCCCGGCGCTCGAGGTACCCAAGCCGGAGCGCGGCGCGATGGTCGACTCGGCGCTCGCGGCGGAACGCGCGCTCTTGCGCCAGGAGCTGGCCCGCGAGATCCACGCCGAGACCGAATTCACCGGGAGCCTCCTGCGCAAGGTGCGCGAATCCCAGGGTATCGAGATCGACGAAATTTCCGGCCACACCAAGATCTCACCCGCGCACTTGCGCGCGATCGAAGCCGAGGACTTCGCAAACCTGCCGGCATTGGTTTATACGCGCGGGTTCGTGCAACAAATTGCCAAGTACTTGAAGCTCGATCCGGCGCAGGTCACCCGCACCTACCTGCGCCGCATGCGCGAGTGGCGAGCGGCTTCCGGCGACGCGCCCTGAGACGAGCGACACGGCGCCCATGAACTCAGCACGCGACTCGATCGATCAACGCGCTCGAGGCGACTGGGCGTTCAGCGCCACGGTCCTGATGGTGGCGCTGTTGCCACGACTGTTCGTCGCGATCGCGTGGGCACGCGAACCGGTCTGGGACGCGCACTATTATCACTTCGGGGCCGAACGCATCGCCGCGGGGCTCGGCTACTCGGAAGACGTGGTGATCAACGGCGTCGCCGTTGCCAAGCCCTGGGTGCACTACCCGGTCGGTTACAGCGCCCTGCTCGGCATTCTCTACAAGATTTTCGGCTCGGGCCTGGCCGTGGCGCCGATCATCAACGCGCTGCTGGGCGCGCTCTCGGTGCTGGCCGTCCATCGGCTGGCGATGTTCTACCTGAGCAAAAACCGCGCGCGCGTCGCCGCCGGGCTGTGCGCTCTCCACCCGGGCCTGATCGCCTACACCGTCGTGGTGATGACCGAGACGCTGGCGGCGCTGCTGCTGATCGCCGCCGGCTTGTTTGCGATGCGCTGGCGCGGTCGCTGGCTCGGCATCGTGACGGCAGGAGTGACGCTCGGCCTGGCGGTTCTGGTTCGGCCCTCGTCGCTACTGGTCGCGCCGCTGCTTGCGTTCACCCAGCCGCGGCCGGTCTGGAACGCCCTGCTCCGCTCTGCGGCCGCGCTCGCGCTGGCGCTGGTCGTCGTCTCACCGTGGACGATCAGAAACTGCATGAAGATGGACGGCTGTGCCCTGGTCTCGACCAACGGGGGCTGGAATCTCGCGATCGGCGCGCTCTCGAACACCGGCCGCTTCCAGACCCTGCGCGCCGCCGACGGCTGCAAAATAGTCACCGGCCAGGTCCAGCAAGATCGCTGCTGGGCGAAAGTCGGGCGCGAGGTGATCCTGAAGAACCCGATGCGCTGGATCGGCCTGATGCCGAAAAAGCTCGGCCAGACCTTCGATCACGAGTCGTTCGCGATCGAGTACCTGCGCGAGGCCGACCCCATGTCGTGGCCCGAAGCTCGGCGCGTTGCGGCGCGGCAGCTGCTCACGCTGTTTCATCGCTTGCTGCTGGTGGCCGCGGCGCTCTCCGCGGTGGCGCTGGTCGGTGCACGCGTATCGCGCGAGAGCCGCCTCTCGGGTCTGCGCCGCGAATGGGTGGTTCAGACCGCGGCGCTGATCGCGATCTTCGTGCTCGCCGCTTACGCGTTCGCGGGCGACTCGCATCCGTTCTTCTGGCTGGCGGTGCTGGCGCCGCTGATCGCGCTCGTCCATTTGCCCGGCCGTCCGGAACAGGGCCCGGTCGGGCGCTACCTGCTCGGCCTGCTCGCGGTCACCGCGCTGACGCACGCGGTATTCTTCGGCGACGATCGCTATCACATCGTCGTCGCACCGGTGCTCTGCATCCTGGCCGCCGCGGCGTTGCGGCCATCGGGGGCCGCGGAGTCCGCGAGCTCCGCGGCTTTGGGCTAGCCACTCAGGCCGCGCGACGCCGGCGCCGCATTCCCCAGGCGAGCATTCCGAGCGCGGTGAGCACAATCCAGCGTTGCCCGTGCCCGCGTTCCGCGACCGAGCAGCCCGAGTCGTCGGACTCGGGCGGCGGCGGCGCCGCAGAGGCTCCGGTTCCCGCGTCCGTCCCAGGCGGCGGATTGGAACTCCCACCGGCACCACCGGTATCTGCTCCGGCAGTTCCGGTGGTTCCCGCAGCTCCAACGGTTCCGCCTGTTCCCGCGGTTCCGGCGGCCCCCGACGTTCCCGCCGCTCCCGCGCCTCCGTCCGTCTCTCCGCATACACCGGTCACGGCGCTGCACGTGCCCTCGTGACCCGCAATGTCACAAGCTTCGCACAGTCCGCTGCACGCGCTGTCGCAGCAGCGCCCGTCCACGCAGTTTCCGCTCGCACATTGGTCGGCCGAGCTACACGCTTGTCCCAGCGTGAGCGCCGTAACGCAATCGCAATCCTTGCACACGAAGCCTGCCGCACAGTCGCGCGAGCTCCCGCAGCACACGCCGCACGTTCCGTTGGCGCACGCAAAGTTTCCGCAGCTGCCGGTGCCGTCGATGCATTGGCCCTGGGCGTCGCAGACCCTGCCGACCATCGTGGTCGCATCCTGGCACGTCGTATCGCCGCATGCCGTGCCTGCCGCTGCGAAGCCGCATTTCCCCGCGCCGTCGCAGAGCCCGTTCGACTTGCAGTCGAACAGCGATTGCATACAGAAGTCGTGCGGATTCGTGCCCGCCTTCGCCGCGGCGCAAACGCCATCGGGCCCGCCGTCTTGCTTGAGATCGGAACGGCACGCGTTACACGCGCCGCAAGTGGAGTCGTTGCAGCAAACTCCGTCGACGCAGGCGCCGTTTTGGCACTCCGCGTTCGCCTCGCATCGTTCACCGATGCTTTTCGTACCGGGCGGCGCTGGGTCGTATCTCGTGGAAAAACAGCGCCCGGAAATACTGCATTGCGCGTCGGGTGCGCAGTTGCCCGCTTCCCGATTGCACGACAGCGTGCAGGCGGCGGAAGGTGACGTTCCGGTACAAGTGCCGGGATGGCATTCATGCGGTTTCGAATTCGCGCAAGCGCCCGTGTCGTCACAAGTCGCGTGAACGATCGTGTAGAAGTCCGAACACTGCCGCGCGCCGCAGGGCTGACCGACCGTCTTACCGCAGGCGCGCTTGCCGTCGCAGGCACCGCTGCTCCGGCACTCGCCCGATCCGATGGCGGCGCATTCGTCGTCTGGGTCGTTGCCTTCCAGGATCGGTCCGCAGCGCCCGTCGACGGCGCCCGCGCCCTTCTTGGCCGCCGAGCAGGCTTCGCAAGAACCGGTGCAGGCGCTGTCACAGCACACGCCATCCACGCAGTTTCCGCTCGAACACCCGGCGCTCGCGGTGCAGGCCTCGCCGAGGTGTCCACCCTCATAGACTTCCGCGGTGGGCCAGGTCCACGCGGCGTAGGCTTCTGGAACGCGCCTTCCACCGACCACGAGCGCTTCGCCCGCGTCGAGCGCCGCTAGCTCCGGAGCGTAGCGCGGAGCATCGAGATAGTCGGGCACCGCGAACCAACGGCCCGTGCTGCTCTCGAACAGCGCCGGCCGGGGACCGCCGAGCAGCACGTCGCCCGCCGAGAGCAAAACGAGCTTCCCCGAGTCGAGCTCGGCACCGGCAGCCTGCCACTCGTCCGTGGCAGGATCGTAAATCTCGGCAGCGTTCTTGTTGCGCTTGCGCTCGCAGGTACCGCACAGCGCATCGCACCGTTCGGCGCCGACGACCAGCACCTTGCCGCTGGGCAGAAGCACCGCGCTCGGATTCGATCGCGCTTCCAGCATCGGCGCGACCGACGTGTAAACGTCCGTTTTCGGATCGTAGATGGCGGCTCGCGCGCTGCTGCCACTTCGGTAGAAGTAGTCGTCGCCGCGATCGGGAGGCGGGTAGCACGGATAGTAGTCCTCGAACGTTCCTCCGACGGACAGCACGCGCCCGTCCGCGAGATTGACGGACGCATGCAGCTCCTCGGCAAAGCCGCCGTCCCATGTGGCGTTCCAGGTGCTGGTCGCCGGATCGAAGATGGCCTTTCCGCCGAAGGTCGCCTCCCCCGGAAACGTATCGTGAGGCGAGATCCGGCCCCCGTTCATGATGGCGCGACCGTCGCTGAGCGCAATGGCCACTCCGCCGATGCCGGCCATCTTGTGTGGTGGGGTGCCGCTCACCGTGAAGCCCGCCTCGCCCCATTTTCCCGTCGCGGGATCGAAGTACGAAAACCCCGTCAAGACGCGCCCGTCCTTGATCACGACGGGATTTCCATCCACGCGTGGACCCTTTTCAGTGAAGCCCCAGGTTCTGGAGTTCGGATCGTAGATGGCGGCCCGATCGACTCCCGCGGGAACCATGATCACGCGACCGTCGAGCAGGCGGGCCGCCTGGCCGTGCGGATTTTCCACGGGTCCACACGTCGTAGACCAGACGGGATCGAGCACCAACGGATAAGTGAGGCGTTCGCTGTTCCAGCGAATCACGAGCTCGCAATGTGAAGCCCCGGGGGCACGCACGGGGCGACCCCACGGCATCCGCGGATCGGCGTCGTACGCACAGCCCAGCACCTCGAGCGTCGCGGCACGACGCTCGCCATTTCGATCGACGACGTACGGCTCTTCGACGCGCAGCCGCGGCGCGCCGTCGCGATCCAGGAACTCGAGCAGATTGGATACGAGCCGGATGCCGGCGACGCGCCGCACGTCGACGCGGTACCGGAGCTCTTCGCGCTCGGGGCGATGGCGAAAGACGACGTAGTCCTCGACGCCTTCGACGTTGACTCGCTGCACCCACGCCTGCTTGGCGCCGCGCTCGTCATACACGGCGTGCTGGTCCGCGACGGTGATCGGCCAGCTCGGCGCGCCGAGCACGCGGAATCCCACACCGACGCGGGTACGCCGATCTTCGACCGTCACTTCCCCGTCCGCGAAACGCGGAAGCTCCACGTTGGCCGGCGCTCGCGATCGGCGAATCTCCGCCGTGTCGATCAGCGGTCGTACACGGTCGCCATTTGGGGTAAAGCCGCGGATCCGGGCCGCGTGCGATGCCGGCGACGACCCGAGAATCTGCCGCAATTGCGCGATGGTGACCCTGGCCGCCGGGCTCTCTGCGACGCGGGCGCTCGCGCCGGGCGCACCGACCTGGTCGGGTCTCTTGGAGCAGCCCCACCAAAGCGCGAACGTCAACAACAGCAAAAACCGTCCGCACCGAGAACGCACCGCCATTTCAGCCCATGGCGGCAAGGGCTGGTTTCGATCACTCCGAACACTTCTGGATTGTTTCCTGGCCGAATTTGACACGCGCCCGCGAAAGGCCGAACTTTCGGGCCCGAAGTGCAATGTCCGACGGCGACCAGCGTGAATCGTCTCGCCGGGCCGGGCTGCGCGACCTAGCGCGCTTCTTTGGCCGCACGCGAACTCCCCTCGAGCTTCAGTTGCTCGGCCGCGTGCTCTTGCACAGCGTCCTGGTCGGCGCGGTCGTCGGGCTCGCGGGATCGATCCTGTACCGCGCGCTCGAGTTCACCGAGCACGAGCTCCTGGGCCGCCTCGCCGGCTACGAGGCTCTGCGCGCCGCCGGTGAAGAGCCGGTCGACCCGACCGATCGCGGGCCATTTCGTCCCTGGCTGCTCGCTTTTTTGCCGGCGCTCGGCGGATTGATCGCGGGTCTCATCTCGACGCGCTTTGCTCCGGAGACGCGCGGCGGCGGCACCGACGCGATCATTCGCGCGTTTCACGAATACCGCGGCGTGGTGCGACGCCGCGTGCCCACGATCAAGGCGCTGAGCTCGCTGTTCACGCTGGGCTTCGGCGGCTCGGGCGGGCGCGAGGGCCCGACGATGCAGATCGGCGGCGCGCTCGGATCGATCGTGGGACGGTACCTGAGAGTCAGCGAGCGCGAGCGGCGCATCTTGCTGGTAGCGGGTCTTGCCGCGGGCGTCTCCGCGGTCTTTCGCACGCCGCTAGGCGCCGCCCTCTTGGCAGTCGAGATCCTGCACCGCGACGACTTCGAGTCCGACGCGCTGATCCCGAGCGTGATCGCCAGCGTCACCGCGTACTCGGTTTTCGTCTCGCTGTTCGGCGAGGCCACGTTGTTCGCGCACGCGCCGCGCTACGCGTTCGTCCCCGCGCACCTGCCGCTGTACGCGCTCATGGCGCTGGTGGTGTCGCTGGCCGCCGTGGGCTTCGTCGCTTTGCTGCGCGGTACGCGCCGGCTCTTCGAGCGCTTCCAAATCCCGGAGTGGACGAAACCCGCGCTCGGCGGCCTGGTGCTCGGAATCGTCGTCACTCTGCTCTTGGTCCAGATCGGCCCGGGGCTCGGCGCGGAGGGCCGTGGTATCGGGCTACTGGGCGGTGGCTACGGCGCCGCGCAGCTCGCGATCACCGGCGTACCCTGGCTCTTGCGCGACTGGCACGCGGTCGAGCTGATCGCCGCGCTGGCGGTGGCCAAGGCGCTGGCGACCGCTCTCACCGTCGGCTCGGGCGGCAGCGCCGGGGACTTCGGCCCTTCGCTGGTGATCGGCGGTTTGATCGGCGGCGCGTTCGGGCGCGCCGCCGCCCTGCTGCTCAACGATCCGCGCATCGATCCGGGCGCGTTCGCCCTGGTCGGGATGGGAACCTTCTACGGCGGCCTCGCGCACGTGCCGATCGCGTCGCTGGTGATGATCTGCGAGCTCGCGGGTAGTTACGACCTTTTGGTACCGCTGATGCTGGCCGAGGGGATCGCGTTCGTCGCGCTGCGCCATCACTCGTTGTACGAAGCGCAAGTGGGCACCAAGCGCGACTCACCCGCGCATCGCCACGAGCTGGTGCTCGACGTGCTGCGCGATCTGCGCGTCGGCGAGATCATGGTGCGCGGCCGCAGCTACGTGAGCTTCGCGCCGCGGGCCTCGGCGCGGGACGTACTCAGCCGCATCGACGACGCTGCCGAGTGGCAAGACGTCTTCCCGGTCGTCGACGACGGCGGCCATCTGCTCGGCGTGATCACCGGGGACGTGGTGCGAACACTGGCGACCAATCCCCATGCGCTCGAGATCACCGTGGCGCTCGATCTGATGAGCCCGAGTCCCGCGATCCGCGAAACCGACGACGTTCACACCGCGCTCGAGCGCTTGCTGGCGAGCGGGCAGCGCGAGCTCGCGGTGCTCGACCACGATGGGCTGATCGCGGGCTTTCTCGACGAGTCCGAGGTGCAGGCCGCCTACCATCGGGCGACCAGCGACGCCGAAGTCAGAAAATCTGCGTAACCATCGATAAATCTCAATGTTTATCGATGGTTAACAGCCCTTGGGGCGAGCTAGACGGCGCCGCGGGCGGCGCCGCTACCTAAGCCGTCGTAGAGCTCGGCCGTCTTACCGGGTGGCCTCCGCGGGCCGCCGCTTTACCATGAGAATTGCGAAGTTCGAGTGTCAGTGAGCTCAGCCGGTGACATCCAGCGCGTGCGTGCGGCTCCGCCGACCGGCGGGGGCAGGGAGGAACTGCGCGCCACCGTGCTCAAGCCGTACGTGTTGCGTCTGCGGGCCGAGCGCGGCGAGGGCGCGGCGCGCGCCTTGCTCGCCAGCGTCGGCATTCCGCCGAGCGTGCTCGAGGACGAGACGGGGTGGATTTCAGCTGCCGCGGCGCAACGCGCGCTGAGCGCGCTCGCGACGGCGCTCGGCGAAGAGGCAATCATCCGGCGCGGCGAGTGGATGACCCACCCCGAGACACTCGGGGCCTACGTGCGGATGTTGCGCGTCGCCTCGGAGCCGCTCGACGCCTACCGCTATCTGACCGCCAACTACGTCGAAAGCACGCGCATCGGCACCTACGAGCTCACGGTGTTCGGCCGCGGGCGCGTTCAGGTCGTTTATCGGCCACGGCCGGAAGCGGAAGCCAAGCAGCACGACACGCTGCTCTGCCTGGCGCGCCGCGCGGAGTTCGCCAGCGTGCCGCGGCTCTGGGGCCTGGACGATGCTCGCGTCGAGGACATCGCGTGCATCGTGCGCGGGGACGAATGCTGTAAATACGCGATCCGCTGGACGCCCTCGCGGCGGCGCCGCATGCCGCTCGGCGCGTTCGCGGGCGCGGCGCTGTGCGCGGCCGCGGTGGCGTTGTCGGGCAGCTGGGTCGCCGCTCTGATTGCGGCCGGCGTCGGAGCGCTGCTCGGCGGCTTCGGCGGGCAGATGGCGGACCGCATCGCGGAGGAGCGAGCGGCGCGGACGCTCGAAAAGAACCGCATCTTGGCGCTGGAGCGCGGGCTCGAGCTGCGCGGCCAGCTCGGCGTTTCGCCCGGGGACCTGACGGGCACGGTGCTCGGCGGCAAATACCGGATCATGCGCAAAATAGGCTCCGGCGGCATCGGCGCCGTGTACGAGGCCGAGCACATCGCGCTCGGCTCGCACGTGGCGGTCAAGGTGCTGCGCGGCGCGGCCGCCGGCGATGCCGCGGAGATCGCACGGCTGCGGCGCGAAGCGCGGGTGCAGGTCTCGATCGAGCACCCCAACGTGGTGCGCACGCTCGACCTCGATCAGATGCCGGATGGCTCGATCTACGTGGTGATGGAGCTGCTCCAGGGCACGAGCGTGGCGGAGCGCCTGCGCACGAACGGCCCGCTCGCCCCGGGTTTTGCGCTGCCGATCTTCACGCAGGTCTGCCGCGCTCTCGACGCGGCACATCGCCTCGGCATCGTTCACCGCGACCTCAAACCCGGTAACGTCTTCGTCTGCGACGATCGCTCGATCAAGGTGCTCGACTTCGGCATGAGCACGTTCGCCGAAGCCGAATCGTTGACGCAACAGGGCTACACGCTCGGCACTCCCGAATACATGGCTCCCGAGCAGTGCATCGGGGCGCGAGTCGAGCCGCGCACCGATCTCTACGCGTTCGGCGTGCTGATGTACGAGGCCTTGACCGGAGAAATTCCGATTCGCGGGCGCAACCGGCGCGAGCTGCTCGAGCTCCACCAGCGCGCTCTGCCGACCTCGATGCGCGAACGCCGGCCCGATCTCAACATTCCCGCCGAGCTCGACGCCGTCGTGCTGAGCTGCCTGGCCAAGCGACTCGACGATCGCCCGAGCGGCGCGCGCGCCGTCGAGCGGCAGCTCGCGGCGATTTCTCCGGAACGTTTGATACTCGAGTATCCGGCGGGGACGCCGCGCCGAGCCCCGCCCGCGGGCCAGCGCCGCTCCGCAAACTGACACCACGCCGTTTTCTTCCGGTCGCCGCCCCGGGCCGTGCGCCCTATCATCCGCGTCGATGCCGAAGCGAATGGTCCTGGTTCTGCTGGTGCTCGGGGTCGCGTTCACCCCTACCGACGTTCGTGCTTTCACTCACATCGTCAAAAAGGGCGATACCTTGGCGTCGCTGGCGGAGCGCTACTACGGCCGGA
>Ga0111538_10003395_pt1 | contig 22284 bp, 11 predicted proteins | sample SoiMethybrSBSTD1_FD_79669 | JGI IMG/M metagenome (GOLD analysis project Ga0111538, IMG submission 79669) | Bulk soil microbial communities from a Populus tree surrounding site in Tennessee, USA - Soil MetaG P. TD hybrid SBSTD1 (version 2)... | ecosystem: Environmental > Terrestrial > Soil >...
GCCCGAACGTTGCGGTGGACACCCGGCCCGAGCGCGTAGCGCGAGGACGGTCGGCCCGAACGTTGCGGTGGACACCCGGCCCGAGCGCGTAGCGCGAGGACGGCCGGCCCGAGCGCTGGGGGTGGGGCCCCAACGCGCTAAGTAAAGAGAGGCCATGCGTGAAACGCATCGGAATGGGCATCGTCGGCGCCGGGTTTGTCGGGCCGCACCATGTGGAAGCGGTTCGGCGGCTCGGGTACGTCGATGTCGTCGGCGTCGCCGGCAGCACTGAGGCGTCGGCGAAGGCCAAGGCGGAAGCGCTCGGCGCCAAACGCGCGTACAGCAGCTATCAGGCGCTCCTCGACGATCCGGACATCCAGGTTGTCCACAACGCCACGCCGAACTACCTGCACTACCCGATCAACGCCGCAGCCATCGCGAAAGGCAAGCACGTCGTCTCCGACAAGCCGCTGGCGATGACGGCGGCCGAGGCCAAATCGCTGCGCGATCAGGCGGTCAAAGCGGGGATCGTCCACGCGGTCACGTTCAACTATCGCGGCAACCCGCTCGTGCAGCAGGCGCGTCACGCGATCGCGCGCGGCGACATCGGAACGCCCCACTTCCTCGTCGGCTACTACCTGCAGGACTGGCTGCTCAAGGACACCGACTATTCGTGGCGGCTCGAGCCCGACAAGGGCGGCGCGTCGTCGGCGCTCGGCGACATCGGATCGCACTGGTGCGATCTGGCGCAGCACATCAGCGGCTTGCGCATCACGCACGTGCTCGGCGACATCACGACCGTCGTGCCGAAGCGCAAGCGGCCGAAGGGATCGCGCGAAGCGTTCGCCGCGGCCGGCAAGGACGAGGCGGTCGAGATCGTGGACATCGCCGTCGAGGATCTCGCGTCGGTGCTGCTCAAGTTCGACAACGGCGCCAAAGGCAGTTTCTCGGTCGGGCAGGTCTGCGCCGGGCACAAGAACGATCTCGTGCTCGAGATCTGCGGCGCGAAGAGCGCGATCCGCTGGCGTCAGGAACACCAGAACGAGCTCTGGATCGGTCATCGCGATCGCGCGAACGAGATCCTGCAGAAAGATCCGTCGCTGCTCGACGCCGAGGTCCGCGGCTACGCGCACCTGCCCGGCGGGCACCAGGAGGCGTGGGCGGATGCGTTCTGCAACCTGATGCGCGACATCTACGGCTTCATCGCCGCTGGAAAGAAGGCGACCGATCCGCATCCGCCGCCCTTCGCCACGTTCGAAGACGGCTACCGGGCGAACTGCATCGTCGAGGCGATCCTCGGCAGCGCCCAGCGGGGCGGCGTCTGGACCAACGTTGAGTATTAGATGTCTTGACAACACGGAGTTATGTCGATCCAGCCATTCGATCCAAAGTTCATGAAAGTCGGCGTGCTGACGGCGGCGCTGCAGGAACTGACGCCGCGCGAGGTACGCGACCCCGATCCCGACCGCGCGATCGAAGACTGGTTGCAGTTCGCGCACGAGCTGGGCGCCGACTACGTGCAGCTCTCGGCGGCGTTGCATCCGTCCGAGACCGACGTGCCGCCCGAAGCGATGCTCGATCCGGTGGCCAACACGCTCGACCTGCGGAAGCCCTTCGACAAGGCGCGGGCCAAGCGTGTCGAGGCGGCGCTCGCGGCTTCGAAAGTCGGGCTGTCGGACGTCGGCTACTTCGACAACATGCTGCACGACGATCCGGCCGTGCGGCAGAAGAAGCACGACTTCATGCGCCGCGTGTTCGACGCGGCGGCGCTTCTCGGCGTGAACGCGGTGTGCGGCTTCGTCGGCCGCAACCAGCGGCACAGCATGGACGAGAACCTGATCGACTTCGAGCAGCAGTTCGTGCCCCTGCTGAAAGAGGCGAAGGCGCGCGGCCTGACGTATCGCGTCGAGCAGTGCCCGATGCCGGGCTGGACGACCAGCGACAACTGGCACAACAACATCGCCTACACGCCCGGCGCCTGGATCGCGCTCCATCGCATCTGCGCGAAGCACGGCGTCGGCGATCAGTTCCGCATTCACTACGACCCGTCGCACGCCATCCTGATGGGCCAGGACACGCGGTCGATCTTTCAGTACCTCAAGGATCAGAAATACAACTTCCTGATCGGCGGGTTCCACGTGAAGGGCCAGGTCGTCGACTCGCAGGGCGTCTCGGCCTGGGGCTACGGCGGCCAGACGATGGAGCGCGGCGACTGGATCAACGGGAAACCGTCACCGAATCCCGCCGACCAGCTCAACGCGTGGAAGAAGCAGGTCGTGCTCGCCGAGCACGAGCTCCCGGGCACCGCGCGCCACGACCCGCTCGCGTATCTTCAGAACCGCACGGTGGACTGGCTCGATCACCAGCTGGCCGCGCGCGAGCTCCTTACGCTCGACGTCGCCAACACGCACCTCGTCGTTGAGCACGAGTACCCGAAAGCACGCATCCAGGACAAGGCGCGGGTCAAGCCGATCCTTCAGGGATCGATCGCGTTCGTCCGCAGGATCGATCAGGCCGCGGCCTGCATGTACTCGCTGCAGCACGAGGTGCTGAAGGCGCAGGACATTCCGATTCAGGGAGTCGGACGGCAGGCGTACAGATCATGATCAAGGCAGAAGGCAAAACTCAGAACGCAAAAGTCAAAAGTACGGAGCGAGCTGGCGATCGTCTTCCTTTTGACTTTCAGTCTTGTTGGTTTGCAGTTTTGGGTTCGGTTTCGAAGTTTTGAGTTCCGTTTGGAGTTTTGAGTTCCAAGTTTTGCGTTTTGCCTTGAAAGGGATCTAGTCATCGCTCTCCTCGGAATTGACGTCGGCACAGGGGGCTCACGAGCGGTGCTCGTCGGCGACGACGGCGCGGTCGTCGCGTCGGCGACGGTCGAGCACGTACCGTTTGCATCGCCCGGACCGGCGTGGGCCGAACAGGATCCGGCCGACTGGTGGCGCGCCTCCCAGGAGGCGGTGCGGACCGTGCTCAAAGAGAGCGGGGTCGCGCCACGGTCGATCGCGGCCGTGGGGCTGTCCGGTCAGATGCACGGCGCCGTGATTCTCGGCGAGAAGAACGAGATCATCCGGCCGGCGATCATCTGGTGCGATCAGCGTACGGACGAGCAATGCGCGTGGCTGACGGACAAGATCGGCGCGGCGCGGCTGCTCGAGCTCACCCTCAACCCGGCGCTCCCGAACTTCACGCTGACCAAGTTCCTCTGGGTGCGGCAGCACGAGCCCGAACTGTGGAAGCGCGTACGTCACGTGCTGCTGCCGAAGGATTACGTTCGCCTCATGCTGTCCCGCGAGTACGCGATCGACGTGGCAGACGCATCAGGAACGCTGTTGCTGGACGTCGCGAAGCGGCGCTGGTCGAGCGACGTGCTCGAGGCGGCGGGCCTCCCGGCGTCGATCCTGCCGTCGGTGTTCGAGTCGCCGGAGATTTGCGCCCGCGTCTCGCCCGAGGCGTCGGCACTCACCGGGCTGCCGGAGGGGACGCCGATCGTCGCGGGCGCCGGCGACCAGGCGGCCGGCGCGGTCGGCATGGGCATCACGCGTCCCGGCGCAGTGAGCGCCACCATCGGCACGTCGGGCGTCGTCTTCGCCGCGACGGATCGCCCGGCACTCGATCCGAAGGGGCGTCTGCACACGTTCTGTCACGCCATCCCGGGCCGGTGGCACGTCATGGGCGTCACACAGGCGGCCGGACTGTCCCTGCGGTGGATCCGCGACCACTGGAGCCAGACTGGCGGCGCCGCAGTGAGTTACGACCGGCTGACCGAGGAAGCGGACCGGGTGCCGGCCGGGTCCGATGGCGTGCTATGGGCGCCGTACCTCATGGGCGAACGGACGCCGCATCTCGACTCGTCGGTGCGTGCGGCGCTCATCGGTCTCTCGGCCAGTCACACGCGCGGCCACGTCGTGCGCGCGGTACTCGAAGGCGTGGCGTTCAGCCTGCGCGACACGTTCACGATCTTCGGCGAGCTCGGCGTCCCGGTCGAGAAGATCCGGGTGGGCGGCGGCGGCGCCAGGTCGCGGCTGTGGCGCGAGATTCAGGCCGGCGTGTACGGCCACGCTGTCGAGACCGTAACGGCCGAAGAGGGCGCGGCGTACGGCGCGGCGCTCCTGGCCGGCGTCGGCGCCGGCGTCTGGCCGACGGTGGACACCGCGTGTGATGCCGGTGTCCACGCCGCGGAGGTGACGCGGCCGAATGTCGCCGATGCGGCGGTTCTCGACCAGCGTTATCAGGAGTTTCGCCGGATCTATCCAGCGATCAAGAAGATCGCCCTCACATCTTCTTGAGCCAGACATTCTTGAAGGCCACGACCCGGGGCCCTTCGATCTGGATGCCGATCACGCCCTTCTGCTGACGCTTGCTCGCATCGTCGTCGACGGTCACGCTCGCGAGTTTGCCGTTGATGATGTGGAGGAACGTGGAGCCGCGAACAATCAGGTGGTACTGGTTGTAGTCGCCCCGCTTGAACGTGCTGCGGATTTCATCGAACGGAATCGTGCCGAGGAGCAGATTCGGTTGGCCTTCTCGAAGCAGCACGACTTGTCCCTGTCGCGTCGTGATGCCGCGCTCACCGATGAAACGGCCGCCCTCGAACAACTGGCCGACGCTGCAACCGTTGGGATCGGTGTCGAACTGATAGCCCTGCAGATTCCACTTCGAGTACGGTCCGCCGAGCGGGCCGCCGCCACCCGGACCACCAGGTCGCTGGCCGCCGCCCGGCGCCGCGCCACCAGGTGGGCCGCCTGGCGCGGTACCGGGCGTGCCGCCTGGCGCGCCGCCGGGACCGCGTCCACCGCCACGGGCCCCGGGCGCGCACGGATCGGCGTTGGGGCTCGGCGCCGCGGCAGCTTGTGGCGGAGGCACCGGGATCTGTGCCGGTGGAGGGACCGCAGCCGCGCCGCCGGCCGGCGGCGCCACGCCAGCCGCACCCGGCGCGCCGCCACCCGGACCGCCCGGCCGCGCGCCGCCGCCGCGGCCACCGCCGAAGTTCGGGTCGGGCATCGCGTTCCGGCTGCGATATTGAATCCCGCTGTTGCCTCCGCCATCCACTTTCAATTCGAGCTTCAGCTCGAAATCGCCGATCTCCGTGTCCTTGTAGAAGATGAACGTCGTCCCGCCCACTGGTTTTTCCGGCGTGTTCTCCGCGACAATCGCGCCGTCGACGACCTTCCAGACTTCCGCGGCGCCTTCCCAGCCGGTCGTCGTCTTGCCGTCGAAGATCTGAGTGAAGCCAGTGTGATCGTTGAAGTCCCACGCTGCCATCTGACCGCCGGGACCGCCACGGCCTCCGGCGACTTGTCCTGGAGCCGGCGGCGTCGGTGGCGCAACTGGCTGCTGTGCGTGCAGCAGCCGGAGATCAACGCTCGCCACGGCCATCGCGCCTGTGACGGTGGCAACAAGGATTAGCGACCTCGATCGCATTGGTGTTCCCTTTCCGTCAGTTCGCGGCTCAGAGCCCGAGCCCTCTACTTCCCGCTGAGCAGGTAACCGACGAGCGCGTTGAGCTGGCCTTCGTTCAGCCGTTCGAAGAAGTCCGGCATGATCGACGTCTTATCCTGAGTCCGCGAGCGGATGTCGGTCTTGATCACGGCGGCGGGCTGCGGCGCATCGGCCGTGTGAAGTGTGACCGTCGTCGCCGTTTCGCCTGTGATGAGGCCGCGGAGTTTGCGGCCGTCGCGAGTCTCCAGCACGGTCGCGAAGTACTTCGGATCCACTTTCTGATCCGGCCAGAACATGGCTTCGAGCAGCTCGCGGCGTGAGAGCTTCGTCCCTGTAAGATCGCCGCCGACGTCGGTCCCAACGGATCCGAGTTTGTGGCAGGACGCGCATTGCGCTGCGAAGAGCGACGGCGCGTCGACGGGCGCCGCAGGATTGCCGCGTCCGCCCCCGCCGCCAGGCGGCGCACCTGCGCCGGCCGGCGGCGGCGCCGCGCCGGGTGTCCCAGGGCCGCCCGGCCGCGCGCCACCTCCACCGCCACGGCCAGCGAGGAAGATCATGCGCTCGAAGATCTCCTGCTTCGTCATGCCGGGCCCGCGTCCGCCGCCGCGACCGCCGCCGCCGCCGCGGGCAGGAGCCGCCGCGGGATCGCCCGCCGGCGCTGCCACGGGCGGCGCCTCGAGCGGCGCCAGCGCCGGAACTTTCTCGTACGCCACCTTCTTCTCGTCCGCCGAGAAGGCCTCCAGGCTCTCGTCAAACATCTGCTGGACGAAGCTGAACATGCCGCCGCGCCACCGGCTCGCGCGCGCGAAGATCTCGGTCAGCTGCGCCTTCTGGGCGGCCGTCCAGCCCGTCTTGATGGTGCGCAATCCGTACAGGTAGTGAAGCTGCAGTGCCTGGTTATCGTCGCCCTTCGGCATCACCGCGAGAATCTTCGCGATCGCCCCGGGCTGCTGCGTGTACGCGAGCGTCAGCGCCAGATCCCGGTTCAGCCGCTCATCGCAGGAAATCGTCGATGCGGCGGGCGCACAGCTGTTACCCGCCGTGCGCGACGGAAACTGCGGCGCCAGGATGCCGTAGAGCTCTTCCCGCTGGACCGGGCTCAATCCGCCCGGCAGCTCCGTCATCGTGAATTGAAAGACGCGCAACAAGCGAAGCGTGTCGTCCGCCGACAGCGTCGTGTTTTTCAGCAGCGCAAACTGTTTCTGCACGACCGGCGTGAGATCCTGCGTTCCGGCCGTGCGCACCCACGCGAGCATGCCTTCGATCACGCCCGTGACGTTCGTTTCCTTGGGCACGCGGTCCCGCCACTCAGCCGGCGCCGTGCGTTCGAGCGCGATGCGCGCCGACCAGCGCACGAACCGATCCCGATCGTTTAGAAGCGGGTAGATCTGCGCTCCAGGCACCAGACTCGGCCGATCCGGCAGCTGCCCCATTCGGACGATTGCCTCGAGGGCGCGGCGGCGCACGAGCGCGTCGGCATCCTGCAGCGCCGTCGCCGCGACCTTCGCCGCGGCTGGTCCAGTGTGGACGCCGGCGACGTAGACCGCCGCAGCGCGCACCGGCTGTACGCGGTCAGTCACGAGCGCCTGAAGAAGCGCGTCGGCCGGGACCGCGCCGTGCCGCTGCATCTCGTACAGCGCGCGGACGCGATCGATCGGGTCAGCCGCCGCATCTCGCGCGACGCGCTCGAGCTCGGTGCCGAACGCAGTCCCCATCGACGCCTTCGCCTTCTCGATCGCCGCCCAGCCCCAGGTCGAAAGCGGCTGCGGCTGACGGATGACCGCGAAGATGCCGCTCATGTCGGGCTGCGCCGGGCGCGGGCCCGTGTACCGCACCCGCCAGAAGCCACCCTCGGTGTTGCGGCCGCCGGTCGTGAAGTAAAGCATCCCGTCCGGCGCGATCTCGATGTCCGTGATGTTCAGCGGCTCGCCGTGGATGAATTCGCCGGCGTCGGTCCTGGCGCGGTACGTCGCGCCATCCGGCGTGAGTGCCGTGAACAGCAGACGGCCGCGCGACCAATCGGCTTCGAGCAGGTTGTCGAAGAACTCGCGCGGGTAGGCGTAGCTCTGGTACGTCTCGACCCCGACTGGCGAGCCGCGATTGAGATCGCGGACCGGCGGCAGCGAGTCGACGTACCACGTCGGGTACTTGCCCGAGCCGTTGCGGTAGCCGTAGTTGCCGCCTGGAATTCCGTGAACGGTCCGAACTTGCCGGTACCACGGCACGCCAAGCTCGGGCTCCATATCGCTGTCGAACCAGAACGCTTCGCCGAGCAGCGTGTACGCAAAGTCGTAGGTGTTGCGGTTGCCGCCGGTGACGACGCTGAAGATTTTCTTGTCGGGATCGACGCGGTAGAGCGCGCTGTGCACCCCGTCACGCTGGCTGGTCCCGAAGTTCTCGAGGTACGGGAGAAACTGCGCTTCCTTGTCGCCAAGGATCAGCGAGTTGTGATCCAGATGCTGGTTGATGGGCGTCCCGGCGTTGTTGCCGGACATGTACATCACGCTGCCGTCCGGACCGCGCCGGATGGCATGCGCACCGTGGTCCTCGATCGACCCTGGCAGAAACGCCAGGCGCTCGGTGATCTCTGCCACGCCGTCGCCGTTCGCGTCGGTCATCTTGAAGAACCCGGATTGACCGCCGCCGCCTCGGCCACCGCCGCCTCCGCCGCCCGCCCGCCCTGGCGCGCCACCGGGCGGCCCGCCGGCCGCCCCACCGGGCGGCCCACCTCGTGCCCCGCCGCCCGGCGCCCCAGCCACGGCGGGCAGTCCGCGACCGCCGGTCAGCCGGCTGCCGCGAACGCTGCCCTGACTCTGGAGCAGCCCGACCAGTTCGCTCGTCTCACGCGCCTGCTCCTCCGGAGTGAGCACCGGCATGCACGATCCGTAGACCGTCGTCCCGTCCACCCACAGGCCCTGGCACGTCGTGACTTTGTCGGAAATCACCTGTTCTGATTCGTAAATGCCGTCCTTGTCCTTGTCGATCAAGCGCCGCGGCGTGTCGAATTCCTTGGCGACGACGGGTTGGCCGTTGACGTCGAACGTGAGCACGACATAGCTGTCCGTGTTCGTCGGCCGGTTCATCCGCTCGACGACAAAGTTCGGCAACGTGCTGAACTCGCGTTCGGCGACGATTTGCGTTGCCCGCGGCTGTGGCATGACGGGCGCGCGCTGAGAAGCGGCGACTGCGGTGACGACCGCGATCGCCCCAATGGTCAGAACCGGCACACGAGGCATCGACACGAGTCCCCCTCAGAACGTGAAACGCGCGCCAAGCTGGATCCGGCGTGCGCTTCGTGTCGCACCTGTGAGCGACCCGAAGTTTGGTAGTCCGGTGGCAGCCGTCGTGGCGTTCGCCAGCGCCTTCGTGGTGTAGTCGAATTGCGCATTCGAGTTGAGCGCGCTCCACTGGTTGGCGTTGAACGCGTTGTACAGCTCGATCCGGAACTGGAAGCTCTTCCCTTTCGAGAGCGCCACGTTCTTGAAAAGCGACAGGTCCCAGTTGACATACCCGAGACCAAGATACTCATCGCCGCGCGAGTCGCCGAACCAGTACTGATCTGTCGCCGGCGCCACGCACTCCGTCCGGAATTGGCGGTAGAACGATCGCTCGCTTCTCGGGAGGTTCGGATCGCAGGTGTAGTGCACACGCGAGCCCATGCCCGAATTGATCTGACCATTCCCGACGAGCGCACCGGTTGGCACATTCGTGTAGCTCCAGCCGATCGCCCCATACGGCCCGCTCTGGAACGTGCCGACGCCAGACACCTGCCAGTTGTCGAAGACCGATTTCACGATCACGTGATCCCAGACGCCGCTCAAGCCGGGCACGTGGTACGAGAAGTTCACGCGCGCGGTGTGCGGCCGGCGGCCGGCCGACGTGTAGAACCGATCGCGATTGGCGTCGTCCAGACCGCAGTCTGTCAGCTGCGCCACGTCCTGGCAGTTCGGATCGAGCTCCCAGGCAATGTTCTGCAGCCGCTTGTTCACGAGCTCGTACGTGTACGCCGCTCCAAAACTGAGGCCGTTAGCCAGCCGACGGGTCAGCGACAGTTGCAAGGAATGGTAATCGGCGTAGCCGTTCTGACCGAAGACGACGATACTGCTGAAACCCTGATAGGGCCGGAGCAAATCGTCGGGCAGCGGCTGGGCCTGGCCGTTGCTGATGTTGGTGGGATCGAGGCTGCTCGGCAGGAACCGATAGCCCGGCGGGCGGCCGTTCAATTGAATCTGATAGGTCGGCGCGCCAGCGCCGCTGACGGCCAGCTGGTTCCGCGATGCGCTACCGACGTAGGCAAAGTCGACGACGAGGCCCTTCATCTTCGGCAGGAAACCGAGGTCGCGCTGGACGCCGACGTTCCAGTTGTACGTGAGCGGCGGATTGAACGTCGGCCAGTACGAAACGTTGCGAGGCGAATTGAGCAGCGTCGCGTTCTGGAGCTGCGGTACGGTCGTGAAGTTCAGCGTGTAGGTCTGGAGCACCGGGGGCTGCTGGACGAGCGCGATGAACTCGTGATCGGGGAACCGATCGTAATAGACGCCGGCGCCGCCTCGAAACGACGTCAGGCCATCGCCTCTGGGGTCGTACGCAAACCCGACGCGCGGACCGAGTTTCAGCGCTGGGAAACCCGTGTCGCTGAAGACGTTGCCGTTCTCGTACACGACCATGCCGTTGTACGGATCCCCCGAGCCTGGGACCATGCGGCCGATGTTGACCGTCGGCCCAACGACGCCATTGATCGGATTGACCGACAACCGCTGGCCGTTCACGAGGGTCGGCTGATAGAGGGTTGGCGCCTTCGCCGTTTGCCAGATCAGCGGCTCGAACTGCGCGACCGCATCGCCGTCGGTGTAGGCCGGCGTGATTCGATAGAAGCGCAGCCCGGCATCCAGCGTGAAGTTGCGCGAGACGCGCCAGTTGTCCTGGAGGTACCACTCGAGATTGTAGAAGACGCCGTGGCCGACGGCCCGCCGATCCGATTCGGTGTACTGCTGAATGCAGCCCAGAAGCGCATTGGCAATCCCGATGTTGGAATTACAGGGATTCTGGTTCCCATTCGCCGTGCTGAAATCGATCACTCCGTACGGCGCAGCCCCAGCGGCGGCAGGACGCAGCGTGTAGTCGACAAACACCCCGGCCTTGAGATTGTGATTCCCCTTGAGCTTGGAAACATTAGCGGAGAGATTCCAGGCCTTGTTGTAGCCGAAGAAGGGAAACCGATCGTTCTCGTTTTGCGGTCCGTAGTTCGGCGGGTTCGGCGTGAGACCGCCGTTGAAGTTCACCCCAGGCACGATCGGCACGCGAAACGCGCTGTTGGCCTCCGGGAAGAACTGATTCCAGCCTGGGAGCACCGTCCGGCGGTCGAGCCGATCCAGCTGGTCATCGAAGACCTCGTTCAGCTCCTGGTGCGACCACGTCATCCCGACCGTCGCCTCCATCACCGTCGAGGAATTGAACGTGTGCAGCAGCGTGTTCACGACCCCGAACGTCCGGATCGAAGCCTTCTGTGGAATGACCGGCCACCCGGCCTCGAACCGGTTGTTCCCGCTCAGCTCGTAACCCCACTGCCCGCGCGAATAGAACGTCGTGTTCTGCGCGAGATTGTAGTCCACCCGGACCACCTGGTCGCTCCGGCTCAGCTTCTGGTCCGATTGATAAACGTGATTGTTGCCGTTGGCGTCCATCGGCTGATTCGGCATGGGCAGCAGACTGAGCAGCGACAGGCCGTGTGAGTTGATCCGGTCCGAGGGGATTCTGTTGTCCGTGAAACACGCTGGGCCACCTGACGTGGCGTTGCACGCGCCGGTCCTGGTCGGATCTTTGATGAAGAGCAGCTGCCCCTGCAGATTGCGCGTCTGCGAAAAATCGCCCGCGCGCTCGAGCGCTGTCGGAACGCGGCGCAGCGTCAACGTCCCGGGATCGTGTCGCGGCAGCAGGTCCTGTGAGAAGAAGAAGAACAGCTTGTCCCGATTCCGGTTGAAGTCAGTGCCCGGCAGAAGAATGGGACCGCCCAGCGTCCAGGCCGTGTTGTTGTACCGGTAGTACGGCTTGTCGCACTGCGCGAGCTGAGCGGCTTGCGGGGTCTGGCCGGCCGCCTCGGCGGCACGGGCGAGGTCGCAGTTCTGTTTGCGCTGCCACTCGTTGGCGTTGAGCGCCTCGTTTCGCAGATAGAACGCGCCGGACCCATGGAAATTCTTCGATCCGCTGCGAGTGACCACGGTAATCGTCGCGCCGGAGCTGCGGCCGTACTCGGCCTGGAAGCTCGACGTCTGCACCTTGATCTCGGCGATCGAGTCCAGTGCCGGGCTGGCGTAGTTGCCGCTGTTGGCGCCCGTGTCCTTGTTGGTGACTCCGTCGAGGTTGAAATTGAACGACGACCGTCCATTGATTGTGAGGTTGTTGACGTTGCCACTTCCCGAAAACTCCGGGCTGGCCGTCATCACGACCCCGGGCAGCATGGCGATGTACTCGGTGAAGACGCGTCCTTTGCTCGCGATCTCTTCGATCTGCTCGCGCGGGACGGTCGCCGATCGCGCCCCGTCGGTCGTCCGGACCAGCGGCGTGTCGCCTTGCACGGTCACCGCTTCGGCGAGCTGGCCCAACTCGAGGGTGATCGGACGGAGCGTCAGCCGCTCGGTCGCACTGAGCACGACGCCCTTCTGCTCGTAACTCCTGAAGCTCGTCAGGGTCACCTTGACCGTATAGGTGCCCGGGAGCAGGCCCGTGAAGCGGAATGTCCCGTCTGCACCGGTAGCCGCCATTCTGGTGGTATTCGTCGCTTCGTTGATCACCGTGACCGACACTCCGGGGAGCATGGCCTGACTGACGTCGACGACCGAGCCCGAGAGCTCGCCCGTCGCGCCTTGCGCGAAGACCTGGCTGACGGCGCCGTCCGACGCGAGAACGAACGCGATCAGTAGAGCTACCTTGAAGCTTTGACGCCACATGACGCAGCCTCCATTGAACCAACGCCGGCCGAGCTGCGCTTGTCCCACGCAGATTGGTGGAGAGCAACTGGCTGGCGTGGACGGAAGCTACGCGCATGGTCCATGCGCGTCTATCCCGAACGGCTGAAAAGATCTGAAAAGAGATGAATCGTCGTCGTTTCTCACTCCGAAATGAATCGCGATCGAGCCCTGGAGGACTGGGCAGAGACCGAAAACAGGCGAATCTGACCTAAACTGCACACTCGCGCGATGAGTCAGCCACGTTTGGCTCCATAAAAGGAGCCGCGCCGACTTGACTTGCATCGCTGTGCCCGCGACACTTCCCGATTGACCCGGCTTGCCGGGTCGGGGGCGGGGTGCGACCAAACAACCATGGCCCAGCCACTGCGAGCCGCCGACCGATATGAATTCGGTCCCTTCGTCGTGGACGCTGCCAGGCGCGTGCTCTGGCGTAACGGTCGTCCTGTCCCGATCACGGCCAAAACGTTAGACCTCCTCCTGGCGCTGATCGATCGACGCGGACGCATCGTCGGCAAGGAAGAACTGCTCGGCCGAATCTGGCCGGACACGACCGTGCAGGAGAACAACCTCGTCCGGCAGATGTCGACCCTGCGCCGGGTACTCGGTCAGCGCCCCGATCAGCACGACTACATCGTCACGATTCCCGGGCAGGGGTACGAATTCGTCGCGCACGTACGAGACGTGAGCACAGTCCAGGACGACGGGCCAACAGGCGGGATGAGCGGAGGCGCCGCGCGACAGATCGAGATCCTGCCCTTCGAGGCAGCCGGTGGCGTGCTGCCGGCAGGCGGCGTGCCAGCGGCCCGCGGCCGGGTGCCGGCATGGCTGATGGGAAGCGCGGCCGGAATCCTCGTGGCGCTCGCCGGCGTCTTCATCCTGTCTCGCCCGTCTAATCAATCGACGTCCGAATCGCCACGCGCGCTGCAGCGCATCACCTACGACGACGCGTCGCTCCCGCGCGAGCCCGCCTGGGCACCCGTGGGCGACCGGATCGCCTACACGAGCGACCGCGCCGGAAACGCCGACATCTGGACACAGCGCATCGGAGATCCGAGTCCCGTCCGGCTCACCACGTCCGAAGCCAACGAAACGGAGCCGGACTGGTCGCCGGATGGCGGCCGTCTGGTGTTTCGCTCGGAGCAGGACGGTGGCGGACTGTACGTGATTGCCGCTGGCGGCAGCGGGCTCCGTCAAATCGCGACCTTTGGGTACGAGCCGCGCTGGTCCCCGGACGGGATGCGAGTCCTCTTCAAGAAAGCCAATGTGCTGCGCGGCTCGCCGCAGCTCTATACCGTCGGCCTCGATGGCAGCCCGCCGCGGCGCTTGCGAGAAGATTTGCTGGCTGATTTCGTGGCGCTTCGCGCCGCCTGGCATCCCGACGGCCGGGTTTCGGTGTGGGGCACGACCCGAGAGGCGCCGCGGCGTTTCGTGACGGTCCCGATCGACACCGGGCCGGCGGTTGAATCGACGTTCGCCGACCAGATCGATGAGGCGCTGCGCGACGTGTCGCCAGGGCGCTTCGTCTGGGCACGCTCGCGCGATCACATCTACTTCGAAGCGCGCACAGGCGAGACCCGCAATCTCTGGCGCGTCCGCGTCGATCCCCGGACGCTGCGATGGATCTCCGGACCCGAGCGGCTGACGACGGGCGCTGGCGAGGATGAGCGTCCGGCCTTGTCACCCGACGGTGGCAGGCTTCTGTTCACGACACGATTCAGCCGGACGCGTTTGTGGGCGTTTCCGTTCGACAGCGTGTCTGGACAGCTCTCTGGTGCACCGCAGCCGCTCACCTCGGGCTCGGGCGGCGAGGTCGATGTCGATTCCGCGCCGAGCGGATCGAAACTCGCGTATCGCGCCGCCCGGGCGGGACGCAGCGAGCTTTGGGAGCGCTCGGTGTTCGACGGAACGGAGCGCCTGCTCCTGTCGAGCGATCAATGGCGATACACCAAACCCCGCTGGTCGCCCGACGGCGTCTGGCTGGCTTATTCGCGGCTCGACAAGAATTCGCGATCGCTGGGCGCCGTCGCCCGGTTCGGCACCGATGGGCGGGGCGAACAGGTCCTGACGCGTCCTGGCGACGTCGATCTCGTGCCGTGGGCCTGGTCACCTGACGGCATGGCCATTCTCGGTGCCTGCAGGTTCAGCACGGCCGATCGGTTTTCTGCCTGTCTGCTGCCAATCGGCGATGGCGCGACGGTCGCGGGCAAGGCGGCGGTCCGCGTCATCGCCTCCGATCCGAAGCGCGATCTCTTCTGTCAGGGGTTCTCGCCCGATCAGCGGTGGATCAGTTTTCTGGCGATCGATCCGAACGATGTCACCACGTCAACGCTCTACGTCACGGCAGCCAGGGGCAGCCCCTGGACAGCCATGAGCGATGGCACGTCGTTCGAGGACAAACCTCGGTGGGCCGCCGACGGGCGGACTCTCTACTTCGTGTCGAATCGCTCGGGTCTGCCCAACGTGTGGGGACGCCGCTTCGATCCAGACTCAGGCGGGCCGATCGGCGACGCATTCCGCGTCACGGCGTTCAACGGGCCGCAGTTCATGCTCACGCCTCGGACGGCGGAGATGGACATCGCCTTGACCGGGCGGCAATTGCTGCTGCCGATGACCGAATCGCGCGGGGAGATCTGGATGCTCGACCGGGTCAATCGCTAGAGAGCGTCCGCCTCGATTCGTCGCCACCCACATCCGAGAGTCGGTTTCGCACAGCGCAACAGACTCGTCTCAGAATCGAATCGCTTCCTTCTTCATCTGAATGCGCTTGAACTCGATGTTCGGTACCTTCTTCAAGTCGTCGAGCGACGCGAATTTTCCGTTCTGCTCGCGGTAGGCGACGATGGCGAGCGCATCGGCGCGCTTGATGCCGAACCCGCTCTGCAGTTCCTCGACCGTGGCGGTGTTGACGTTGATCAAGAGCGGCAGCGCCGCCGCGAGGTACTCGAGAATCACCGGATAGTCGTCGTCGCTCACTTTCGCGCCACGCACCACCATCGCATTGATCGTTTCCTCCCAGTCTTCACGGGTCTGATGCCGGGTCGCGATTTTTTCCGGCGGATGGCAGGTCGCGCAAACGCGGAAGGTCGTGTCCCTTCCGGGGCCGGCAGGAAACAATCGATTCAACTCTTCAGGAGCCAGCGCTGACGGCATCGGCGAGGCGGCGGCTGGCGGTGCCGACTGTTGAGGCCCGCCGGCGATCGAGACGCTCAACCCCGCGCTCCAGGTCGCCACGACCATGGCGATCAGCAGTCGCATCGCACCGTGTCTCCCGCTCGTCAGTATCGCACTTTTCTCGCCTTTGCCTGGCGCCGGATTAGTTTCGCATTGCGCAATATCATCGAGGGATTGACGCGCGTGTTTTTCGGGCGCATGTTCCTCAATCAGCGCGAGGCGATGCGGTCGATCGCGAATCGATTTCCCGCCTGAGGACGAACCATGCGAAGGCTGCTTGCACTGATCGTGGCCGTGTCAGGGACGGGGGTCTGGGCCGCGGACTTCATGACTGCCGGCGTCGATCCCGGACGTACCGGTTGGGTGAAGGACGAAAAGGTGTTCACGACTTCGAATGTCAAGGACATGAAGTTGTTGTGGAAGACCAAGCTCGACAGCACGCCGCGCGAAATGCACAACCTCTTTCCGCCGATCGTGCTCTCGAGCGTCACGACCTCGGCGGGGCCGAAGGAGATCGCCGTCGTGGCCGGCATCTCGGATGACCTCTGGGGGATCGACACGGCGACCGGCCAGGAAGTCTGGCACAAGCACTTCGACAGCACCTATCAGCCGCCCGCGGCGGGCGGACCCGGCGGAGGACAGGGCGGCACGTTGTGTCCGGGCGGCCAGACCGCCGCACCGACCGCGGGTCCCGGCGGCACGCCCGGCAGCTACGTCGTGTACGCAGTGTCGTGGGACGGGAGGCTGCGTCGCGTGAACGCCGCGACGGGCGAAGACCTTGTGCCGCCCGCCAAGTTCATGCCGCCGAACGCGAAGCCCTGGTCGCTCAATCTCGTCAACGAGGTCATCTACACCGGCATCTCGCAGGGCTGCGGCGGCGTGACGTTTTCGTTTTTCTCGTACGACCTCAAGACGAATAAGGCCAGCGCGTTTCTCCCAGGCGGCGGCGGACTCTGGGGACGCCGTGGGCCCGCTGTGACCCCGGAAAGCACGGTGTGGATGGGCACGGGCGACGGCTACTACGAGCCGGAAGCCGGCCACCTGGGCAACTCCCTGGTGGCGGTGAAGCTGGACGCCAATCAGCAGCTCCAGCCGGCCGGCTGGTATGCACCGCCGAACGTGAACTGGCTGTGGCATCGCGATCTCGACATCAACGTCTCGCCGATCTCGATCGACTTCAAAGGGAAGCATCTCCTCTTCGGCACGAGCAAGGAGTGCCGCATCTGGATGGTCGATCGCGACGTCGTGACCAACACGACGCCTGGCTCGAGCCACCAGCAAATGCTCGACCGCAGCCCGCTCATCTGCAATCCCGGCGCGCGGTACGACGCGGCCGGCGTCTGGGGATCGTTGGCGGTGTGGGTGCAGAACAATCAGCTGCATCTGGCCGTGCCGTTCCTCGGCAAGCTCGCCGATACCTACGACTCGCCGGTGCAGATCGGCAAACCGCAACTCGGCGGGGTCGCAGTCCTCAAGATCGATGACACGAAATGGAAGTTCGTACCCGAATGGACGTACGGCGACATCGATCAGGGTGATGAGGCCGTTTATGCGAACGGCGTGCTCTTCGTGAATGCGGCCGGCGAGGACACGTACCAGGTGCAGGCCGAGCGCGCATGGAACGAGCCGCCACGAGTGCAACCGCCGGGGGGCGGCCGCGGGAGCGCCGTACGCATCGCGAATTCACGCCGCGCGGCGATCTACGCCTTCGAGGCAGCCAGCGGCAAACTCCTCTGGTCGAGCGGCGATCAGATCACGTCGTGGAACCACGGCAGCGGGATGACCGCTGTCAACGGGAAGGCCTACATCGGGACGTTCGACGGCACGCTTTATTGCTTTGGCGTCCCACTCGCGGCGAAGTAAAGGGCGGCTATGAAACGAACCACACGCACGCTCCGCCAGCGACTCCCCGGCGCGGTCGGCACGGCTGCGCTGCTGAGCACGATGGTATTTGCCCAGAGTCCCGGCCAGCAACAAGCGCCACCGCAACAGCCGCCGGCCGGCGCGGGCGGACAGGCCGGACCGGCGGGACCTGGCGGCGGTGGATTTGGCGGTGGCGGTGGACGCGGCAGCGGCTGGTCGACCAGCCGGGGCGATGCGCAACGCACGGGATCCGTCAAGAACGATGCGTACATCTCGGTGGACGATCTCTCGAAGCCGGGGTTTGGACTCGAGTGGACCGTGACTGTCGGCCGCACTCCGGGTGAGACCTTGGGCGAAGCCGTCGGCAACAACACGGCGCAGCTGAATCCGGCGCCCGGTGACATCGCGGGCAGCGCGAACAACGTCTACGGCTACGAGGTCGACACCGGCTCGATCGTGTGGACGCGCCATCTGGACGTGTCGGGCGGCGGCGCGCGAACCGCTGCCTGTCCGGGCGGACTGACTGCCGGCGTGACGCGCTCGACTCCGCTCACCGGCGGGGTGACCGGCGGCGCGCTCGGCCGTCTGGGCAGTCCGTTCGGCGCCATGCGCGGCGCAGTGGGCGCGCCAGGGGAAGGGGTGCCACCGGAGATTCTCGCGCGCGCCGGTGGTCGCGGCCGCGCCGCGCCGGGAGGCGCTCCAGGTCCGGCAGGCGCGAATGCACCAGGTGCCCCGGGAGCGGCCGGAGCCGGCGCAGGCGCGCAGGGCGCCGCCGGCGCCAATCGCGGCGCGGCTCCGCCCCAATTGGGAGATCCGGCGGGTCGCCCGGGAGGTCCGGGCGGTCCCGGCGGCGGCGGCCGCGGATCGGCCCCTGTCTACACGATCACCAGCGACGGCCTGCTGCGCACCATCGGCCAGCAGGAAGGCAAGGAGATCGGACAGCCGACGCCGTTTCTTCCCGCGAACGCTCGCGCGTCCAGCATCGTCGTCGTGAACCAGATCGTCTACGCGACGACGATCAACAACTGCGGCGGCGCCGCCGACGGTGTGTGGGCGCTCGAACTGAACAACCGTAACGCGGTGAAATCGTGGAAGTCAGGCGCCAGTCCTGTCGGCCACATCGCCTTCTCGACCACAGGCACGCTCTTCGTCGCGCTTGGCGACGGGCCCTCCGCGCCTGGTGGCCGGGCCGGCGTCGCGGCGGCGTACGCCAACGCGATCGTCGCGCTCGATCCACTGACGCTCGCGGTCCAGGACTGGTTCACGATGCCCGGCGCGTCGTTCTCCACAAGCCCCGTCGTGTTTCCCGTGAGCGGCAAGGAGATGGTCGCGGCCGCGACGAAGGACGGACGTGTGTTTCTGCTCGATGCCAGTTCGCTCGGGGGCGGAGATCACAAGACGGCTGTCGCAGTCTCCGCAGCAACCAACGCGTCGAAGACCTGGTCGCCGTCAGCGCTCGCCTCGTGGGAAGACGAGGCGAAAACGCGCTGGATCGCGCTGCCGGCGACAGCAGGTGTGACGGCGCTGAAGGTCAACGGCAACACGCTCGAGCCGGGCTGGAAATCAGCCGTGATTCTGGCGTCGGCATCCGCTCCGATCGTCGTCAACGATGTCGTGTTCGCATTGAACGAGGGCGCAGGATCGTCGCCTGCGGTGCTGTACGCGTTGGATGGATCGAACGGGAAGGAAATCTGGAACAGCGGCAAGACCCTGAAGTCGGCATCGCGCACGCCGCTGTGGTCCAACAGCGGTCAGGTGTACGTCGCTACCACAGATCGGACCCTCTACGCCTTCGGCTTCGCGCAAGAGCGCCATACGGAGCGGTGATCATGAAGCAGCGCCTCGTCGCAACCATTCTCGTCGTCATGCTGGCGGTCATGAGTGCCGTCGCGTTCGCAGTACAAGGGACTGGACAGGCTCAGACGGGTGCCCCACAAGGCGCACCGCAAGGTCCACCGCCCGGCGGCGGACCGGGCGGCGGTCGCGGCGGCGGCATCCCGGGCGCGACTCCCGAGCAGACTCAAGCGCTGGCCGACATGACCACCGCGCTGGGCCCGCCCACCCTGGCGGCGACGACGGCGCGTAACGAGCTCGGCGCGGCCGCGCTTGCCGATGCGCGCAACGAGGCGGCGCTCAAGGCCGCCGCCGACAAAGTGCAAGCGGCGGAGCTCGAACTCGCATCGAAGCGCGCGGACGAGTTTGCGAAACTGCAAGCGGGTCCAAACAAGTTGAACGCGGATCAGATCATCGCGCTCATCGCCGCGGGCGGTGCGGCCGGTGGGCGTGGCGGCGGCCGGGGCGGACCCGGCGGACCGGGTGGGCGTGGCGGTGCTCCCGCCGGCGCCGCGCCAGCGCCCGGCGCCCCAGCCGCGGCCACCCCACAGGCCGGCGCGCCCGCGCAAGGCAATCCGCCGCCAGCCGGTCCGCCCGGAGGAGGACGCGGCGGCGTCTCGTTCAGTCCCGCGCAAGGCTTGGCGCTGGCCGCGATGACCATCCCGCAGACGGCCGTGCAGGCCGCCGCCGACGCGCGGACCGCGCTCGTCCGCGCGAGCCTGACGCTGCCTGCGAATGCGGCCGACCTGCGGACGAAAGCGGGCGCCGTTGCCAACAGCGAACGGACGCTTGCCGTCGCACGCGCCAGCGAGCTCGCACGCGCCGGCGGAACGGGTCTGAAACTCACGATCGAGCAGCTCGCCGCCATCGTCGCGAACAACGGCTTGCCGCGCGGCGGCAACACGTCGCCCGGCGGCACGTTCGAGTATGGCGACTACACCGGGTTCACGAAGATCTGGGACGGCCGTACGCTCACCGGCTGGAACGGCGAGACCGACGCGTGGTCCATCGAGAACGACGCGATTCACATGGACACGGCGAAGAAGCCCGGGCAGCACCACATCCATTTCACTGGCCTGCCCGGCGTGAGCCCGATTCTGAAGGACTTCGATCTGAAGGTCGAGTTCAAGACGAGTGCCGGCAACTTCAACGGCGGCATCCAGTACCGCAGCCGGCTGCTGACGGGGCACGGACCCAATCGGTCAATCTACGATCCGGCGACGATCGCCGATCCGCTCGGCCAGCCGCTGCCGCCGAACCTGACGACGCAGGCGGCGACCAACGCCGCGGGAATCGCGGGCCAACCGTGGCAGGTGAGCGGTTATCAATTCGACATCACCGGCAACAACCTGGGGTCGCTCTACGAAGGCCAGGGCCGCGGCGTCATTGTCAACGCCGGCGAGGTCGTCCAGCTCTTCCCGGGCGGTCTGAAGTACGTGATTGGCCGCGCGGCGGATAATCCGGCGCAGTATTCGCGTCCGAATCTGGGGCTGGACGGCGAATGGAATCAGATCGAGATCATCGCGCGCGGCAACTCGCTGGTGCACATTCTGAACGGCCACGTCATCACGGTCACGACCGATGACGATCCGATGCGGCGCGCGTTCCAGGGCATCCTGTCGCTGCAGTGCGAGGGCGGCGCGATCTGGTACCGCAACGTTTATCTGAAGCACCTGGAACCGATTACGACGCCGTCGGCCAGATAGAGACGGTTACATGTCCTTCTTGGGTAGGGCCAACGGCGCGAAGCCGCCCCGGTAGTCTTTCCGCCCATCATGTCGGCGACGTCGGGCGTATTTTCGTGTTGCGAAACGCGCCACGACTAGTATAGATGTGATTCGCGCTCATGATATCGATTTCAATGCTCGCCGGCGTACGCTGGCCATGACGCTGGGTTTTGCAGCATCAAACGATTCGGTACGGGCGTGACGCGCCGCAAATGCGGCCATCACACGCTGTCGTTCGGTGGATCTGCTTGACTTGCACCGCACGAGACGCTTAAGTCAACGAGCAACCGATGCCCGATCGCTACACGCCTCTTCCCCAACACAAGTTCTCGTTCGGCCTGTGGACAGTCGCCAATCGCGGCCGCGACCCGTTCGGCGACGTGGTGCGTCCGAACCTCTCGCCGGTGGACGCCGCGGCGCTCCTCGGCGAGGTCGGCGCGTGGGGCGTGAACCTCCACGACAATGACCTCGTGCCGATCGACGCGACGCCGGCCGAGCGCGACCGGATCGTCCGCGACTTCAAGAAGGCCTGCGACGCGCACAGGCTCGTCGTGCCGATGGCGACCGTCAACCTGTTCTTCGATCCGGTCTTCCGCGACGGCGCCTTCACCGCGAACGACCCGCGGGTGCGCGCCTACGCCGTGCAGAAGACGCTGCGTGCCATGGATATCGGCGCGGAGCTCGGCGCGAAGATCTTCGTGCTCTGGGGCGGACGCGAAGGCACGGAGACCGACGCGTGCCGGCGGCCGGACGAGGCGGTGAAGCGTCTGCGCGAGGCCGTCAACTACCTCTGCGAGTACTCGATCGACCGCAAGTACGGGTTCCGGTTCGCGCTCGAGGCCAAGCCGAACGAGCCGCGCGGCGACATCTACATGGCGACGACCGGCGCCTACCTTGGCTTCATCTCGACGCTCGCGCATCCAGATCTCGTCGGCCTCAATCCGGAGGTCGCGCACGAGCACATGGCCGGCCTCAACTTCACGCACGCGGTCGGCCAGGCGTGGGAAGCCGGCAAGCTTTTTCACATCGATCTCAACGACCAGGCGTTCGGCCGCTACGATCAGGATTTCCGCTTCGGCGCCGCCAATCCGAAGTCCGCGTTCTTTCTGGTGAAGTTCCTCGAAGACGTCGGCTACGACGGGCCGCGCCACTTCGACGCGCACGCGTACCGCACCGAAGATTACGACGGCGTGAAGGCCTTCGCCCGCGGCTGCATGCGGACGTATCTCATCCTGGCCGAGAAGGCGAAGCGCTGGAACGCGGACGCGGAGATTCAGGCGCTGCTCAAAGCCGCTTCCGCGCAC
>Ga0111538_10003396_pt1 | contig 22283 bp, 21 predicted proteins | sample SoiMethybrSBSTD1_FD_79669 | JGI IMG/M metagenome (GOLD analysis project Ga0111538, IMG submission 79669) | Bulk soil microbial communities from a Populus tree surrounding site in Tennessee, USA - Soil MetaG P. TD hybrid SBSTD1 (version 2)... | ecosystem: Environmental > Terrestrial > Soil >...
CCGCTACCGAGCAGAATGATGAAGAAGATGACCTTCCAGAACAGCGCGACCCTTGTCTGAAGAAAGGCGCGTTCCTCCTCGCTGTTCTCGGTGCCGATCGGGGGTGGTCGCTGACCGGGAGGACTGTTCATCAGCTAGCGGACGCGGACGTTGAAGGACCGGCTGAAGAGGTATCCCGTATTCAAAAACCAGTCGCCAGCCCGCCCCAGCAAAGACGGAGAATTTGACAGCATACCTGCCGTGGCCTTCTCACACTGTGCTAAACAGAACAGCCTGCTAAAGGTGGGTGTCGCCTCTTCGAAGAGCGTCGTGTCGATGCTCGTGCTGGTTTACTGCCCACCACCGCAACTGTTTGCGCGACGGGTACCTGCCGTCGCTGATCCCGGTGAATACCGGGATCAGCGATGTCAGGTTCGCGCCATCACGTTCTAAGGGCTGACGGTTCGCGCGTCGCGGTCCAGTTCGCGTTCCACCAGCAGCGCATCCAGACTCAACGACCCGGCGCCTGCGTGGGCTATGAACAGCGCCGCGCCGAGCATCATCAGGTTCCGGACGAACAGGGTGAGCTGCATCGAGAACATCGCCGGATCGCTCACCGCCCAGAAGGCGTGCATCATGAGCGTCACCGGCACGAGGAACACGACCAGCAGCCAGGCGCCAAGCCTGGCTCGATACCCGAGCAGAAGGCTCACCCCCCCTGCGAGCGCGATGACGCCGGACAGCGGAACCAGCAGCCCGGGCATCGGTACGCCCTGCTGCGCGGCGGACGCGATCGTGGCCGGGGTGAAATGGCCGGCCGACGCGAGGATGAAGACAACGGCAAACAGCTGTCGCCCTGCGAGGGCGAGGTAGCTCAAGTCGCCCTGACAGACTCCCCTTTTCTGATTGACCATGGCGCCTGCTTTCTTGGCCGACGAGTGAACTGGGCGTCGATCCGCCCGGGCCGCGGGAGGTCGCGCGTTGAAAAGAGGCTCAGCGCTTCTGCCCGGACGTCCCGATCGCCGCGTCGCCACCCGTTCGGACGGCCAGCAGCGAAACCTTGACCTGGATCTCGTCGCGGACGCCGACGCCGAGATAGGTCGGCGCCGGAATCTCGAACTCCGACACCTTCACCGGGAACTGCGCCTGGACGCGGATCTTGCCGTCCTTCTCCTGCAGCTCCGCTGCGCCGGTCACTTTTCTCTTCTGGCCGTGCAGGCTCAGCATGCCGGTGAAGACCGTCTTGCCTTCCAGTTTCTCGACGCGAATGTCGTCGATGATCGCGGTCGCGAACTCCGGCCCCTTCGCGACCTCCAGGTAGTTGTCCTTCATGTGGCGGTCGCGGATGCTGATGCCGGTCGCGAGCGTCTGCAGCTCGACCTTCAGCGCGCCCCGCGCCGCGCCCTGCTCGCCGGACGCCGGCGTCACGTCGCCGCTCAGGTTCTTCGTCTTCGCTTCGAAACTGCCCCCGACCGTCAGCGGGCACATTACCGTCACCTCGCCGCTGGACACCTTATAGGCATCCGACGCGCCCGCGGGCGCCGCCGCGACGGTCATCAGGGCGATTGCGAACGCACCGATAGCGTTGTTCTTCATCACTCGAGTCATGGGACTTCTCCTTCGTGTCGGTCGTTGAAATTGACAGTGTCGGTGGAACGGAACTACTTCACGGTCTTCACGGCGGCCAGCACGGAGTACGTGCGCGAGCGACCCTTGGCGGCCCCGGCGAACGTATCGCGCAGGGTGAAAGAGACCGTGAGGTTCTCCGAGGCGCGCAGCTGGACGCCGGGCGCGAGGCGGTAAGCGCGGGATTGCGTGAGGCCGTCGACGATCAGCTCTTCGGTACCGAGCGAGGTCACCAGCCATTCCTTCGCGGCGAAGAACACCTGCGTGTGACCGGAGACGTACTGCGTGGTCAGCGAATCCGCCGCCGTCGACGAGCGCCCGGTCAGCTCGTGCTGCGCGAGGATGCCCCAGCGGCCGAACCCGAGCCTGGCGTAGGCACCCACGCTGCGGCGATCGAACGCCGGCGACTGCGAGTCGAGCAGCGAGACGCCGACGACCGCGCGCTGTTTCCAGACGTCGACACCCGCCAGCGCGCCGGCGCCCCACTGTTGCAGGCGCGGGTCTTCGTCTCCGCCAGGCCCGAACACGAACGGCGTGAGCTGCAGGCGGTGCGTGTAGACGAACGCCTTGATCTGCGTCGGGTAGACGGTGGTGCCGGGATCGGTGCTCTTCCGCATGTAGGCCTGCGGGTCGGGGAGGCCAACGCCGGTGGGCAGTTCCTCACGGCCGGCCGACAACTCGATGCCGTGCTTCGGCCGGTATTCCCAGATCGCCTTCGGCACGATGACCTCCACCGATCGACCGGTCTGCGTCGCCGATGTCGGCACCGTTGCGCCCGAGAGGCCGAGCGTATAGGTCAGGCGGTGCCGATCGCTGAGGCGCAGCGAGTTGCGCAGCTGCACCTGGAAGGTCGACGACGTGGTGCTGGTGTGCGACGCCATCGCATTCGCCTGCTGTCCGACGGCGACCAGGCGCAGGTCGTACAGGTAACGACGGCTATCCGCATCGGACGGTGGAATGTCGCGCGCTCGCGCGCTCTGCGCGACGTCGACGCCGCGGCCATACGAGGTCAACAACCCGCCGCCCTGCGGCGACACGTGACACGCCGCGCAGTCGGCGTAACCGAGCCGAATCATGGTCGGCGACGCGATCGCCGGAGTGACCTGCACCACGGCACACAACAACACACCGATAACTACTCGAGACACTTTCATTAGGCGCTCCCTCATCAGTCGCAGCAGTTCCAGACAGCGCTGCGGCGTTGCCGGGCCTTTCGACGTACACGATGTCGTCAGAGCGAAGCGTGACGTGACTGGCGCGGAGTCAGTTAGAAGCGGGATAGCGGGATGGGACTTGCGGCATGTTTGAGCAAAGGAGTTGCCACAATCGATCGCGCCGAATGGTCGCGGCCCGGTCTTGCGGGCGCATTGAACCTATTTCACTGGAGAAATCGGTGATCGCCGCCGCTGGATTGGCGCGCAACAACGCCCACGCCGCGCCGCGGAATCGGGGCAGTATCTGATTCGCGCGCGCCAGGCGAGGGAGCTCGTCACGTAACAGTTACGCTTCCGAAGAAATGCGCGACGCCGAAAAACAGCGCGTTGTCGACTGAGATTGGTGGAAACGGCTCAGTAAAGTAAGAAGTTCATGGGGTGTGAACGCATTACGCGCCCTTTCAATCGCAGCTCGATCTTCGACCAGTCGAAACGCACGCAAAACGACACGATGGCGCGTCGGTGGCGGCGAGCGTCGAAAGACGTCCAACGCGAGCGACCTCGTCCGGGTTCCGACTACGGGTCGCATCGCGCCAAGACTGTGACGAGCCGAAGGACTGAAACTTAAAGAGACTGGGGAAGGCAGCCAGGTTCGTCGGCTTGCCGGCAAGTAGATCTGATTATCCCCACTGGACACAAGGCCCGCAAGAGGGATCACACTGGCGACCTCGAGGGCGGTTCGCGAAACCGCCGCCAGCTTTCGGAGGGTCGATGACTCAATCGCCGCCGAGTGACCTCTTCACACGTCGAGTGTGCCTGCAGGTGGATGGAATGGACGCCATGACCGTGCGGCGCGACGTCGCGTACGGCCCGCCGGAGAGTCGTCTTCGCATGGACGTCTACTACCCGCCCGACGAAACGGACGATAGTCGCTGGCCCGCGGTGATCATCGTGGCAGGCTACCCGGGGACGATGGAACCGCGTCCGACCACCTTGACCTACAAGGAGATCGGGTGGACGGTCTCGATGTGCCAGTTGATCGCCGTGTCAGGCATGGTGGCAATCGCTTATACGAACCGTGACCCTGTCGCGGATCTTCAGGCCGTCTTCGAGCACATTCACGAATGCGCTCGATCGTTGCGGATCGATCCGGCACGGGTCGGGGTCATCGCAGTGTCTGGGAATGTCCCGACAGCCCTCGCGACCATCATGCAGGACGCCCGCCGAACGCCGGCCTGTGCGGTGTTCGGCTGCGGATGTCTGCTTGATCTCGATGGCGCGACAGACGTGGCAGATGCGGCGCGGCAGTTTGGCTTCGCAAACCCAGGCGTCGGCCGCACCTTTGCGGATCTTCGACGGGATGTGCCGCTGCTGATAACGAGAGCTGGACGCGACCAGTTTCCGGCGATGAATGCCTCCATCGACAGCTTCATCCGTCACGGACTTGTCGAGAATCTCCCGATTACCTTCGTGAACCATGCCGAAGGCCCGCACGCCTTTGATCTCTTCGACGACAGCCGAACATCGCGCGACATCATTCGCCAGACGCTGCGGTTCTTGCGGCAGCACCTGACGGCCGAGAGGTCGACCGAGCGTTGCGATTAGTCCCGACTGACGCCGCAGTGTCGACCGATTTTCAGGCGTGGGCCCCGAAGCTTCAGAAATGCGTTTTCTACTTCAACGTCATCACAAACTCATGCACCTCGGACAGAACTTCGGCTTCGCGGGTCAAGAACACGTAATGGCCTGCACGTGGCAGTTCGACCACTTCTGAGCTCGCGACGCTGCGTTTCAGGTTCGCGCTCCGTTGGTCGACCCGTCTTCGATTGACACGAACGTAGGCGATGATGGCGGCGCGTTCATCGTCGTTCGCAGGCTGGTATTCGAGGTCGTTGACGAACAGGGTCGGCGATCCCGGAGGATCGTCGGGCGGCCAGGGATAGTCGATGAACGCGAGCGCCGGCACCCGGATATTGGAGTAGTCGCGCCTGATCTGGCCCCTGCCGATCGCGAGGTTGATCTCTCGGGTCGAGGCTTTGTACTGACCTAAGCGGCCATCTGGCAGTACGGCAATCGTCTCCCGCACTTCGGATTCTGGGAATGCGCCATGTTTGGCGCGGCGCTGGCTGGCCTGGAAGGCTGCAATCGACGAGCGATCCGCTTCGCGTCCTCCGCGTCGCAAGGCGTCGGGAAGCTGTTTCTCCGTCGCGACGAACTCGGCGTCGCTCATCGAAGGGTCGCCGGCGGGGTCGGCGGTCGCGTCCAGGTAGATGAGCCCCGAAATCCGATCGGAATGTTGCCGACCGATCGTTGTCAGCTCGCCGCCCCCCATCGAGTGGCCGGCCAGCACCGGATGATCGAGCTGCAAGGCATCGAGCACGCGTAGCACGTCGTCGGCCAGGCGTTGATCGTCGTATCCAGTCGGAGGGCGGCTCGACATGCCGAAGCCGCGTCGAGTGACGCCGTAGACATGGCAGCAGTCGGTCAGCCTGGGTGCGAAGTCATCGAAGACGTGCGCGGTGTTGCCGGACCCGGTCAGCAGCACGAGCGCACGACCCGAGCCACCCCAGTCGAGCACCTCGAGCCGTACATCCTGATCGACGGTGATGAACTTCACCTGGTGTTTCGACGGGTCACGCCATGCACCATGTTCTTGAGCGCGCGTCACCGATGCCGGAAACGTCTGCACGACAAGGACACCCAGGGCTACGGAAATGCGCGTGATCGATGATGCTGGCCATCTCATTTGTTCTGCTCCAGATCCGACTGACGGAGTCAAGACCGTGACGCATCTTACCCGCAGGGAGCCGTCGAAAGTGCGCTGAAACGCACATCGGCGTTATTCTGTTTCTCGTCTGGTCACGTCAAGCACGCAGCACTATGGGCGTCGGTGCGACAACAAGGGTGAGCCAATCACCGGCCACATCTACCCTCGGGAAGAAATGACGGCATGAAGTGGTTCGTGCGGGTGGCGGCCTCGTTGGCGGCGGCTGCCTGCCTCGCCGCGCAGGGACGCGAAGCGTTCAGCGGATCGTTCAAGAATCCGTCAATCGCCTACGAGACGAGCCCGTTGAACGACGTCGCCACCCGTCTCGATCAACAGCTCGCGAATGGTTCGACACGGCTGCAGTTCGACGCCGCCCGCGGCTATCTGCCGGCGATTCTGCAGGCGCTGTCGATTCCGATCGAGTCGCAGGTGGCGGTGTTCTCGCAGACGAGCCTGCAGGCGAAGCTGATCAGCGCGCATCATCCGCGTGCGGTGTACTTCAACGATCACGCGGCCGTCGGATGGGTGGCGAACGCCGACGAGCTCGAGATCGCCGCGCAGGATCCGGTCCAGGGCGTCGTCTTCTATCGCCTCGAGCAAAAAGAGCGTCAGAGGCCCCGGTTGGAGCGCAGCCGCGAATGCCTGCGGTGTCACGTCGCCTGGGAAACGCTCGCGGTTCCAGGCTTCCTGGTGCTCAGCACCGGCCCGGACGATGCGGCGGGGTATGCGACGGGTGGAGCGGTTGACGGCCGTGACGAGATCGGTGTGCGCTGGGGCAAGTGGTACATCACCGGTCCGCAGATCCCGAAGGCCGGTCTCGGTACCGCAATCAACGCTGCTCCGTGGTTGAATAGCGCGTTCGACGCGCACACGTACCTGTCGCCGCACAGCGATGTCGTCGCGCTGATGGTGCTGGAGCATCAGGCGCGCGCGATGAACCTCATCACCTATCTCGGCTGGGAGACGCGAGTTGGCGCCAGCGACGCCCGCCTCGACACGATCGTGGACAGCTTCGTGGACTATTTTGCATTCGTCGACGAGGCGCCGCTGCCGGGACGGTACGAGGGATCGTCGGGATTTGCCGCGAAGTTTCAGAACGGCGGGAGGCGCGACGGGCGCGGCCGTTCGCTGCGTGAGCTCGATCTCAACACGCGTCTGATGAAGTATCACTGCAGCTATATGATCGACAGCGCCGCGTTCGACGCGTTGCCGGCACGGGCCAAACAGAAGGTCGCCGCGAGGATGACGGCGGTGCTTCGCGACCGCGATCCGGTCGCACTCGAGATCCTGGAGAGCACCAAGCCAGACTTGTTCAAGTAGGGTCCGAAGCGTCCTGGACGATCAGATCGAGAAGGAGTGGCGATGCCAAAATCAACGCTCGGCGCATTGCTGTCGATCCTCGGCTGCATGTCTGCGTTCTCTCAGCAGGCGCCGCCAGGAACCCTCCGACAGATCGTTCCCGGTCATTACCTGTTCAGCTCTTCGACCTACAACAGCGGCATCATCGTGACCAACGACGGCATTGTCGTGCTCGACGCCCTGAATACGGAGGCGGTTGCCCGAGCGCAGCGGGAAGCCATCGCGAGCACCATCCGCCAGCCGGTCCGCGTTCTGGTGTCCTCGACGTTCCACGACAACTACTCGAAGGGCAATGTCGCTTACGCGGACGTGCTCAAGATCGGCCACGAAGACTATCGCACCGATCTCGTCGCGCTGATGCAGCGGCAGAAGGTATCAGCCGAGGAACAAACCGCGCGCCTGCCGCATCTGACGTTCCGGGATCGCATGACGTTGCATCACGGCGGCAAGGAGATTCAGATTCTTCACGTCGGGCGGGCGCACACGCGAGGCGACAGCATCATCTTCGTGCCGCAGGATCGCATTGTCTATTTGAGCGAGCTCTACTTCGCCGATCAGTTTCTGTTCATCGCCGACGGCTACGGCCTCGACTGGCTTCGCGCCCTCGATGCCGTCCAGGCGCTCGGCGCCGACATCTTCGTGCCGGGACACGGACCCATTCCCGCCGATCCGCGGGAGACGCGGCAGGGACTTGCACGATTCCGTCAAATGCTCGTCGACGTGCGCGACGCCGTGCAAAAGGAAATCGCGCGCGGCGCGACCGAAGATCAGGCCGTCGCCACCATCCGATGGCCGCAGTACGAACGGCTGCTGGGATACGACGCGCAGCGCGAAACAGCGGTGCGGCGGCTGTACCAGCAGCTCACCGGCAAGCTTCCGTAGCTAGAGGCCGACACCGCGAGGATAGCGACAACCCTTCACTGCCGGCCAGTAGGTCCGCTGCCCTTTCGACCCGCCAGCTTGCGCTGCAGGAAGTCGGCCGAGGCTTTGTACGCGCGAATCCAGTTGTCGTGGCGCAGGAAGTCGTGCACCTCGTCGGGGAAGACCAGCTGCTCCACCTCCACCTTCCGCTTGCGCAGCGCCGCCACCAGGTTGATCGACTGGATGAACGACACGTTGCGGTCGTCGTCGCCGTGCACCAGCAGCACCGGCGACTTCCAGGTGTCGACGGTCGCCAGCGGCGAGGCGTCGAACGCGGTGCGCGCGAACGCGGGGTCGTCGAGCCGGCTGTAGTCGGGCACGAACGTGCGAATGCCCTCGTTCCAGTCGTGGACGCCGTGCATGTCGACGCCGGCCGCGAACAGGTCCGAGGCGCGCGACAGCCCCATCGCCGTCAGGTAGCCGCCATACGAACCGCCCCAGAGGCCGATGCGCGACGCGTCGACGTCGGGCCGGTTCTTCATATACAGGCCCGCGCCCATCACGTCCCGGAACTCGCTGCCGCCGGTGGCGCCGTAGCCGAGCGCCTCGCGGAACTCCATCCCGTAGCCGATGCCGCTGCGGTAGTTCACCGACAGCACGACGTAACCCAGGCTCGCCAGCCACTGGTTCATCGCGTAGGAGTTCCGGTAGTAGTACATGTAGTGCCATCCGAGGAGCATCTGCCGCCGCGATCCGCCGTGGAAGAAGATCATCGCCGGCCGCTTCTCGCTCGCGCTGAGATCCTTCGGCACGAACAGCTGTCCATGGATGGCGACCCCGTCGGCGGCGGTGATCACGACCGGCTGCGGCTCCACGAGCTGCGCCTGCGGAAACGCTGCAGACGGTAGCGTCGCCGCGACGTCCCGCGCCGGCTGCTCGCCCTGGATCGTCGCGACGTGCGGCGGAACGCGGGCATCGGATCGGAGGAAGGCCATCGCGCTGCCGCTGGCCGCCGGCACCGGCTGCCACTCGATGCCGCGACCTTTCGTCAGCGACGCCGGCGCGCTGCCGCCGGCGACGGCCACCGACCAGAGATGCCGCCGATCGATGTCGTCCTGGTTCGAGTTGTAGACGACCCGCGATCGATCGGAGGAGAGCGCCGCGTACTCGACTTCGAACGCGCCGGGCGTCAGCAGCCTGGCTGGCCCGCCCGCGGCGCCGACCGAGTAGAGGTGCAGCCACCCGTCCTTCTCCCACGGAAACACCAGACGATCGCCCGCGCCCCAGAACAGCTGGTTCTTCGCCACGATCGCCTGGAACGCGCTGCCCGCGCCCTGCTCGGCCTTCCAGACTTCGCGCGCCGCTCCGGTCTTCACCTCGGCGACGCGAATCGCCCACGGTTCGTCAGCGGCGCGGCGCGGCGAGAACATCGGCGGGCGCGGCGCGGCGAACTGCCGGATGTAGGCGAGGCGCGTGCCGTCCGGCGACCACGCAATCTGGCTGTCGCGATCGAGCGAGGGGTCGATGTATCGCAGCTCGCGGCTGGCGATGGTGAACACGCCGATGAAGCTGTGCGTGCCGCGGCCGCTGACGAACGCGAGCGACGCGCCGTCCGGCGCCCAGACGACCTGCTGCGCGCTGCCGCGCGCCGTGACGAGCGGCGCCGCTTTCGCGTCGGCTGCGGCGAGGTCGATTGTCCAGAGCTGCCCGCGGTTCACCCAGACGACGCGCGCGCCCACCGGGGCTGGCGCGGGAAGCTCGCCTGCACCCAGCCGCCGCGGCGCGCCGGCGGTGTCGATCGGCGCGGCCCAGACAGCCTGCTCGGCGCCATCGGGCATCTGCGTCGGGTTCGGCGATTCGCCCTGCCGGTTCGCGCCCTCGCCTCTCGTGAACACGACGAACCTGCCGTCGCCGCTGAACGCCAGCTCGGTCAGATCCTGGCCATCGTCGACGGTGTAGCTGGTGATGCGGCGGCCGGCGAACTCGGGCGCGTCCGCGATCCAGATGTTGCGCACGCCCTCGACCGACTGCACCCAGGCGAACCGCGCGCCGGACGGCGCCGCCACCAGCTCGGTCGGGAACGGCGACGCCATGAGCGCATCGATCGTGACGCCCTGCGCGTCCAGCAGCGAAGCGCATGAAAGAGTGAGCAGCAGCAGGCAGAAGCGACGCATGACGACCTCCCGGCCGAAGTCCAATCGAGGCTGGATGATATCGCAGCCTACAATGATCTAGAGGGCACACCGCCGGAAGGGCTGGCGAGAAACTCATGCTCAGGAAAGTCCTCGTTGGCGCCGTCGTTTTGTTTGTCGTGTTGTCGCTCGGCCTCTTCCTCTGGGCCAGGGCGGTCTTCACGGAAGACGCCGTGCGCACGGCCCTCGCCGGCCAGTTGTCGAAGGCGCTCGGCCAGCCGGTGAAGGTCGGCCGCATTGCGGCGGCGATTTACCCGCGCGTGACGGTCAACCTCGGCCAGGTCACGATCGGCGAGCCGGACAGAATTCAAGTCCGGACGCTGCACGTCGGCGCTGATCTCAGGGCGCTGGTGTCGCGGCGCATCGAACACGCCCGATTGGAGCTCTCGGGAGCCCATGTCGAGCTGCCGCTGCCCGACTTTTCGCTCGGCACCGGATCGACATCCGGATCGCCCGGCAAGCCGCCGGTCGAGATCGTCTCGATCGACGACATCGTGCTGCGCGACGTCGAGATCGTCAGCGGCGGGCGCACGCTGACCGGCGATGTGGAGATCGTGCCGGAGGACGGCGGCGTCACGCTGCGGCGCATTGCGCTCGTCGCCGACAAGTCCAGAATCGACGTGACGGGACGGATCAGCGATCTGTCGGGACCGGTCGGCGCTGTCGCGATCAAGGCCGGCGCGCTCAACTTCGATCGGCTGCTCGCCTTCGCGAGCGACTTCGCATCCGGTTCCGGGATGCGGGCGAGCCCGGCGAGCTCGACGCGGCGCTCCGCGCCGGCCCCGAGCGCCGCACGCCCGGGCGGGCGACCGATGGACATCGCGCTCTCTCTCGAAACCGACCGCGCGACGATGGGCGCGTTGACGCTCGACAAGCTGCAGGGCAAGGCGCGGCTGACCACCGACAGGATGACGCTCGCGCCAGTCAGGTTCGGGCTGTTCGGCGGCGGCTACGACGGTTCGCTCGTGTTCACGCTCGGCGCGACTCCCGACTTCAAGCTCAATGCACGCGTGGCCGGCGTCGACGTCGCCGCAGCCGCTGCGTTCGCCGGACGGCCGGGCACGATCAGCGGACGGCTGACGGGGCGGCTCGACCTGGCCGGCCACGGCATGGATATCTCCTCGGTCATGAACACGACGCGCGGCACCGCGAGCATCAACATCGTCGATGGCGTCGTGAAGAACCTCGGCCTCGTGCGAACCGTGGTCGTCGCCACGTCCGGGCGTGCGGACAGCGCCGGCGCCGGCGGCGGCGCACGCGACGAACCGTTCGACAAACTCGGCGCGACGCTGGCTCTCGCCGGCGGGGTGGCGACGACCGACGATCTGCGGTTCGAGTCGAAGGATCTGTTGCTCGCCGCAACGGGCACCATCCGGCCCGACGGCCGGGCGATCAATCTCAGCGGCCAGCTGCAGCTGTCGGACGAGCTCTCGAAACAAGCCGGGCGCGATCTGGTGCGCTACACACAGGAGGGGGGTCGCGTCACGCTGCCCGCGACGATCACGGGTACCGCGGAGGCGCCGGTGGTCCGGATCGACGTGGCGAGCCTGGCGAGGCGGGCCGTTACCAACCGCGCCAAGGAAGAAGCAGAGCGGCTGTTGAAGAAGGGCCTGGGCGGATTGTTCAAAAGGTAAGGAGGCTCACGCGCCGTGCATCGCGCGGCGCAGGATCTCGTTGCGATCCATCCGGCTCAGCGCCGGCAGCGACGCCTCCAGCCGCTGAACCGCTTCGGCCACGGCTTTCCGCACCTTTCGCGTAATCGGGTCGCGGGTCAGTTCGAGCACGTAGTGGTGCCCGTCCCACGGCGGCTCGTTCAGCAGCGGCACCCGCCACACGAATGCGCGCTCGATGCCGACGCTGATCCAACCAGGCCCCACCACCAGCGGCCGCTTCGGCGACGGCGTCGCGCGCGCGATCGCCGCGTCCAGATCGTGAATCAGGCGGCGGACGAAGAAATCGCGCAGCGGATCGCCGCCCTCGAGTGCCGCGAATGCGCGCACCGATTGCAAACGCCTCGCGATGGCGCCCCCGGCGGCGGCGTTGATCAGCACGCGCGGCACGACGACGATGCGGTGAAGCTCGGCGCTGGCGCGCGGCAGACCCGCGGCGTGGGCGAAGTCCTGCAAACGCCGGGGATAGGCGTCGATCTCGCTCTGAACGACTGCGGCCAGCGAGCGATCGCGCGCGGCCGCCGCGAGCTCGCGCCAGAGACGCCTCGCCGCGCGCCGCCTGGTAAAGAGGCGCAGGCGCAGGCGCGACGCCGCGGCGTCGAGCGTGGCTCGCCCCTCGGGCGTCGCCAGCCACTCGGCGAGCGGCCTGCGTGTGATCCGACCGGCGTATCTGACCCCGCCGCGCCAGCGGCGCCGCACCCATGCACCCATAGCCGCGTGATGCGAAATCGCAACGGAAATGGCAGATTCGTGACCGCGCCGCGGGAAAAGCCGCGCCCTGTCACACCTGCGGTTCGCGTATCGCAGAGGCTAGCGAAGGTTGTGCCGAATGCCGGGGTGTGCAACTTGAGTCGTCGTCTGTCGAGAACACCAGAGCTCGAAGACACGCCTGACCTCGCCGCGGCCGAGCGGCAGGGGGTTTCTCAGGCGTTTATGACCACTCGTCGTCTCCTTATCAGTCTCGCCGGTGGCCCCTCGATTGCTCGAAATTGCCCTGGAGGCAAATCATGAAGCACAACTGGATAGCAGCACTCAGCATTGCAGCGGCGTTTGCGGTTTCGGCGCACGCGCAGACCACGACCACACCGCAGCCGGATCAGAAGGATCAGAAACCCGCGGCCGCCAAGATCACCCTCACCGGCTGCGTCGAGCGCGCCGATCAGGTAGCGTCGGCCGGCACGACGGCGACAACCGTCGACAGCCAGTCGTTCATGCTGATCAACGCGTCGAAGGATGGCGCCGCGTCGAAGTCCGAAACGGTCGGCACGAGCGGGACCGCCCCCGCGGCAACGAAAGACGCAAAGGGAGAGACCTATAAGCTCGATGCCGAGGCAGCGAAGCTGAACCCGCATGTCGGACACAAGGTCGAAGTGACCGGCGTGGTCGACTCGAGCGCCAGCGCTCCCGCGGCGAGCGATGCGCCATCGCGCGACAGCGCGCCCAGGATCAAGGTCGAAACGGTGAAGATGCTGGCCGAGACCTGCGCGAGATAAGCCACCTCAATCGAGGCGGAACCTCACCACATCAGGCGGCAGCTCGTCGTCGAAGGCCAGCGGCGTCGCGCGCCAGCGCGCGCGCCGCTGGCGCCGCATCAGGGCGGCGAGCAACACCAGGACACTGCCAATCACGACTGCCGGCACGGGCGAAGGCGCGCGCAGGCTGAGAAACTCGAGGCCGCTGCCAATCGCGCCGCCGACGACGAAGATGCCGAAGGCGGCAAGCGATGACTGGGCAACGGTGTGCTTCCCCGGCATATACGAACAGGTGAACGGGATGCGCTGCCAGTCGCGCAGCAGCGCTTCGACCCATAAGAGACCGATGATGGCCGTGATTGCGGCGGCGAGAACGGCGCGCGGGCCGGCGGCCAGCCATTGCCACGGCGCCGTCAGCGCGAGCGGGATCACGACGGCGAACAGCGTCAACACGCGTTCGGCCGCGTGCAACTGGTCGCCGCGGATCGCGTCGCGTTCGGTCAGCTGAAACACCCAGTTGGCCTTCGGCTCGATCGGCAGCGCCAGCGACGTCCTCGCTGCGACGCCGAGCACCACGATCAAGGGGATCGGCATCCAGCTCACGGCGCCGACGATCTCGCGCGCCGGCACGTTCGCTCCGCTCAACCAACCGGCCATGCCGCTGCGGATGGCGCCGTTCACCGCCAGCGCAACGCCGCACATCGACAACGCAATCACGACGCCCTGATGCAGCGCGCTGCGGCGCAGCGTCGCGGCGGTGAAATCGGCCACCGCCGCCCGTGCCGGCCGGTTGTCCCGCCGGCGGCGGGAGCGCGCCCGCCGCGACACTCCAAGGGCATGCAGCATCACCCGATCGAACCGGCGATAGAGCCACACGTAGCTCCAGCCGCCGACGATGGCGACCAGCGCGAATGCGGCGCCGCCAATCCGCGCCAGCTCTGCGAAATAGCGTTCGCCGTGGCCGAGCAACACGCGATCGACGCCCATGAACCACGCCGGCGGCGCGAGCATCATCAGCCGCGACTGCTCCGCCAGCCGGCCGCTTTGCGCCGGCAGCGCCAGCACCAGCGGCAGCGCGAGGACCAGCGCGCCGAGCATCGCGCTGCGCATCGCGGCCACGGCGGCGTGCACGCGGCCGCGCGGCAGAAGCGCGATCAGCGCGCCGTTGACCGCGACCACGGCAACGAGCGCGAAGAGCGAAGCGGGAACGCTGACCGCCCAGAATGCCAGAAGCGACAACAGGACGCCGTCCGGCGCCCACCGGCCGGCTGAGATCAGCATGACCAGGGGGCTCATCGCCGCATGCGCCGTCGCCGTAAAGAGCGCCGCGAACGCGGCCAGCGCGGCCAGCTTGGACCGAAAGATGACCGTGCGGTCGACCGGCAGCGGCATCAGCACCCGGAAATCGGTTTCGTCCGGGAACAGCGAGTGGCTGACGAGCACCGTGATCACGGCGACAATCCACATCGGCAGCGCAATCGCGAGGGTCGTGTCGGCGAGAAGGGCCTCGGCATACGGCTGGCCGGTTGGCGCGGCGAAGAGCGCCGCGTACTTCTTCGCATACATGTAAACCAGCAGCAGGCCGAAGGTGGCGATCAGCGAGACGACGCCGAGGATCAGGCGGACGAACGCGTCGGCCCCCTCCTGGGTGAACACGCCGAAGTCGAAGAGGGCGCGGAAGAAATGCCTGGTCAGCAGCGCAAACGGCCGATTGGCCGCGGCCGAAGTCATGCCTGTACCAGGTCGAGGATTCGGCGCGCGATCGGCTGGTAGTCTTCCTGCGCGGTAACGCGGACGAACAGCCGTTCGAGCGCATCGCGCTCGCTTGCAGCGTCGCCGGCCACCGCGTGCTCGGCGGCAACGCGGCCGGCCGAGAGGATCACCGCCCGGGAGCAGACCTTCTCGACCATGTCGAAGCGGTGAGTGCTGAAGAGAATCATCCGCCCGGCGGACGCGAACATCCCGAGCAGCGCGCGAAACAGCAGGCTGGCGTTGACGTCGAGGCCCGAGAAGGGCTCGTCGAGCACCAGCACGTCAGGGTTGTGCAGGAGCGCCGCCGCCAGCAGCACGCGCTGGCGCATCCCCTTGGAGTACGCCGCCATCGTGCTGTAGCGGCTGTCCCACAGAAGAAACAGCCGAAGCAACTCCGGCACTTTCTCGTCGAGCCGCGCCTGGGCGATACCGCGCAGGCGGCCGACCAGCGTCAGGTACTCCGTCGCCGTGAGGTGCGTGTAGAGGTAGGGCTCCTCCGGCACGTAGCCGATGCGTCCTCTATAGGCTGCCGGATCGTCGGAGTGGCGGATGCCATCGAGCCAGATCGATCCGCTCGTTGGCTCGAGCAAACCGACCACCATGTTGACGGTCGTGCTCTTACCCGAGCCGTTCGGGCCGAGGTAGCCGACCACTTCACCGCGATCGACGTGGAAGCTGACGTGGTCGACGGCCAGGTGGCCGCCGTAGCGTTTGGTGAGGCCACGCAGCTCGAGCACGTCAGCCGCGCGGGTTCTGCTGCGGCATCGCCGCGGCGTGGCGGCGGTAGAACAGGACGATGAACGCGACGGCAACGGCGCCGGCGGCGCTGACTACAGCGCCGGCCACGTTGTGCGCCAGGACTACACCGGCAACCGCGATGACCAGGCCAAAGAGCACGGTCACGTAGCCGCCGCTGCGATGCACCTGCTGCCACAGCTGCGGATCGGCCAGCGTCCGCCGCGTCCGCAAGCCAACTGCGACATTCGGGCGGGTTCGGGGCAGCAGGTTGCCGATCGCCACCATCACCAGCCCCAGCAGCACGATGACGATGCGGCCGCCGGATAGCTGGATGCCGATCGCGCTCGCCGCGGCGGTCAGCTCCACCATCACCAGCGCGTGGAGCGAGACGACGAACAGCACCACCCACAGCACAATCGCGTGGTAGGTCGATTCGAAGAGGCCGTTGCCGCTGCGCACGCGGTCGTGCCGCCACAGGCTGCGGAACAGGGTGTAGACGACCAGCGCGGTGGTCGGCAGGGTGAAGGCGACGAGGGCACGCGCCGCGGGCTTTTCCTGCAGGAAGGGACCGGGCAGCAGCGGGTAGGCGGCGAGGCCCGCGAGGTAGCCGGCCGCAATCGTCGCGATGGCGCGCGCGTCGACGGAGCGTTTGGTTCTCACGTCATGCCTCCTGCGCCCGCCGGCGGACGCCGGCCGCGCGGCGCGCCGGCAGCCAGCCGACCAGGTGCTGAATCAGGTCCTGGAAGACCGACGTGTTCAGCTCGTAGTAAATCGCCTGGCCCTGGCGCTCGGTGACGACGAGGCCGCCGGCGCGCAGCACGGCGAGATGGCGCGAGATGGTCGGCCAGCTGGACTGGAATTGATCGGCGATCTCGCCCGAGGTGCGCGGCCCGGCGCGCAGGTAGTCGAGGATGCTGCGGCGGGTCTCGTCGGCGAGGGCGCGGTAGACGGCGTTCTTCGAGCGCTGGCGTCGTTGCATAGTTAGCATATTAGCTAATTGATTGGGGCCGAGGCAAGCTCGGCCCCTACAGGGGAGGCTGTGCGAATGATCCGCCGGTGGCGGCCGTGAGCATCCGTAGGGGCCGAGCTTGCTCGGCCCCCGTCAATTACTCATTCGCGCTTCTTGCTTGACGTATTTCGCGATCTGCTCGCCGGTGGCGAACCACACACCGGGCTTGCCCTTGATGTAGTGGACGAGATCGTCGAGGTAGGGAATCCGCGATCGCATGCCGGCCACGTGCGGGTGCAGCGTCAGCACGAACAGCGTGCCCTCCTCGTAGGCGACATCGAAATCATCGCGGAAGGTTTCGAACACCAGCTCCGGCGACGGCAGCAGCCCCGGACCGGTGCGCGCGGAGGTCAGGAAGCGGTAATCGTTGCGATACGGGTTGTTCGGCAGCTCGACCAGGCCCGACGCCTGCCCTTCCAGCAGCAGCTCGTAGGCGTCGTCGCGCGCCTGCAGCGAGCTGTCGTACAGGATGCCGGCTTTCTTGAGCAGCCCCATCGTGTGCAGGCTGACGGTCCCGTTGGGCCCGCGCGCGCCGACCGGCTTTCTGCCGGCGGATGCGGCGATGCGATCGATCGCGCGCGTCAGCAGCCGCCCTTCCTCGGCGGCGTTGTCGAGCGTGGCGACGTTCTCGTCGCTCCAGCCGAGCACGCCGATCTCGTGACGCCGCCGCCTGGCGATCTCCGGCAGCATCTGCGGATCGACGAGATCGGCGACGCCGGAGACGAAGAAGGTCGCCGGCACCTCGTGGCGATCGAGCACGTCGAGCACGCGCGCCAGCCCCTGCGCGGCGCCGAACTCGCCGCCGGTCATCGCCACCACCGCGGTGTCGCCGCGCGCGAGCTGGTTGGCCGAGTTGTTGACGTTGAAGGTGAGCGCCACCGCGACGCGGGCGCCGTTGGGCCACGCCTTCGGGTTGAGCGAGCGGCCGGCGCGGACGTGGCTCGACTCGCGCCGCAGCTGCTCCTCGCTCCATTTGCGTCCCGGCTGGCGGTCGGGGCGCGCCTGCTGCGCGGCCGCGCCCGCAAGGGCGGCAGCGACGACCATCGCCGCGATCATCGGTTTTCGCATGGCGCCCTCCTACTGCCCCGCCGTCGGCGGCATGCCCGACTGCTGCTTGATCCACTTCGCGATCTCTTCCGCGGTCGCGAACCAGACGCCCGGCTTCGATTTCATGTAGCGAATCAGCTCCTCGAGCTGGCCGATGCGCGTCCGCTGTCCGGTGATGTGCGGATGCATCGTCAGCATGAACATCGTCCCCTCCTTGTAGGCGAGGTCGAAGTCGTCGCGGAAGGTCTGCATGATCATGCGCGGCGACGGGAAGTCGCCGGCCGTGCCGTACATCGGCGAGTCGTCGATGATCCAGTTCACCGGCAGCTCGATGAGGCCGGTCGGCTGGTCGTCGAGCAGGACCTCGTGCGGCTCGTCCATCGCCTGCAGGCTGCTGTCGTAGAGAAGGCCCGCCTTCTTCAGCAGCCCGATGGTGTGCGTGCTCATCGTCCACGACGGGTTGCGGTTGCCGACCGGACGCCGCCCCCACTGCTTCTCGAGCAGGTCCATCGCCTGCGAGATCAGCCGCCACTCCTCGACCGGGTCGTCGAGCTCCATCGGGTTCTCGTGAATCCAGCCGTGGATGGCGACCTCGTGGTGCTTGCGTTTGGCGATCTCGCGAATCATTTCCGGATGCAGCATCGCCGCGACCGCGGGGATGTAGAACGACACCGGAATCTGGTGCTTGTCGAACAGCTTCAGCATCCGCGGCACGCCCTCGAACGCGCCGTACTCGCCGGCCGAGATCGCGATCGGGTTGACGTTGCCGGCGTTGAGCGGGATGGTGAAGTTGTCGGGATCGACCGACAGGCAGACGGCGACGCGGGCGCCGTTCGGCCAGCTCTTGGGCGTCAGTTTGCGGCCGGCGCGCACGTGGTGCGCCACCTTGCGCAGCTGGTCGTCGCTCCACTTGAGCCCGGGCTGATCCTGCGGCGCGCCGGCCTGCTGCGCCGCCGCGACCGCGCCAAGAACACCGACAACGAGCGCGAGAATACCGAGCGGGATTCGCATGTGCTCACCTCCTCAGGCAGCGTGAGGGTGAGACATTCTCGGCTTACGCCGGCCCGATGTCTACACGGTTCGGCCGGATCGGCGACAACTCGCGCATGACGCGCGACCTCATCGGGGCGGCGGTCCGGTCGCGGTCGGCAGCGTCGGGCCGACCGCGTAGAGCTGCGTCCAACCCTCCCCCTGCGGCGTCCGGACCACGCGAATCGGCACGCGCGGGTCGGCGCGCGTCCACGTCGACACGTGCAGCATCTCCCCGCTCGAGAGGCGATGGTGCTCTTCGTCTTCGCGCGCGGGATCGGGCGGCCCTTTCGGATCGGGCTCCTGCACGAGCACGAGCCAGGCCGGCGCGTCCGCGCGCTGCGGGATGCCGAGATAGTTCACGAAGAAGCCGCTCGTCAGCAGCTGCCATGTGTAGGGTCCGCCCTTCGCCGTCGGATCGACCGCGAACGGCGGGATCCCGTCGGCCGCGAGCGCGCCCGGCTCCGGCCACCGGCGCGTGTCCACCCGCCGCATCTCCGCCTCGAGCAATCCTTCCTGGAGCTCGCGGAACATCCGCTGCTCCAGCGGCGGACGATCCCGAATCAATTTCTGAAACGGCAGCAGGTGGCTGACGCCGGCGTCGCCGGTGCGGAACGTGGCGCTGTCGGTGGCGAGCACCATCCAGGAAGCAATCACCACGAACATGGCAACGCGCAGCACGCTGAGCAGCTCGTCGCGCGCCGACAGCGGCCGCACTTCGATGCGCCGGTTCGCATCCGCAGCCGCCGTCATCCCGACACCCGCCGCCGCATCGATCGCGCGGCCAGGGTGAGAAAGAAGATCGCGGTCACCGCGAGCACGACCGCGCCGCCGGTCGGGACGAGGAACCGCGTCGAGACGCCGAGGCCGCCGATGCCGGCGAGGAACGCGACCGCGACGCTCCACACCAGGTAGCTGCGCGTGCCGTGGGCGACGTTTCTCGCCGCCGCCGCCGGCACCACCACCAGCGCTTCGACCAGCAGCGCGCCGATGATCTTCAGGCTGACGACGATCGAGAGCGTCAGCAGCAGCGCGAAGAAGTATTCGAGATACGCCGGCTCCGCGCCCGACACCCGTGCCAGCGGCGGGCTGAGGCTGTCGAGCAGCAGCGCGTTGTACTGGCGGACCAGCAGCACGATGACGAAGATGCCGACCGCCGCGAGCAGCAGCAGATCGCCGTCGGTCACCGTCAGCAGGCTGCCGAACAGCACCGATTCGACCTGGTGCACGTTGAACTGCCGCGTGAGCGCCACCAGCAGGCAAAGCCCGAGGCCGAGGGTCAACGCGTGAAAGACGCCGATCAGCGTGTCGGGCGGCAGCGTGGCGTGCCGCTTGACGTAGACCATCGCCAGCGTCGAGAGCAGGCAGAAGCCGAACATCCCGCCGTACGGCGCGTTGAGCGGCTCGCCGAGGAGCAGGCCGAGCGCGACGCCGGTGATCGCCGCCTGGCCGAGCGCCGCGCTGAAGAACGCCATGCGCCGCGTCACCACGAGGTGGCTGACGCCGCCGAGAATCGGCGCCAGCACCAGCACGCACAGGATGCCGCGGACGAGAAACGGATACTGGAAGTCGCTCGGCAGGATCCCCTGCTCCGCCAGCGCGCCGATCCACGCGTAGAACCGTGTCACGCGCGCGCCCTCCGCCGCTCGCCGGGTGCCGGCAGCAGATCGCGGACGCCGTCGGCGGCGAGGATATCGACCGGCCCTTCGGCGACGATGCGGCGATCGAGGATCGTGACCCAGTCGGCGACGCGACGCACCTGCTCGAGATCGTGCGACACCATCAGCACGGTGGTCTCGCCGCCGCGCTTCAAGCCGAGCAGGATGTCGTCGAGGATCCGCATCGCCGACTCGTCGAGGCCCGCCGCCGGCTCGTCGAGCAGCAGCAGCTCGGGCGCCGGATCGAGCGCGTGCGCGAGCAGCACGCGCCGCAGCTCGCCGCCCGACAGCGCGGCCAGCGGACGCCGATCGAGGTCGGCCAGGCCGACGCGCTCGAGGAGGCGGCGCACCGCGGCGCGCGCCGCCGCCGTCAGCCCGAGGCAGACGGGACGGCGCTGGCGGGTCAGCGCGAGGAAGTCGGCGACGGTGACCGGCAGCGTCGGATCGACAGCGAAGGCCTGCGGCACGTAGCCGATCGTCCCCGCGCCGCTCCAGTTGAGCGCGATCCGCCCGTCGAAGGCGAGCTCGCCGAGCATCGCCGCCACCAGCGTGCTCTTCCCGGCGCCGTTCGGCCCGACGACGACGTGGACGGCGCCGCGCCGGACGCGCAGGGTGACGCCGTCGAGCAGCGCCTCCTGGTGACGGCGCACTGTCAGCCCGTCGATCTCGACCAGCGCGAGCGGCGCGTCGGTCATGCGCCGGTGACCAGCGCGCGAATCATGGTGTCGACGTTCTTCTGCATCTCGCGCTCGAACTTGTCGGCGGTGTACTCGCCCGAGGCGATGTGGGTGATGACGTAGACCTTCGCGCCTCCTTCCTCCTGCAGCACCCTGAGCATCGGCGCCGGGAACGTCTCCTCGCTGAAGACGACTCGGATCTTCTCCCGCTGCAGCAGCCGCACCATGTCGCGCAGCTCCGCCGCCGAGGGGGTCAACCCGTGCGCCGGCTGCACCACGCCGGCGACCTCGAGGCCGAATTCCTGCAGCAGGTAGCCGTAGCCGTCGTGCACCGTGACCACGCGCGTGATCTTCGCCTCCGCCAGCTGCTGCGCCGCCTTCGACTTGATCAAGCGCAGGCGGCGCGCGTAGTCCGCGGCGTTGCGCTGCAGCGCGGCGGCGTCCTTCGGACGCAGCGCCGCAATCGCCCGCTGGATCGCGTAGGTCTGCTGGATGGCGTTGGTGAAGGAGATGAAGGTGTGGGAATTGACCGTGCTGCCGCGCGCCGAATGGATCTGCGGCGTCGTCTCGTTCGGACGGATGACCACCAGCTTCTTGTTCCCCGCCGCCCGGATCATCGGCATGATGAAGTCGTCGTGGCCGATGCCGTTGACGACGATCGCGTCGAGGTCGACGAGCTTCTTGATGTCGTCGGGACGCGGCTGGTAGTCGCCGGCGTCGATCTCGCCCGGCAGAATCGACCGCACCTCGTAGCCGGGCAGGTCGCCGACGATGTTCCGCGTCCACGAGTAGTAGGGATGGAGCGTGACGCCGATCTTCAGCGACGGCGAGGTCTGCGCGAGGGCGGGCGCGCAGTTCACCAGCACGGTCAACGCGGTCACGATGGCGGCCCTGAAGGACCGCCCTACGTACGGTACGTACGCTTTCGGCCGGTTCATCTCGATCATCTCCTGATGGCGAACACGGGGTTGGGCACGACCGAGAAGACCTCCACCCAGCCGGTCGTCTGCGGCTGCGTCACGAACTCCACGGGCACATCGCTGCCGAAGCGATGCATCCACACGAAGACGTGCAGCGTCGTCCCGTCGGGCAGCCGATGGTGCTGCTCGTCGTTGGGCGCCGGGTCGGGCGCCATGCCGGGCTCCGGTTCCTGGATCTCGAGCAGCCACGCCGGCTGCGACGCCTCGCGCGGCCGTCCCAGGTAGTTGGTGATCACGCCGCGCTCGAGCCTGGTCCACGTGTAGCCGCTTCCAGGCAGCGAGAGCGCCGACGGCTCGGGCCAGCCGAAGGTGC
>Ga0111538_10003399_pt1 | contig 22264 bp, 20 predicted proteins | sample SoiMethybrSBSTD1_FD_79669 | JGI IMG/M metagenome (GOLD analysis project Ga0111538, IMG submission 79669) | Bulk soil microbial communities from a Populus tree surrounding site in Tennessee, USA - Soil MetaG P. TD hybrid SBSTD1 (version 2)... | ecosystem: Environmental > Terrestrial > Soil >...
CGATGGTGGCCAGCGAGCCCTTGTCGCGGTAGCGGAAGGGCTCGGTGGGCCGGCCGGCCAGGACGCGCAGCACGTTCTTGGCCGCCTGCGCGCCCATCTGGTTGGCGGCCGGGGCCACGCCCGGGACCGGCGCGCCGTCCTGCTCGACATGGGCGAGGTCGCCGGCCACGAACACCTCGGGGTGCCCGGGCACGCTGAGGTCGGGCTGCACCATCACGCGCCCGGCGCGGTCGGTGGGCCCGCCGAGGGCCCTGCCCAGCGGCGAGGCGGCCACCCCGGCCGCCCAGAGCACGGTGCGCGTGGGCAGCACGGACCCGTCCGCAAACGTCACCCGCTCCGCGTCCAGCGCGGTGACGCGGGCCTCCGTGCGCACCTGCACGCCCAGCGCCTCCAGCTGCCGCCGGGCGTGCGTGGACAGGCCGGCCGGATAGGGCGGCAGCACCCGCGGCGCCGCCTCCAGCAGCACCACCGCCGCCCGCGCGGGATCGATGCGGCGGAACTCGCGCCGCAGCGTGTGGCGGGCCAGCTCGGCCAGCGTGCCGGCCAGCTCCACGCCGGTGGGCCCGGCGCCGACCACGGCGAAGGTGAGCCAGGCCTGGCGGCGCGCCTCGTCGTCCTCGCGCTCGGCGCGCTCGAAGGCCAGCAGCAGGCGGCGCCGGATCACCAGCGCGTCTTCCAGCGTCTTGAGCCCGGGCGCGAAGGGCGCCCAGTCGTCGCGGCCGAAGTAGGAGTGGGTGGCGCCGGTGGCCACGATCAGGGCGTCGTAGGCCAGCGCCTCCGGCGCGTCCCCGCCGCCGAGGAGGAGCCGGTGCCCGGCGGCGTCGACCCCCGCCACCTCGGCCAGGACCACGCTGGCGTTCGCCTGCCGGCGCAGGATGTGGCGGATGGGGGCGGCGATGTCGGGCGCGGAGAGCCCGGCCGTGGCCACCTGGTAGAGCAGCGGCTGGAAGACGTGGTGGTTGCGGCGGTCGACGAGCGTCACCCGCACGGGCGCCCGGCGCAGGGCCCGGGCCGCGGCCAAGCCGGCGAAGCCGCCGCCCACGACGACGACGTGCGGCAGCGAGTTGCGTTCCACCGCCCCTCCAAAATAGATTCGGAACATGACAACGGCAGGGAACAGTGTCCCTTCGACCGAGGCGCCCGCGGCCTCCCGTCCCCCGATCGCGGCCTGGCGCGTGGTGGCCGCGGTGCTGCTCTGCGTGGCCAACGCGGCCGTGGCCGGCCTGCTGCTGCTGCAGCATCACGGACAGTCTACCGCCGTGGCCGCCGTGCAGGAGCTGTGCGGCGCCGGCGCCGACAGCGGCTGCGCACGGGTGGCCGCCAGCCCATGGTCGAAGGTGGGGGGCGTGCCGCTGGCCGCCGTCGGCTTCACCTTCTACGCCGCCGTGGCCCTGCTCCTCCTCCTGGGCGTGATGGCCGGCCCGCTGGCGCGGGCGGCGGCGGCGGCGCTCTCCCTGCTGGCCCTGGTCCTGGCCCTGGGCGTGGACGTCGTGCTGCTGGGCGTGCAGGCCATCGCCCTGCGCGGCCAGTTCTGCACCCTCTGCATCGCCACCTACGTGCTGGGCACGCTGGCCGTGGTCGCACTGCTGCCCGCGCGCCGCGACGGGGCCGTGGTGGGCGAAGCGGTGACCCAGGGCGAGGGCCGGCTGGCCCTGGCGGCCTGGGGGCTGGCGACGCTGTGCCTGGCCCTGGGCGTGGCGGTGGGCGAGTTCGGCCTGGCCCGCGCCCAGGCCAGCGCGGGCGCCAACCCGCTGGGGACGGTGGCCGCGGTGCCGCTGCCCGCGCTGCCGCCGGGCGCCACCGACGCCGACCGCTACCGCGAGGAGGCCCGCGCGGCCACCGAGCAGGCGCGGCGCCTGCAGGAGATCCTGGACGACCCGGTCAAGGTCGAGCGCTACCAGAACGAGAAGGCGGAGCGCGAGTTCGCGCAGGGCCCGGTCAACATGCTCGACCTGGCCGGCGTGCCCTACAAAGGGCCGGTGCAGGCGCCGATCAAGGTGGTCGAGTTCTCCGACTTCCTCTGCCCCTTCTGCCGCAACGTGGCCGGCGCCTTCGACCGCTACCTCCCCACCACCGGCGGGCGCGTGGTCGTCTACTACAAGAACTTCCCGCTGGAGAAGGACTGCAACAGCTCGCTCAGCTCCACCGTGCACGGCGGGGCCTGCCTGCTGGCCCTGGGCGGCCTGTGCGCGCAGGAGCAGGGCCACTTCTGGCCCTTCCACGACCGCGTGTTCGCGGCCACGCTGAGCAACCCCGGCCCGGCCGACGTGCAGCGGCTGGCCGTCGAGGGCGGCCTCGACGGCGGCGCCTTCGAGAAGTGCATGGCCTCGGGCAGCCAGCGCGAGCGGCTCACGGCCCAGGTCGCGGAGGCGGCGCGGGCGGGCGTGAACTCCACGCCCACCCTCTTCATCAACGGCAAGCGCGTGCCCAACCTGGCCAACTTCGCCGGCACCGTGGAGAGCGAGGCCCGCCGCCTGGGCCTGCCCCCGATCACTCCGCCCGGGCATTGACCCTGGCCCGGGCCGCCTAGCAAAAACCCCGCGGCCTTGCGTGGAGGGGGCGTTTCTGCGACCTTCTCAGGGCAATGAGCGAGGAGCGACGGCGCTGGCCGCGCCTCAGCGTGGAGAACATCCACGGCCGCCTGATGGCCACCTCCGAGGTGGAGATCCTCAACATGAGCATCAGCGGCGCGGCCGTCAAGCTGGAGCGCCGCCTCACCATGGGCGGGCACTACAACCTCCGCCTCGAGCAGGACGGCCACCCGCTCACCGTCGAGACGGAGGTGGTCTGGTCGGTGCTCTCCGAGTTCCGCCGCGGCGAAGACGGCGCCGAGGGCCCCGTCTACTCCGTGGGCCTCAAGTTCGTGGACATGCTCACGCCGCGCATCCAGGCCCTGCTCTCGTTCATCGACGAGCACAAGATCATCGACGAGAAGCGGCTGGGCGGCCTGCGCCTGCACATCGACGCCCCCGGCAAGGCCACCCTCGACACGCCCGAGGGCTACCGGGTGCTGGTGATGAGCCGCTCGGGCATGCTCATCGAGACCGACCACGGCATGGAGATCGACGGCCTGTGCACCATGGAGCTCATCCTGCCCGAGGGGCCGCCCGTGCACTTCTCCGGCCGCGTGGCCACGCACAAGGAGCGGCAGGAGGACGACGGCCCGCGCCGCGAGATCGGCATCGAGTTCGTCAACCTCGAGCCCGCCGACCAGGACCGGCTCGTGAAGTACCTGGATAGTCTCAGCTAAAGCGCAACGTACACAGACGCGACAGCACACAGGCCACCGGAAAGCGGAGCCTCCGGCTTTGCCGGAGGCGGAGCGACTGAGGGGGGAGCCGAAGGCGCGGGGGGATGTTCAGCGATGAACACCACATCCCCCCGAATTGCCTATTTCCGGGGAGAGGACACGCCGCGGGGGATGCCGGGCGGCGGGCCCATCGGCACCGACGCGTGGTCGGAGACCACCAGCCACTTGCCGGCCGTGCGCTGCGCCACCAGCGTGTAGCGGCCGTCCCAGCGCACCGGGTCGCCGCCCGCCTTGGGCGTGGCGGAGAGGCTGAAGAGGCCGTAGGCCACCGAGACGTCGCCCGACCCCGTGTAGCGCACGTCGGAGACGGCGAAGTCGGTGATGCGGAAGGCGCCCAGGAACTCGGTGAAGCCCTTGCGGATGGCCGCCTTGCCCCTCTGCGCCACCTCGCCGGGCGGGAAGAAGACGGCGTCCTCCGCGTAGGAGGCCACGATGGCCTCCACGTCGTTGGCCTTCAGCGCGCGCACGAGGGCCTCGTCCACCTGCCGGGCTCCCGGCGCGGCGGCGGGGGCGGCGGCGCGGGCGGGGCCGGCCAGCGCGGTGAGCGCCACGGCCAGAGCGAACGTTCGTGTCATGTGCATTCTCCCTGTCGAGGAAACCTTGGGGTCTGGGGGCGAAGGCGCGCGGAGCGCCGGCAAGCCCCAGGTGCGCCAAAAAATTCCGCTGACCCTACCACACTCCGGCCGGGCGGCCCTCAGTCGCGGGGCGCGTCCTTTTCGGTGTGGGGGGCCCCCTTGGCGCGGGGGCGGGCCGCGCCCAGCTTGTTGTAGAGGGTCTTGGGGTCGAGGCCCAGGGCGCGCGCGGTGCGTCCGCGGTGGCCCTCGTTGGCGGCCAGCACGGCCTGGATGTACTGGTGCTCGAGCTGGTCCAGGGTCAGGCCCGAGCGGGCGGCGGCGCCCGTCCAGTCGCGGGCCGGCTCCTGGCGCAGGGCCAGGTCCTCGGCCTCGATGGCCTCCTGCACGCAGAGCGCGGCCGCGCGCTGCATGGTCATCTGCAGCTCGCGAACGTTGCCCGGCCAGGCGTGGCCGCGCAGGGCCTCCAGCGCGCGGCGGCTGAGCCGCTTGGAGGGGGCGAAGCGCTCCAGGAAGTGGTGGGCCAGCAGGGCCACGTCCTCCGGCCGCTCGCGCAGCGGGGGCAGGGTGAGGGTGACGCCGTTGAGCCGGTAGTAGAGGTCCTGGCGGAAGCGCCCGGCCCCCACCTCGGCGCGCAGCTCCTTGTTGGTGGCCGCCACCACGCGCACGTCGGAGCGCACGGAGCGCATGCCGCCCACGCGGAAGAACTCCTTCGTCTCCAGCGCGCGCAGGATCTTCACCTGCACCTGGGCCGACACGTCGCCGATCTCGTCCAGGAAGAGCACGCCCCGGTCGGCCACCTCGAAGAGGCCGGGCTTGCGCGAGACGGCGCCGGTGAAGGCGCCCTTCTCGTAGCCGAACAGCTCGCTCTCGATCAGCGTCTCCGGCACCGCCCCGCAGTTGATGGCCACGAAGGCGTGGGCCGCCCGCGGGCTGCGCTGGTGGAGGGCGCGGGCGATCAGCTCCTTGCCGGTGCCCGTCTCGCCCGTCACCAGCACCGGCAGGTCGGTGTTGGCCACCCGCTCCACCGTCTCCAGCAGCGCGCGCATCTGGGCGTCCTGCGTCACCAGGCCGGGCAGCGGCTCCTGCCGCTCCAGGCGCACGCGCAGGGCCACGTTTTCGCGGCGCAGGCGGGCCTTCTCGGCCGCCTTCTGCACCAGCACCTCCAGCTCGTCCACGCGGGCCGGCTTGGTGAGGTAGTCGTAGGCGCCCAGCTTCATGGCCTGGAGGGCCGTGTCCACCGTGGCGTAGCCGGTGAGCACGATGCTCTCCATGGGCAGGTCCTCCTCCACCACGCGCCGCAGCACGTCGAGACCGCTGCCGTCGGGCAGCATGAGGTCGAGCAGGGCCACCTCGAAGTCGGTGCGGGCCAGCAGCGTGAGCGCCTCGTCGATGGCCCGCGCCGGCACGGCCACGTGGCCGCGCTCGGCCAGCGACTCGCACAGGATCTCGGAGAGGGAGGAGTCGTCCTCCAGCACCAGCAGCCGGACGGGAAGCGCGTTCACGTGAGCAGCACGTGCGCGGCCAGCGGCGGCCGCGCGGGAAGGAGGATGGTGAAGCGGGCCCCCTGGCCGGGCTCGCTCTCCACCCGCACCTCGCCCCCGTGCGCCTGCACGAGGCCGTGGCAGATGGCCAGGCCCAGCCCGTTGCCCTGTCCCACCGGCTTGGTGGTGAAGAAGGGGCTGAAGATCTTGTCGCGGTGCGCGGGCGCGATGCCCGCGCCCTCGTCGGCCACGGCCAGGGACGCGCCGCCGGCCGGCGCCCGCCGCGTCTCGATGGTGACCTGGTGCCCGGGCGTGGAGGCGTCGAGCGCGTTGGCCAGCAGCACCAGGAGGGCCTGGCACATCTGCGCGTCGTCGGCGTGCACCTCGGGCAGCTCGGGATCGAGGTCGAAGACGAGCTTCACCTGGCGCAGCCCCATCTGGTCCTCGATCAGCTCCGCCCCCGCCCGGGCCACGTCGTTCAGGCTGCAGGGCCGCACCTCGGGCGGCCGCGTGCGGCTGAAATCGAGGATGGAGTTGATGATCTTCTTGCAGCGGAAGATCTCCTCGTCGATGGCCAGCAGGTGGCGGGGGAAGTTGCGGAAGCTCTCCACGGCCATGAGGCGCGGATCCTGGGCCGAGCGCAGCAGGCTCTCCGCCCGCAGCGCGATGGAGGCCAGCGGGGTGTTGATCTCGTGGGCCATGCCGCCGGCCAGGCGGCCCAGCTCGGCCAGGCGCAGCGTCTGCTGCATGCGCTCCTGCTGCTCCCGCGCCGCCGTCACGTCCTTGAGCACGACGATGAGGCGCAGCCCGCTGCGGTGCCCGCTGACCGAAGACGTGGTGACCTGCCAGGTGCCGGCCAGCCGCTCGTAGCGGGCCTCCGTGGTGCGGGGAGCGGCGTCGGCCAGGCTCTCCAGGACCGGGTCGTCCAGGCCGGCCCCGGCCGGGCCCAGGAGGTCGCGGTAGTCGCGGCCCACCAGGCCGGCGAAGTCGCGCTGCAGCACGCGGGCCAGGGCGCGGTTGGCGCGCACCACGGCCCCCTGCCCGTCGAGGATGGCCACCGCGTCGACCAGCGCGTCGAACGCGCCCTCCCACTCGCGCTTGGCGCTGGCCAGGGCGTCCATGATGGCGGTCAGCGGGTGGATGCGGCCGGGGTCGATGCGCACGACCACGGAGGCCGGAGACCCCGGGCGGGCCACGCCGGCCGCCGCCGCCGCCAGCTCGACGGCCTCGGCAAAGACGACCATGAGATCGACTTCGTCCTGCGGGAGGGAGCCGATCTCGTCGACCGACCGCGTCTCGGAGGTGCGGTGCGCGAGCACCGTGCGCCAGGCCTCCGCGTCGGGGCCGCGGCCCACGAGCCCGGCCCGCAGCCGGTCGGGCCCGTCCGTCTCCGGCGCGAGGGTGTAGCGCTCCCCCTCCTCCGCCTCCGTGGGCGCGGTCCGGCGCGGCGCGTCCGGCATCTCAGCTTGGATCAAGGAATGGATCATCTCTATTCACTGCCTACACGTTCCGGAGAACATAGCGCAAAACGCAGTCCACGGCACCTCCAGGGCTAAAGCGATTCTCATCAACGGAATTGACGTGAGACGCGCCGGCGCTTCAGGAGGCTTTACCGATTGGGCTCGGGTGTATAGCCTTGACGGGTTTCGAATTGACACTCCCTCCCCCCGTCTCTAGCATCGGGGGCGTGGCGAGCCTCGAAGTGGCACGGCCCTCTGTGCTGGTGGTGGACGACGACGTGGCCTTCGCCCGGCTGGTGGCGGACGTCCTCTCCGAGCAGGGCTATCGCACCGACACCGCACACGACCATGCCCAGGCCACCGATTGCCTCTCCCACACCGACTACGCGGTGGCGATCATCGACCTCGTGCTGCCGGGCGTGGGCGGGCTGGAGCTGTCGGACCGCATCCGCGCCGACAACCCCGACACACAGGTCCTGATCCTCACCGGCCACGGCAGCCTGCCCTCGGCGGTGAGCAGCCTGCGCCGCGGCGTCTTCGACTACCTGCAGAAGGCGGATGTGGACCTCGAGCGCCTGGGCCGGGCCGTGGACGGCGCCGCGGAGCGCTCGCGCCTCCTGCGCGAGAACCGCCGCCTGCTGGCCGGGCTGCAGGAGAGCAACGCCCGGCTGGGCGCGCTGCACGACGCCATCGACCGCCTGGGCCGCGCCGACCACGTCGACGGCACGCTCGACGAGCTGGTGCGGTCCGCGCGCGGCCTGCTGGGCGCGCAGCGGGCCCGGGCCGTGCTGGTGGAGTCGGGAGCGGACGGCATGCTGCTGGTCATCCGCGCCGCCGGAGACGAGGCCCCGCTGCTGCAAGGGGTGCGCCTGCACCCGCGGGACGGGCTGCTGGCCCACGTGGCAACCGGCGGCCAGGGTCTGCTCCTGGAGCGGGCCTCGGCCGATGCCCGCTACGCGAGCCGCAGCGACGAGCTGTCCGCGGAGCATCCCGGCTTCCTCTGCGTGCCCCTGCTGCACGGGCAGATCCGGGGCGCCCTGGCCGTGGCCGGGCGCGTGAACGCCTTCGGCGGCCTCGACCTGCAGCTGGCCGGGAGCCTGGCCACGCAGGCCGCGACCGCCCTCGACAACGCGGCCAAGAACGAAGCCTCCCTCAACTTCTTCACCCACACCTGCGACCTGGTGGTGAAGTTCCTGGAGATGAAGGACGTGAACCTGGGCGGGCACTCACGGGCGGTGGCGGTGCACGCCGACATGGTGACGCGGCGGCTGGCCCTGCCCGACGCGGAGCGGCGGGTCATCCACTTCGGCGCCCTCCTCCACGACATCGGCAAGCTGAGCCTGCGGCAGGAGCTGCTCGACGCCGACACCGTGCTCGACCAGGACCAGCTGCGCGTCCTGCGCGGACACGTGGCGCTGGGCGCGGAGCTGCTGCGCCCCATCTCGCACTGGCAGGGCGTGCTGCCGCTCATCCAGAACCACCACGAGCGCTGGGACGGCCGCGGCTATCCCCACGGCCTGGCCGGCGAGGAGATCCCGCTGGGCGCCCGCATCATCGCCGTGGCCGACGCCTTCGACGCCATGACCCGCGGCCATCCCGGCCGGCCGCCGCGCGCGGCCGAGGACTCGCTGGCCGAGCTGGAAGCCCACGGCGGCTCCCAGTTCGATCCCGCGCTGGTGCGGGCCTTCGTGGACGCCTACCAGGAGCACGGGCCGCTGTGAGCACCCCGGAGGCGGCCTGCCCGCTCATCGATCCCCACGCCGCCCGGATCCTGCTGGTGGACGACGAGCGGGAGAACATCGACATCCTGCGCGACCTGCTGGAGCCGGAGGGCTACCAGCTGAGCGCGGCCCACGACGGGCGGGAGGCGCTGCGCATGGCGCTGGCCGCGCCCCCCGACCTGGTGTTGATGGACATCCAGATGCCGCACCTCAACGGGCTCGACGCCTGCCGCACGCTCAAGGCCGACCCGCGCACGCACCTGGTGCCGGTGGTCCTCATCACCGGCCTGCTGGAGCGCGAGGACCGCATCGCCGGCATCGCCGCCGGCTGCGACGACTTCCTCACCAAGCCGGTGGACCTGGAGCAGCTCCTGGCCCGCACCCGCACCGCCCTCCGCACCAAGGCGCTGCTGGACGACCTGGAGCAGGCGGAGAACGTGCTGGTCAGCCTGGCCAACGCCCTGGACGCCAAGGACCCCTACACCCGCGGCCACTCCGAGCGCGTGGCCCGCTATTCCCGGCAGCTGGGGCAGGCCCGCGGGCTCAGCGAGCGCGAGTGCACCAACCTGCACCGGGCCGGCCTGCTGCACGACATCGGCAAGATCGGGATCCCGCTCGAATACCTGCAGAAGCCGGCCCGCCTCACCACCGACGAATACGAGGTGGTGAAGCTGCACCCGCGCATCGGCTACGACATCTGCCGCCCCCTGCGCACCATGGCCCCGCTGCTGCCGCTCATCCGCGGCCACCACGAGCGGCTCGACGGCAGCGGCTACCCCGACCGGCTGCGCGCGGACCAGATCCCGGTGGCGGTGCGCTGCCTGACCGTGGCCGACATCTACGACGCCCTCACCTCCGACCGCGCCTACCGCCGCGCCCTGACCCCGGACGGCGCCTTCCGCATCATGCGCGAGGAGGCCGGCGTTGGCATGTGGGACCGCGCGGTCATCGACCTGATGGAACAGGTCGTCGCCGCCAACGCGCGGCGTTGAGCACCGGTGGCGTTCCCCCGCCGGCCGCCTTCCAGGCCCTGGTCGAGCGGGGGCCGGACGCGGTGCTGCTTCTCGACGCGGCCGGGCGCGTGCGGTACGCGAGCCCCGCGCTCGCCGCCATCAACGGCGAGGCGCCGGAAGAGTGCCTGGGCCGGCCGGCCGGACGCCTGCTGCATCCCGACGATCGCCCGCTGGCCGCGCGCCTGCTGGCCGGCTGCCTGGCCCGGCCGGACGCACCGCACGGCGGCGAGCTGCGCCTGCGCCACCGCGACGGCTACTGGGTGCACGTGGAGGGGGCGGCCAGCAACGCCCTCCACGATCCCGCGCTGGGCGCGATCGTGTGCACCGTGCGCGACGTGTCGGAGAGGAAGCGGCGCGAGCAGGCCGAGGCCCGGGCCCTGCGCCTGGAGGCCGTGGCCCGCGTGGCCGGCGGCATCGCCCACGACTTCAACAACCTCCTGGGCGTCACGCTCGGCTACAGCGAGCTGATCCTGCGCCGCATGGCGGAAGACGATCCGCTGCGCAGGAAGGTGGCGGAGATCCGGCGCGCGGCCGAGCGCGCGGGCGGGCTCACGCAACAGCTCATGGTCTTCGTGCGCACGCGCGCTCCGCTGGCGGCGGCGGTGGACCTGGGCGGCCTGGTGGAGGGGATGGCCGGCCTCCTGCGCCGCACGCTGGGCCCGGCGGTGGAGCTGGAGCTGCGCCTGGTGCCGGCCGCCCGCGTCCGCGGCGACCGCGCGCAGCTCGCGCAGGCCCTCACCAACCTGGCCAGCAACGCCCGCGACGCCATGCCCCACGGAGGCCGCGTGGTCATCGAGTGCCGGCCGGCGCGGCCGGACGAGGCCGGCGGCGGCGACGGGGAGGACGCGCCGGGCGTGGCCCTGACCTTCCGCGACACCGGCTGCGGCATCGAGCCCGAGGTGCAGGAGCGCCTCTTCGAGCCCTTCTTCACCACCAAGCCGCGCGGGCAGGGCACGGGCCTGGGCCTGGCCACCGTCTACCGCATCGTCACCCAGGCCGGTGGCCGGGTGGAGGTCACGAGCGCGCCGCACCGCGGCACCACGGTGTCTCTCCTGTGGCCGGGGATCCCGGCCCCGCCCGCACTTGCCATTTCCGCGCAGGCCGCTACGATCACTCCGGCTCCAGGAGGGAACGAGTGAACCAGGGACGCGGGTGGACACGGATGGTGGTGCTGGTCGCCCTGGCGGCCGCGCTCGGCTCGTGCGACGGGGGCGCGCCGCCGGAGACGCCCAGCGCGCCGCAGGCGGTGGCTCCCACGCCCACCCCGACCCCCAGCCCCACCCCGCTGCCCGAGCTGGCCTCGCCCACCCCCAGCGCCACGCCCGATGCCTGCCCGGTGCTGAACCGCTGGAGCTCCGGCATCCACAACATCACGTTCGGCAACCAGCCCGTGCAGTACGCGCTGGTGGGCGGCGCGGTGGTCATCGACTCCACGCCGCTCTTCGAGGGACGGGCCTGCAACCTCGAGCACGACCACTGCGGCGGGCGCCACTGCGAGGACCCGCGCGGCGGCGAATGGACGCTCCTGGTCGGCACCAGCGAGTCGGAGGTGCGCGGCGAGGGCTACCAGTTCCGCATCGGCCCGCTGAAGGAGGGCCCGCACCGCTGGCGCGTGTGCCCGCTGCGCGACGCGCACGACGCGGAGGGCGTCCCGCTCCAGACCGGCCAGTTCGCCTGCACCGAGGGCGTCTTCACCGTCCTGACCTCCCCTCCTCCGGCGAATTGAGCATCCGCAGCGCGCGCTGCCACTGGCGGTCGTTCATCGTGCCGCGCCAGAGGACGAACGTGCTGCCCAGCCTCCGGGCCGCCCTCAGCTGGGTCTCGAACTGGGCCGGGCTGAGCGGGCGCGTCTCGTTCACGATCAGCGGGCGGCCGGGCGGGGCCTGCGCCTCGTCCACGTGGCGCGCCGCGTAGTCGAACTGCGCCTCCAGCTCCGGGTCGTGCGAGTTCGTGCCGATGAGGCGGCGCCGCTCGCCCAGGGCCTCGCGCAGCGCGTCGCGCACGCCCAGCTCCCAGGCCGGCGCCGCCGGGCAGTCGAACGTCTCGTTGCCCACCTGGTAGGTGACGTTCGGGAAGCCGCCCGTCTCGGCCGCCACCTTGCGGATCCAGCGCAGGTGCCGCCGCTCGGGGGCGCGGGCCATGGCCGTGCAGTCCTGGCCGAACGCGCTGCGCCCGTGCTCGAAGGCCCAGGCGTCGATCACGTCCACCTCGACGTAGATGCCCAGCGCGGCCGCGGTGGAGAGGATGCGGCGCACCTTCTGCCAGAAGGCGTCGTTCCAGCCGCCGCCTGGCGCGTAGCCGGCGAAGGCGTCGCCCTCCGCGCCGGGCGGATAGGGTCCCAGGCGCACGTGCGTCCAGTTGACCCCGGCCGCGGCCAGCGCGCGCAGCGCCGGCACGTTCACCAGCGGCCAGCCGTTGGCCTTGGCCTGCTCGCAGCACACCACCGCCCCGCGCAGGGGAACGCTGAACCGCGTGCCCTCCACCTGCAGGGGCTGGGTTATGGGCGCCGCCGCCAGCAACAGGACGGCCGCGCAGAACCTTGGGGGTCTGGGGGCGAAGGGCACGCAGTGCCCGGTAAGCCCCCAGTGCGGCCGGCCGGGCTTTGCCCGGCCGGCATAGCATGAGGTCAGGCGTAGGCCCGACGCGCCCGCGAGCGGCCGGCAGCGAAGAGCTTGACCAGCACCAGCCCGGCCGCGAAGCCGCCGATGTGGGCCATGTAGGCCACGCCGTCGGTCTGCTCGGTGCGCGAGATGGAGCCGAAGCCGCTGACCAGCTGCATCACGATCCACAGACCCAGCATCACCCAGGCCGGCACGGCCGTGATGCCGCCGCGCGTCATCACGCGCACGCGGTTGCGGGGGAAGAGGAGCATGTACCCGCCCAGCACGCCGCTGATGGCGCCCGAGGCGCCCACGCTGGGAATGCCGGAGGCGGAGTTGAACGCGATGTGGGCCAGGCCGGCGGCGACGCCGCACACCAGGTAGAAGATCACGTAGCGCGCGCTCCCCATCAGCCGCTCCAGGTTGTCCCCGAAGATCCAGAGGAAGAGCATGTTGCCGCCGATGTGCGCCCAGCCGCCGTGCAGGAACATCGACGTGATGAGCGTGCTCCAGAACGGAAGGGGAATGAGCGGCGCGATGTCGTGGCCCGTGGAGTACTCCCGCGGCACGACGCCCCAGGCGGTGATGAACGACTGGAGCTGCCCCGAGGGCTGCCCGAGCTCGATCATGAACGCCAGCACGTTCAGCGCGATGAAGGCCCAGTTGGCCAGGGGCATCCCCCCGCCGACGTCGTTGTCGTCACCAATAGGCAGCATGCTTACCCTCCACCTCGACGCTGAGCAAGCAACCCCGATGCCAACCCGCCCCGTGCACGTGACCGTCCGTTTGGCACCCTACCCCTTGAAGGTGTCGCAGGACTCGACCTGCCCGCTCTCGTACCCCCGCTTGAACCACTCCATCCGCTGCGCGGCCGAGCCGTGCGTGAACGACTCCGGCACCACGTAGCCCTGGCTGCGCTTCTGCAGCTTGTCGTCGCCGATCTGGCTGGCCGCGTTGAGGGCCTCCTCCAGGTCGCCCGGCTCCAGCCGGTTGCGGCTCTGGCGCGCGTCGTGGGCCCAGATGCCGGCGAAGCAGTCGGCCTGAAGCTCCGTGCGCACGGAGATGGCGTTGGCCCGGGTGCGGCTCGAGGACTGCCGGGCCCGCTCCACCTGGTCGAAGATGCCGAGCTGGTTCTGCACGTGGTGGCCCACCTCGTGGGCGATCACGTAGGCCTGGGCGAAGTCGCCCGGCGCGTGGAAGCGCTCCTGGAGCTCGTCGTAGAAGGCGAGGTCGATGTACACGCGGTGGTCGCGCGGGCAGTAGAAGGGGCCCATGGCCGCCTGCGCGTAGCCGCAGGCCGACTCCACCTGGCCCCGGAAGAGCACCAGCTGCGGCTCCTCGTAGCTCCCGCCGCGGCCCTTGAAGTAGGAGTTCCAGGTGTCCTCGGTGTCGCCCAGCACGCGCTTCACGAACACCACGTCGGGGTCGTTTGCGGTCTCCGTGGACGAGGTCGCGCGGTCCGGCGGCGGGGCCGCAGGCGCGTTGTTGACCACCACGCTCGGGTCGCCGCCCAGCAGGTAGACGACCAGGGCCAGCACGGCCATGCCCAGCCCGCCCCCGGCGGCCAGGCGGACGCCGCCACCCCGCCGGGCATCGACGACGTTGTCGCTCTCGCGACTATTGTCCCAGCGCATAAATCCTCCCAGACACCCTCAATGGAGCATGACCGTGTCGCAGGTCGACACCCTCAATGGACCTTCACTGTGTCGCAGGTCCACCTATTGCAAGAGCCTTGCCGGATATAGTGAACCCAAGTTGAGCGCGCGTCCTGTCGGCATCTTCGATTCCGGCGTCGGGGGCCTGAGCGTGGCCCGCGAGGTGCGCCGGGCCCTGCCGGCCGAGGACATCGTCTACATCGCCGACACCGCCTACTGCCCGTACGGCGACCGCCCGGCGGCCGAGGTGCGCGCGCGCGCCCTGGCCATCGGCCGCCACCTGGAGGCCGAGGCCAAGCTCATCGTGGTGGCCTGCAACACCGCCACCGGCGCCGCGCTGGACGAGCTGCGGCAGGCCGTGCGCGTGCCCGCGGTGGGCCTGGAGCCGGCCGTGAAGACGGCCGCCGCCCGCACGCGCAGCGGCCGCATCGGGGTGATGGCCACCTCCGGCACGCTGGCCTCGGAGCGCTTCGCGCGCCTGGTGCGGCAGCACGCGAGCACCCTGGAGGTCGTGGCCAGCCCCTGCCCGGGCCTGGTGGAGCTGATCGAGGAGGGCCTTCTCCACGGCCCGCGCCTGGAGACGCTGCTCGAGCGGCTGTGCCGCCCCCTGCGCGCCGCCGGTGTGGACGCCGTCGTGCTGGGCTGCACGCACTACCCGTTCGTGCGCGAGGCCCTGGCCCACGTGCTGGGCCCGGCCGTGGAGCTGATCGACAGCGGGCCCGCCATCGCCCGCCGCACGCAGGCGCTCCTCGACGAAGGCGGCCTGCGCTCCACGGCCGGAGAGGGCAGCCTGCGCGTCTTCACCACCGGCGATCCGGCGGCGGTGGCGGCGGTGGTGGAGCACGTCTGGGGGGCGCCGCTGCCCGTGGCCCACGTGGAGGTGGCCGGGTGAAGGTGCGCCCCTGGATGCCGCGGGTGGCCCGCGCCGGCCTGGCCGCCAAGGCGGCCGTCTACCTCACGCTGGGACTGGTGGCGGCCAAGGCCGCCGCCGGCTGGGGCGGCCGTCCCACCGACACCCGCGGCGCGGTCGAGGAGCTGGGCCGGCGCGGCGGGATGGCGGTGGCGGCCCTGGTCGGCCTGGGCCTCATCTGCTACGCCGCCTGGCGCTTCGCGCAGGGGATCGCCGACACCGACCGCGAAGGCTCGGGCTGGAAAGCTCTCATCACGCGCGTCAACCACGTGGTGAGCGGCATCGGCCACCTGCTCCTGGGCGGCACCGCCATCGGCCTGGCCTTTGGCATCCACGCCCGCCGCCACGGCGCGCAGTGGACGACGGTGGCGCTGGCCGCCCCCGAGGGCGCTTACGTCGTGGGCCTGGTGGGCGTGACCGTGATCGTGGTGGGCCTCGTGCAGCTCGTGCAGGCCTTCCGCGACAACTTCCTGAAGCACGTGAACACGCGGCGCCTGAGCCCGCAGGCCCTCCTCTGGCTGCGCCGCCTCGGCCGCTTCGGCCACGTCGCGCGCGCGGTGACGTTCGAGATCATCGGCTACTTCCTGGTGCGGGCCGCGCTCCACGCCAATCCGCGCGAGGCGCGCGGCGTGGCCGGCGCGCTGCGCTTCCTGCGCACGCTGGAGCACGGCGACGTGTTCCTGGGACTGGTGGCCGGCGGCGTCATCGCCTACGGCCTGTTCGAGCTGGCCATGATCCGGTACCGGCGCCTCGACGCCGCCGGGGCCCGGGCGTAGTCCATGGCCACCCCCTCCCGCCTGCCCGCGCTCTTCTTCGGCCACGGCAACCCGCTCAACGCGCTGGAGCGCAACGCCTACACCGAGGGATGGGCCGCCCTGGGCGCATCCCTGCCCCGCCCGCGCGCCATCCTGGCCGTCTCCGCCCACTGGTACGTCCCGTTCACCTCCGTCACCGCCATGGACGCGCCGCGCACCATCCACGACTTCGGCGGCTTCCCGCGCGCGCTCTACGAGGTGCGCTACCCGGCGCCGGGCGCGCCCGATCTGGCCCGCCGCATCCAGGGCCTGCTGGCGCCCACGCCGGTGGGGCTCGACGAGGCCTGGGGGCTCGACCACGGCACCTGGTCGGTGCTGGTGCACGTGTTCCCGGCCGCCGACGTGCCGGTGCTGCAGCTGGCCATCGACGAGACGCAGCCGCCCGCCGTCCACTACGCGCTGGGCCGGCGCCTGCGCCCCCTGCGCGACGAGGGCGTGCTCATCGTGGGCAGCGGCAACGTCGTCCACAACCTGCACGCGTACGCCTGGGGGCGCCACCCCGCCCAGCCGCACGACTGGGCCCTGCGCTTCGAGGAGACGGTGCGGCGCGCGCTGGCCGCGGAGCGGCCGCAGGAGCTGGTGGACTACGACGCGCTCGGACGCGACGCGCTGCTGTCCGTACCCACGCCCGAGCACTACCTGCCGCTGCTCTACGTGCTGGGCGCCCGCCACGACGGCGAGCCCGTCCACTTCCCCGTCGAGGGCATCGAAGGCGGCTCGGTCTCGATGCTCTCCGTCCGCCTCGGCTGAAGCGCCTTTCTCAAGGCACGTGTGAGGCCCAGGCGGAGAGCGTGCCGCCGTTGAAGCCGTCGTAGAAGACGCCGTCGCCCTCGTTGCGGTAGAGCAGCACCACGTCCGCCAGCTCGTCCACCAGGGCCAGGTCCACGTCGTTGTCGTTGTCGAAGTCGATGGGCACGCTGCAGGAGGCGGCGTTGGGGGCGTCGAAGGTCTGGTCGGCGGTGAGCACGCCCAGGCCGTTGTTCTTGTAGACGTACCAGGTGGCGGCGCCGAACGAGGAGAGGATCCAGTCGAGGTCGCCGTCGCCGTCGAGGTCGGCCACGTCGCTGGCGATGGCGCCGCCGTTCGAGGGCACCGTCACCGGCGCCTGCAGGGTGCCGTCGCCGTTGCCCTTCAGCAGCGCGCCGTTCGACGACTCGCCGTTGGCGCTGAGCGCGTCGATGTTGCCGTCGCCGTTCATGTCGCCCACCGCCATCTGCCAGCTGTTGCCGCCCACGCCCCGGCCCGAGCGGTGGGTGAAGGTGCCGTTGCCGTTGCCGGTGAGCACGTGGATGGTCTGGTCCTGCCGGCAGCCCACCACCAGGTCGGTGATGCCGTCGTTGTTCATGTCGGCCTCGGAGAGCGCGTATTCGCCCGCCCCCTGGCTGTCGAAGTTGGTGGCGGCCCCGAAGACGCCGGCCCCGTTGTTGAGCAGCAGCGACATGTTGTTGCCGGTGGTGTTGGCGGTGACGATGTCCACGTCGCCGTCGCCGTCCGCGTCGAGCACGGCCACCCCGTGCGGCGAGCCGCCCACCGGCACCTGCTGCTGCGGGTTGAAGGTGCCGTCGCCCCGGCCCAGCAGGATGGACACCGAGCTGTCGCCCACGTTGGCCGTCACCGCGTCCGCCTGGCCGTCGTTGTTGAAGTCGGCCGGCTCGTTGGGGCTGGCCTGGTGGCCGATGGGCGTGGGCGGGGTGAGGAACGCGTTGTAGGTGCCGGTGCCGTCGTGCTTGTTCAGGAACACGCGCAGGTCGAAGCTGTCCTCGTTGACCATGGCCAGGTCGGCATAGCCGTCGCGGTTGAGGTCGAAGGCCAGGCCCCCGTAGGCGCGGGTGGCGTTGTTGTTGGGGCTGCGCACGTTCAGAGTCTGGATGCGGGTGAAGGCGCGCTGGCTGGGCGCGGCGGCCACGAAGAACGAGAAGGCGTAGCCGGCGGAGCGCAGCGTCGAGCCGTCGGCGGCGGCGATCGTCCGCGACAGGTTGACCGCCACCGGCTCGCCGCCGGCGAAGGCGCGGGCCGAGGTGACGGTCACCGTCTGGTCACCGTTGGAGAACGTGTACGTGCCCTGCACCGTGCCGCTGGAGCGGCCGAAGATGCGCAGGCTGGCCGGCGTGATGGTGGTGCGGTTGAGCGCGCGGTCGAACGTGATGCTCACCGAGCCCACGCGGGGCGCGTTGTTCACGTTGCGCGTGGGATTGGTGGCCGTGACCACCAGCTCGCCCGCCGGAGCGGCCACGGCCGCCAACAGGAACGGCGCGGCGAGGAAGGCCAGGCGGACGAAGCGTGCACGGGAGGGAGTGTGGGCCATTTGAGTTGCGCCTCCGAGATGCGCTGAGGTACCACGCCTCACGCGGATACCCCTGTGAGCACGCTCACATCCCGCAAACGTGAACGTGAACGTGCCCGTCCCCGTGCCCGATCCCCCGTCCCCCGTCCGTTCAGCACAACGTCCCCTGCCCCCGCTCGAGCGCCAGCAGCTTCTCCTTCAGCGGCAGCCCTCCTCCGTACCCGGTGAGCTTCCCGCTGGCCCCGATCACGCGGTGGCAGGGGATGATGATGGCGATGGGGTTCTGCCCGTTGGCCAGGCCCACCGCGCGCGACGCCCTGGGGTTGCCCACGCGCGCGGCCAGCTCCGCATACGAGATCGTCTCCCCGTAGGGGATGTGGCAGAGCTGCCGCCACACGCCGCGCTGGAAGTCGGTGCCCTCCGGGGCCAGGGCCATCGTGAAGTCGCGCCGGCGGCCGCCGAAGTAGTCCTGGAGCTGCCCCACCGTCTCGGCCAGGGCCGAGGGATCACGGACCCAGTCGGCGGGACGCGGACGCGCGCGTGGAGAGGCGAGGAAGTCCAGCCGGCGCAGCCCTTCCGCGTCGGCGACCAGGCGCAGCGGCCCGGCCGGACTCTCGATCTCGGTGAACCACACGGTCCGCGTCATCGGTCGCTCCTTGCCACAGCAGGATCACGGCGTAGGCCCGCCAGGGCCGCCAGGCCTCGGCGCGCTGCTCGAGCTCGCGCGCGCTGCGCGCGCCGGCCACCCGGCGCAGCACCAGGTCGCCGCTGGGGAAGGCGTCGGTGTCGCCCTGCGCGCGCAGGGCCACGTACTGCTCCGTCCACTCCCCCACGCCGTGGATGGACTGGAGGGAAGCGGGCAGCGCGCCGCCGGCCGCCGCCCGGGCCAGGGCACGGATGGCCTCGGCCCGCACGCGCACCACGCCCACTTCTTCGATCGGGGCCTGGGCCAGCCGGTCCGGACCCGGGAACAGCCGCTCGCCGGGAGCCAGGCCGGGCGCGCCGAAGCGCGCGGCCAGGCGGCCGGCCATGGTGGACGCCGCGGCCACGGAGATCTGCTGGCCCAGGATGGCGCGCACGGCCAGCTCGAACGGGTCCCAGGCGCCGGGCGCGCGCAGGCCGGGATGGCGGGCCAGCAGCGGTCCCAGCAGGCGGTCGCCGCCGAGGTGGGACGCGATCACGGCCGGGTCGGCGCCCAGGTCGAAGACGCGCCGCACGCGCTCGACGATGGCCAGCAGCCGCCGGGGATCGCCGAACTGCACCTCCACCTCGAGCGCCGGGCCCTCGGGCGCCGGCCGCACCACGATGCGCCCGGCCAGGCCGCCCAGCTCGATGGTGCGCCGGTAGGACTCAGAGTCGGCCGCCTCCACGCCCGGGATGGCGCGCGCGCGCAGGAACGCGAGCAGCGCCTCCCAGTCGTAGGGCGGACGGTAGGCCAGGCGGAAGCGGAAGCAGTGCGGCTCCTCCGCCGCCGGCCGCCGCAGCCGGCGCAGCGCGCTGGGCGTGCGCGCGTACGTGCGCTGGATGGCGCCGTTGAAGCGGCGCACGCTGCCGAAGCCGGAGGCCAGCGCCACCTCCGTGAACGGCAGCGTGGTCTCGTCGATCAGCTTCTTCGCGAAGTGCAGGCGGCGCGTGATGGCCACGTCCAGCGGCGTGGCGCCCAGGTGGGCGAGGAACAGGCGGCGCAGGTGGCGGTCGGTGACGCCCACGCGCTCCGCCAGCTGCTCCACGCCGGCTTCGTCGAGCGCGCCCTCGCCGATGAGGCGCAGCGCGCGGCCCACGATGGCCGACGTGCCCATCCAGGCCGGCGTTCCCGGCGCGGCCTCCGGCCGGCAGCGCAGGCAGGGCCGCAGCCCGGCCGCGGCCGCGGCCGCGGCCGTCGGGTAGTAGGTGACGTTTTCGCGGCGCGGGGCCGGCGCGGGGCAGATGGGCCGGCAGTAGATGCCGGTCGTCTTCACGCCGATGAAGAAGCGCCCGTCGAAGCGCGGGTCGCGCGAGCGCGCGGCCCGCTCACAGGCACGGCGATCCAGCTCCATGACCGGCCCAGGATAACGCCGGGCCGGTCCCCCGGCTGGTCAAAAACGGACGTGAACGGAAGCCCCTCAGCGGAACTTGACGGACGCGTCCTTCGCTTCTTCGTAGGCCGTGTCGCGGCCGTCCACCCAGGCGCCCTTCTTCAGGTACTGCGTCTTCACGTGCATCCTGCCTTCGGGTGTGAGGCGGGTCGTGCCCTTGACCTGCGTGATGCCGTCCGCGTCGCCCTTCACCTCCTCCAGCGTGACCAGCGCGCCGCCCTCCACGGCCGCCGTGCCCGTGGTGTAGAAGTCGGCCGTCGTGAAGTACGTGAACACGAGGCTCTGCTTCTCCTTGTCCCACACCACCAGCGACTCGCCGCCGTATTCGCCGTCGTTGATGGAGTGCAGGATGCGCACGGCCTGGCCGTTCAGCGCCTCTTCCCAGCGCTGCACGTCCACCTGCACCTTCGGCGCGCCCGGCTTGGACAACGTGCCCCGCCACGTCTTCCCCACCAGGCCCTTCAGCGGCTGCAGGCGCGGGTTCAGCTCCGCCGCCGGCGCCGCCGCCGGAGCCAGGCAGGCCACGGCCAGGACGACCATCCCCGAGACAGCTCTCATCACCATCCTCCTGATCTCCCGTTACGCGGGCGGCGCGGATCGTTTAACGGCGCCGGCCACGCTAGAACAAATCCAGCGCGCAGAGGTGGTGGTAGATGCTGTTGCGCGTCTCCGCCGGCCACGTGGGGTAGCGGGCCTGCATCTTCGTCCAGGCGGCGATGAGACGGCCCGAGGCCTGGCGGCCCTCGGGGATCGCGTAGACCTCGGCCATGCCCTTCCCCGACTGGCGCAGCGGCACCGCCGCGTCGAAGAAGTGCTCCTGCAGCGCCACCGCCGCCAGCAGGTCGGCGTGGAACGCCTCCAGGCCCGCGGGCGGAGCCTCGTTCGCCAGGCGCGCGACCTGGAGCGCGATCGCCTCGTGGTAGGCGGCGAGCGCGGCCGGCAGCCCGGCGTTCGCCTCCAGCGCCTTCAGGAGCACGAGCTTGGCCTGGGTGGCGCGCAGGATGCGCGTGTAGGCGTGGTTGACATAGGTCCGCTCGGGGGGCGGGATGCCGGGCAGGTCGCGCGGCAGCGCGGTCAGCGCGCAGGGATAGTGGGTGCCCGCCGGCGGCGTGACGTCCACCGGGTAGGTGTCGTCGGCGGGCGCCGCCACGGTCTGGGCCAACGCCGGCGGTGCCGCCGCCGCCAGCAGCAGACCCAACGCCAGGGCCCGGCTACTCCGTGAGGGCGCCATAGTAGTGCTCGCGGAAGCGCCGCTCGGTGGCGGCGTCTCCGGCCAGATGGGCCACGTCAGCCAGCTTGAGATAGAGGACGCGCAGCGCGCCGAAGTCCTTCTCGGCCAGGATGGCCTGCCCATACGCAGCGCGGGCGCCCTCCAGATCGCGCACCAGGAGGCAGGCGTCGCCCGCGCGCTCGGCCCAGGGAGTGGGGGCGACGCCGGCCGCGGCCAGGCGGGAGCCCATGCGGCGCGCGTAGTCGCGGGCCGCCTCGTACTGCTCCTGCCAGAGGAGCACGTAGAAGTACTGCTCGGTGAGCAGCGTCTCCTCCAGGTGGACGCGGAACGCGTCGCCGCCGAGCTGCCCGCGCAAGGCGCGCAGCACGTCGGCCGTGAAACCCCGCTGCTGGGCCAGCAACAGGGGGTTGGCCCGCGTGTCGAGCGCTCGCGCGGCCGGATCGCGCAGCCACGACTCGGCGCGCTGCAGGTCGCCGCGGGCCCGGCCCACGAAGGCGGACGCGGCCGCGTAGCGCGGATCCTCGGAGGAAGCGGCCAGCGCGGCCAGCGCCTCGTCCGCCTCCGCGAAGCGCCCGCCCGCGGCCAGCGCCAGCACCGACGACACGCGGTAGAGGAAGGAGTCGGGAGCGGCCGCCGCCGCCGCGGCGAAGCGCGCCTGGGCCGTGGCCGCGTCACCCGACTCCAGCGCGCGGCAGCCCGCGCTCCAGGCGAACAGGGCGGCCAGCGCGGGAGGATCCGCGCCGCCGCTGAGCGCGGCCGCGTCGACCGGCTCCCCGGCCAGCAGGCGAAGGAAGTCGGCCCGGTGCGCGTCGCTGCCGAGACGCGCACCGTCCGCCGCAGCCAGGCCCAGCTCCTCCGCGTCGCGCGGCGGCAGGCAGCGCCGCGACAACAGCCGCTCGCGATAGGCCAGGAACAGGTCCACGAAGAGCCTGCGCCGTCCGGGCGCCACGAAGGGCGGCCGCGCCGCCGGCCGGTCGGAGCTGATCACCACGTCGTCCACGAAGTAGTCCACGTTCGAGGTGTCCGTGAAGGGCGCGCCCACGAACGAGAACTTGTCCACCGCCGAGCCCGGCCGCCCGGCCGTGTTGGGCTGGTCACGCAGCACCACCAGCGGCTCGGCCTGGCCCTCGCGCA
>Ga0111538_10003404_pt1 | contig 22233 bp, 13 predicted proteins | sample SoiMethybrSBSTD1_FD_79669 | JGI IMG/M metagenome (GOLD analysis project Ga0111538, IMG submission 79669) | Bulk soil microbial communities from a Populus tree surrounding site in Tennessee, USA - Soil MetaG P. TD hybrid SBSTD1 (version 2)... | ecosystem: Environmental > Terrestrial > Soil >...
GCCGGGCGAAGATGTTGATGTTGAGCGCGGCCAGCACGGCGTCACGCTGGCTGTTCTGCTGGGCGAGGAAACCCTCCGGGCTGCCGGGCAGCTTCGCGTACCACGCGCCCCACTCGTCGACGACGAGGGCGATCTTCTTCTGCGGGTCGTATTTGTCCATGATGGCCGAGTGTTTCGCGATGAGCCCGTCCATCTCGAGCGTCTTCTGTAGGATCTCCGCGTACTCCTTCTCCCCGAACCCGACGGACGCGTAGGCCGGCGGCCACTTGATCACCGTGTAGTTGTGCAGGGACAGGCCCTCCATGTCCCAGCTCCACTGGTGGCCCTGCCAGGCCTTCATGACCGTGTCCGTCCAATCCGTCCACCGCGACTCCCCGCCGCCCGGGCCCACCGCGATCCGCAGCATCTTCCCCGTGTCGCGCTGCGCGGGATTGAAGTTCCGCACGAACCGGCTGTAGATCGTCATCTGCCGCGTGTAGTACTCCGCGGTCATGTTGCCGCCGCAGTCCCAGCTCTCGTTGCCGAGCCCGAGGTAGGGGATCTTGTAGGGAGCGGGATGGCCGTTGGCGGTACGCTCGATGGCCAGTGCGGTCGGCTGGTCGGTCGTCAGGTACTCCAGCCATTCGGCGGCCTCCTGCGGGGTCCCGGAGCCGATGTTGACGGAGAGGTAGGCCTCGCTGCCGATCTGGCCAATGAAGTCCATGAACTCGTGCGTGCCGAAGGTGTTCGGCTCGATGACGCCTCCCCAGTTGGGATTCAGGGTCGCGGGGCGGGTCTTGCCGATGCCCTTGCGCCAGTGGTACTCGTCGGCGAAACACCCGCCCGGCCAGCGCACGTTCGGGACCTTGATGGCCTTGAGCGCGGCCACGACGTCGTTGCGGATGCCGCGGGTGTTGGGGATGGGGGAATCGGGACCGACCCAGACGCCCTCGTAGATGCCGGTGCCGAGATGTTCGGCGAACTGCCCGAAGATGTTCCGGTCGATCTTCGCGCCCGGCTTCGAGACGTCGATCGACAAGGCCACCGTGTCCGCGGACGTCGCGGTCTGGGCGGTGGCGATCGCAGGTGCAACGGACGCCGCGGTGACGAGAGCGAGCCGGAGAGCGAGCATTCCTTCCCCCTATTCGGAGCGCAGCACGCGCGCCGGACTGATCCGTGAGGCCCGGAGCGCGGGCACGTAGCTGGCCAGCAGGGCGAGCGCGCCCACGGCCGGGACGATGGTGGCATAGGTCAGGGGATCCGCCGTGCTCACGCCGTAAAGCAGCGACGAGAGGACCCGGCTCAGCGCGAGCGAGGCCGCGATGCCGATCCCGATGCCCAGAGCGGCCAGGGTCACTCCTTCCCGGACGACGAGAGAGAGGAGGTCCTGGGGCCGCGCGCCCAGGGCCATGCGCACTCCGAACTCGCGGTCGCGCTGGCTGACCGTGTACGCGATGGTGCCGTAGAGGCCGATGGCGGCGAGGGCGGCCGCGAGGGCGGCGAAGAGCCCCAGGAGCTGCATCGCGAAGCGCTGGCCGGCCGTGACCTGGGCCAGGTATCCGCGCAGCGTGATCACGTCGTAGAGCGCGAGCGCGGGATCGATCCGCCGCACCTCTTCGCGCGCGATGTCCACCACCCGCGACGCCTCCAGCGGCGAGCGCACGGCGAAGTAGAACGAGTTGAAGGGCCACTGGGCGAGGGTGACGTAGGTCTGCTCGCGGCCGTCCCGTCCCGGGTTGTCCTGGCGGACGTGCTGGACGACGCCGACGATCTCGACCTCGTCCTTCTCCTGCGCCGCCGTGCGCACCTTGAGATGGCGCCCGATCGGATCCTGGCCCGGGAAGGCCTTCTCCGCCAGGTGATCGTCGATCACGACCACCTTGCGTCCGGCCTTGACGTCCTCCCACGAGAGGTCGCGTCCCTTGAGCAGGCGCGCGCCCAGGGCGCGGAAGTAGCCCGGCAGCACCACGTGGTTGTCCGACTCCACGGTGCCCCACTGCTGCTCGGTGCGGGCGTCGAACGCGTATTCGTTCGTCCAGAACCGGCCGCTCATCGGAAGCGGGAAGCTCGCGCTGAAGGCCTCGACCTCCGGCCGCGCCTGCATGCGCGCGCTCAGGTTCTCGAAGAAGCGCGCCTGGTCGGGCGGGCTCGGATAGCGGACCGGCGGCAGGGCGAGCTGGAAGGTCACGAGGCGGTCCGCCTCGAATCCCGGGCGCGAGGCCTGGAGGGTGACGAAGCTGCGGATCAGCAGGCCCGCGCCCACGAGCAGCACGAGAGAGAGCGCGATCTCCCCGGCCACGAGCAGACGGCGCAAGCGCGCCCGTCGCTGCCCGCCGGCCAATCGGGCCCCGCTCTTCAGCGTGTCGCTGAGGTCGACGCGCGAGGTCTGAAGCGCCGGCACCAGGGCGAAGACGACGACGGTGAAGAGGGAAGCGCCCACGGCAAAGAGGACCACGCGGCCGTCGAGGCCGACGGCGTCGAAGCGCGGAAGGCTCTCCGGAGCCAGTCGCACCAGGACGGTAACGAGGCCGTCGGCCAGCACCAGCCCAAGCGCGGCCCCGGCGGCGGCCAGCAGTAGCCCCTCGGTCAGGAGCTGCCGAATCAGGCGCGCGCGGCTGGCGCCGAGAGCGGCGCGCGCTCCCATCTCGTGCTCGCGCTCCGTGGCCCGCGCCAGCAGCAGGTTGGCCACGTTGGCGCAGGCGATCAGCAGCACGAAGGCCACGGCCCCGAAGAGCACGAGCACGGGCCGGCGGACGTTGCGGACGAGGTCGGCGTGCAGAGGCCGTACGAGCAGGCGGAACGGCTGGAGCTTGTAGGCGGGCACCTCGGCCGTCAGCTCCCGCACCACGCGGTCCGTGGCCTGCTGCGCCTGCTCCACGCCCACGCCGGCGCGCAGCCGTACGAGGGCGCGCATCCAGCGGAAGCGCGGCGCGCTGCGGAAGTCGAAGGTGAAGGGACGCCAGGCATCGAGGCGCCTGGGCAGGCCGGCCTCGCGCGGCAGCAGCAGCTCGAGGTTCGCGGGGAGGACGCCCACGACCTGCGTGGACTGCCCGTCCAGGACGATCGAGCGTCCCACGATTCCGGGATCGCCGCCGAAGCGCTCCTGCCAGAGCCCGTGGCCCAGCAGCACGACGGGCGCCGCGTTGGGCAGGCCGTCTTTCGCAGTGAGCGCACGGCCGAGCCGCGGCTCGACGCCGAGCACCTGAAGGAAGTTCCAGCGGATCCCGCCGAGGCGGAGCTGCACGGGCTCGCCCACGCCGGTCAGCGTCCCCGTGGCGTCGCGCACCGACGCCACGTCCTCGAAGACGCCGGCTCTCTCGCGCAAATCCTCGACCTCGGGGGGCGAGAGTGACGGCAGCGAGGTCTGCCCGTCGCTCATGACGCGGATGAGGGCCAGGCGCTCCGGGTCGCGATACGGCAGCTCGGCGAGCAGGACGGCGCTCACCACGCTGAACATCGTCGTGTTGACCGCGATGCCCAGCGCGAGGGTCAGGACGGTGACGAGCGTGAACCCGGGTCGCGCGTGCAGGGCGCGCCATCCATAGCGAAGATCCTGGGCAAAGCCTTGCATGACGCCCGCCTGTCCGCCCCCGCGGAAGGCGAAAGCATAGCCGACATCGCGGGGGCCCTGTGATCCGTATCTCATGTGCGGCGCGACACTCTGTGTTCCCGACCCCACCATCTCGCGCAGGGTATCCCTAGAATCAGCTCCCGTGCCCCACCTCCAGGAAGAGAACTCGCCCGCGACGCACACCGAACCCCTCACCGATGATCAGCTCCGTGACATCGAGTCACTGGCGCGCGAGGCTTCGGACTCCAACGGCCGACTCAAATATCTCGCGCCGGATGCCGTGCTCCGGCTCGCATCCGAGGTTCGCGCGCTGAGAGCCTCGCTCGACGCCGCGCGCGTGGCGTTCATCCAGGCCAGTGGGGATCTCGACGACGAAGACGCGGCCAGGCGTCGCGCAGCGGTCGAACGAATCCGGGCGGCCCTGCAAGGCGAGAAACCAGCCCTTGTCGACCATTCCTGGATCGACCGTGCGGTCAGCGCGCTGATCGAGCTGGGCTGGTTACCGGTCGAGGGCCGCGACTGGGCGGCGGGCGTCATGAGACGTCACGTGGACGGTGAGCCGTGAGCTGCGAGCGAGTTGAACTTGCCGAGTCGGTTGGCCGCGCGGCCATGTTTCACATGAGCGCGACATCCCGCCTGTGGCGCCGAGAGACGATGGACCACCACCGGGATGGAACGGCGTGACCCACACCTGGACGGTCGTTGACGGCCTCATTCGCGAGCTCGAAGCGATCCGTCGCGTCGCGCCCCGGGTCTCTGCCTACGAGCACTCCCGGGCCGCGCTCGATCACGCGATTCGCGACGCGGCGGAGGCCATCGACTTCACCATCGATGCGCCGGAGAGCCACGAGCGCCTGACCGCGGCCCGGAACGCACTCGGGGTTTGCGAAGAGATGATCATCGCTCTCGACGTCCAGACCTCGCGCGGCCTGCGCGCGCGCCACCGTGGGGACGCGCTGAGAACGAAAGCCTTGGATCTGCTCGACGGCGCGCGAGCGGCCGCACCCCACCGCGCGGGGTGAGCGCGCCGCTACGGTGCGTTCCGCGATATCGCGAGCAGGTACTGGACCGCGTCGCGGGCGCCATCCGGCGCGAATCGCCTCGACAACGAAAGCCCAGGGCCGACAACTCGCACCTCGAATCCGACCGCCGGGTTCGAGGTGATATCGACGCTCCATCCGTCCGGGAGGCCCACGGCGGCCTTCCGGAGTTCCTTCTCCTGGTCGAGAGAGGCCACGACCCCGAGTCCGATATGGATGCTGGCCATTGCGCGAGAAGGGTGAACCGAGACGGAGAGATTTGGCGTGACGCACCGCACCGGTGTCAGCGGTCACCGTGACGGTCGCGTGACGCCACTCACGGGGTGATGTCGCTCGCAGCGGCGAGTCCACTCCCGCTCGGTGGCGTCTTCGCCGAGTTCCTCAGCGCGTAAAATGGCCGGTGTGATGTGCCGGGTCTGTCGCCAGGACCTGGTCCCGGGACCCTCCCCCTCATCTGACCGCGAAAGAGCGCGACGCCTGTGATCGATGCAGGCCTGCGATCACCTACTTGTGTGAGCCATTGAAGACACGAACGAAGAAGCCGCGATGACGGACGCGGAGCTGCATATGTTGGAGGCCAGCCTTCGCGAGGAGGAGAGGGCCGTCGGCGATCTCGAGCGTCCCCTCATCTCGCCACGCCTCGCATTGGAGCTTGTCGGTGAGATCCGCCGCCTGCGCGCCGCCGTGGAGGCCGCGCGCGCCACGATGAGCCAGGCCAACGAGGCCCTCGACGAGCTCAAGCGCCTGCGAGACGACGAATGGCTCGCAATCGTGGCCGAGAGGATTGCGGGGTCGGCCAACCCGTACGACTGGCAAGCGAACCTCGACATCCTGCGCAAGCACCGTGACGGGAGGGTGTGAGGGGGATGAGCGAACGTTTGCCCTGGTTGATCGAGGGGCTGGTCGCGGCCGCCGTCGTCGGCACCGGCGCGTGGTTCCTCGTCGTCGCCAGGCGAGCGCAACGTTTATCCCTTCGTCGATTGGACGTGTGTTTGACGATCGGCCTGATCGTCCTGGGCCTGTGGTTCATGTGGCTGTCCTGGCTCCATCTCTAGACCGTGCGGCCGTCGGCATGAACGTCACCCCGCGGCGGGTGTCGCCGGCCGCGGCGTGGGCGGCGGCTCGGGCCAGATCGTCGAACATCACCTGGTTGGCCGCGTGCAGCCGCGGGGCCAGGTATATCGCTACCCCTCGGGCTGGATCCGGGCCAACCTGTTTGGGGTAGCTTCCAAGCGCTGCGGCCCGGTCTCGCACGTCTTCGAGAAACACACGAACTTCGCGCACCGATCTCAGGACGTGAGCGTCCTGATCGTTTATCGTATCCTGATCGATCTTCGCGACGTGGCGGTATTCGTCCTCGAAGGAGCCCTCCGATGAAGAACCTCGCACCGAAGCTGGTCCTCGCGCTGGGGACCGTGGCCAGCGTTGCCACTCCTCTTCCCTCGCTGGCGGCGAGCCGGACTTTCCGGATCACCGGCACCATCACAGAGGTCTCCGACCCGAACCACGTATTCGACGGCTCCATCCAGCCGTCGAGCCATTTCACGGGGACGTACACGTTCGACGCCACCGTTCCCGACTCCCAGCCCGACCCGCGACAGGGCCGATACGAGCAGACGGCACCCGGTACCGGCCTGCACCTCGAGGTCGGGCACTACGTCTTCCAGCCCTTTCCCGCCCCGCCGACGATGCTGTTCACCATCGTCGACGGTCCGATCAGCTTCTCTCCCGGCGACCAATACGGATGGGTGAGTAAGTGCACGCTGCCCGGCCTCACGTTCTGCGGGATAAGCTGGACCATCAAGAACCAGAGCGGCGCCGTCCTGACGAGCGACGCGCTCCCCGTGGATCCTCCGCATCTCTCCGACTGGGACCCGCAGCAAACCAGCCAGGGCATGGGGCTGATGATCGACGCGATCACCCCGAGTGGCCGCGCCAATGTCTTCGGCCGCGTCGACACGATCGAGGACGCGGACGCGCCGCCCGCGGACGCCTGCCGCGCGGTCTACGACTGCATCGCCAACGCGCCTCCCGAGGTGAAGGAGACCCTGCGAGGTCCCCAGGGCGAGCCGGGACCGAAAGGCGATCCGGGCGTCATCGGCGATCCTGGACCGCAGGGTGAGCCTGGAGCGCGGGGTGAGACCGGGCCGAAGGGGGAGACGGGACCCAAAGGCGACACGGGACCGAAGGGCGAGACCGGACCGAAGGGCGAGACCGGCCCGCCCGGACCTCGCGGGACCTCGGATCTGCCCCCGGGAACGGTGATCCATCTCCTCGCCGGCACGCCCGCGCCGGCCGGTTGGCGGCTGCTCGGCAGCAAGGTCGAGCTGATCCGCGCGCCGAGCGGCGCCCTGGTCACGCTCCGGCTGGACGTCTACCAGAAGGAGTGAGCGACTTCATGGTCTCTTCCGTCACCGGACCCCCTTGAGGTCGAAGCGGAAGACGCACTCCTCGCTCGGCTTCGAGTGCCAGTCCGCGCAGCCCTTGCCGTCGTAGACGACGCGCACCTCGTTGCCCACGCTGACGACCGCCAACGGGAAGCGCGCGAGGATTCCCATCGTTTCCCACGAGGAGCCCAGAAGGTCCGAGTAGCGCGGGTCGAGGTCGACCTGCTCGGACGGCTGGATCGCCTGGGACGGATCCTTCCCTTTCGCCGGCATCACAACGATCCGCTTCACGCCGATCAGGGGGCCCACGCGGCCGCTGCCCATGATGTAGCTCGCCTGCGGTAGGGCCAGGATCTCCACGACGGGGGCAACCATCTCCGGCGTGACCTGCCGCTCGGTGAACGGCTCATCCTTCTTCTTCGCCTCCCGGGCCGCGAAGGCGACGCGAGAGTATGGCGTGGTGAAGCAGGCGAAGCCTTTCCTCAGCGCGTAGCAGCCGTCGTTCTTGGTGTCTGCGATCGCGGCCTTGATGGTGTCGGGCGTCATCTGGGTCACGACCTGGGCGATGCCCGCGGTGGGAAACGCCACCAGCGCGAGGGCGCCAACGGCCAGGATCATCCTCATGAAGCCTCCATGGGATCCGGTGGGGGAGCGAACATTATCGAGTGTTCCGCCCGCAAGTGATCAGAGACGCGGCAAGCAGCGCGTAGTCGTTCCGTATCGGCACGTCATGCCGCCTGTGAGCGGACACACGGGCGAACCCCTCGCCGGCGCGTTCCCTTCTCCAATGCCGCGGAGGATCGCAGTTTGCGAGGAACGGAGCGTGCATGATCGGCATCGCCTGCCTTGGGGGATATCGCGAGCCGTCCGCACGCACCTGCGCGCGGAACGGCCAGCATCGCAGAGGATGGCGTGCACGGGCTAACACGAGGGCTCTTACGAGAAGCGTCGGCGCTTACGCAATTCGCATTCACGCGGCTGCTGGCGTGGCTGGACGACGGCGTGGAATCGCACGGCGAGCGTTACGTCGAGATCCGCCGCCGCCTCGTCGCGTACTTCGAGCGGCGCAACCGCTCCGCGGCCGAGGAACTGGCGGACGAGACGCTCAACCGCATCGCCCGGACGCTGGAGGCGGGGGCGATCGCCGTCCGGCCGCCGGCGCGCTACTGCTACGTGATCGCGAAGTTCGTCCTGCTCGAGGATTTCCGGCGTCAGAAGAAGCAGGTCCCGATGGACGCGTCCTGGCATCCCAGTCCCACCCATCCGTGTGGCGGGATCGGACCCGACGACGCGTGGCCCCTCGAGGAGCAGCGCCTCGAATGTCTCGAGCGCTGCGTGCAGGAGCTCAAGCCCCCGCAGCGCGAGCTGATCGTCGAGTACTACGCGGACACGGGGCGGCGCAAGATCGAGCGCCGTCGCGCGCTGGCCCGACGGCTCGGTATCTCCATGAACGCACTGGCCATACGCGCCTGCCGCATCCGGGAAGGCCTCATGGCGTGCGTCGAGGCCCGGCGCGACCGGCCGCATGTCGGTTGAGCCCCGAAAGGTTTCGCCGCCGGCCGCGCTATGAAGATGAACGTCGGCGACCAGGCGGCGGGCGAGGATGAGAGAGATGTCCCCTACGGATGACACGGGACTCGACGACGAGCAGCTGACCCGCTACCTGCTGGGCCTTCTCCCGCGGGAGCAGGCGGAGCGCATCGACGAGGCGGGCATCGTCGACGACGCGGTCGCGGCGCGGCTGCGCACGGTCGAGCACGACCTCGTCGACGCCTACGTGCGTGGCGCGCTCTCCCGGGAGCTGCGGGCGGCCTTCGAGTCGCACTACATGGCGTCGGCCCGCCGCCGCCAGCAGGTGGCATGGGCGGAGACGTTCCTGCGCGCCGTCGATCGAACGACGGAGGCCCGCGCCGCCGACTCGCGCGCGTCGAGGCACTCCTGGCTGATGTGGAGCCTCTCCGCGGCGGCGGCGGTTCTGTTCGTGGCCGCGGGCGGGCTGGTGGTGCAGACGGGGAGACTGGAACGGGGACTGGGCATGGCGCAGGAGCAACGAGTGGCCGTGGAGCAGCGCGCGCGCGACCTGGAGCGGCAGCTCACCGAGCTTCGCGCCGCCCAGGCCGCGGCCGAGGGGCTCGAGCGCGTTCGCAGGGACGCGGTGGCGGCGGCGCCGCTGCGACCGGCGGTCTGGCTCGCGCTGTTGCCGCAGACGCGCGCCATCGGCGCGATGCCGAGGCTCGCGATTCCCTCCGGCGCCGAGGCCGTCGGATTCGATCTGCGCCTGGAGTCGAACGAGCTCTCGCAGTACCGGGCGTCGCTCCGGGACCCGGCAGTCAACCGGATCGTGTGGAGCGGTCCGTGGGTCCCCGCGCCGTCGTCCGGAGACCCGCCTGCAGTCGAGGTCGTCCTTCCCGCTTCCGTGCTCCAGCCGCAGCACTACTCGCTGGACCTGGTCGGTCGCCGCGCCGGCAGGAAGGGCGCCGTCGTCGGCAGCTACGCGTTCGAAGTCGTCTCCCGATGACGCCGGCCGTTCGTCTGGACGCCATTGCCTTCCTCGGCTTCGCGCTGGCCCTGCCGTGCGCGGCGGGGCCGGCCGAGCCCACGGCACTCTCCGAGCCCACGGTGATCGAGACGGGCCGCACCGTCGAACTCCGCCTCGGCCGCGGAGACGAGCATCGCTACGCGATCGTCCTGGCCGCGGGAGAGTACGCGCGCGTGGTCGTCGAGCAGCGAGGCGTCGACGTCATCGCTTCCGTGCGGGGGGCCGACTCCAGCGCCATAGAGGAATTCGAGGACGACATCCGGACCGTTGGCTGCGAGCAGGTCGAGATGGTGGCGGACAGCGCGGGCGTGTACGGCTTGGCCATCCGGACCGCGCCGGGGACGGTGGGGCCCGGGTCCTACGCGGTCCGCCTGGCCGAACGGCGTCCGGCGACGGACGCGGACCGGGAGCTGCAGGAATCGCGACGGCTCCGCGCCATCGCGCTTCGACTGTACGACCAGGGCCGGTTCGACCTGGCGCGGTCCCGGCTGGAGCGCGCGCTGGCCCTCACCGAGGCCGCGCGGGGCGCCGACGACCTTCAGACGGCGGCGGTGGCGGCACAGCTCGCCGTGGTGTGTCGCGACCTGCCCGACCAATCGAGGGCCGAGGCGTTGTTCTCCCGCGCGCTCTCGATTCTGGAGACCTCAGTGGGGCCCGACCACGCCACCACGGCGGTGGTGCGGTCGTGGCAGGCCGCGCTCTACGTGAAGAACGGACAGCGCGCGAAGGCCGAAGCCACGCTGCGCAGGGCCCTGGACGGGATCGAGAAGGCGCTCGGGCCCGAGAGCCGCTGGTTCGTGGACGGCCTTCTCACGCTCGCGAACCTGCGCCAGGACGGCGGAGACTACGAGGAAGAGGAGGAAGTCCTCCGCCACGCCCTTGCCATCATGGAGCGCACGGAGGACACCGAGAGCGGGTTGTACGCAATGCTCCTGAGCACCCTCGGCGAGGCCTCACGCCAGAAGCAGGACTTCGCCCGTGCGGAGGAGCTCTACCAGCGATCGCTGGCGGTGGCCACGCGGGCGCTGGGCGAGGATGGGTATTTCGTGTCCTATGTCCTGCAGAACCTCGGGATCGTGGCCCGCGAGCGGAAGGACTATGCCGGCGCGCAGGCGTACAACGCGCGCGCGCTGTCGATCCGGGAACGCGCCGTGGGCCCCAACCATCCCGACGTGGCCCAGCTCCTGAACAACATCGCCATCATCTACCGGGCGCAAGGTGACATCCCGAAGTCGCTGGCCACCCACCTGCGTGCGCTCGGCATCTGGGAGCACGCGGCCGGGCTCTACCAGGACGCCACGCTGGTCTCCGTGGGCAACCTGGCCCGGACCTACGCGGCCGCGCACGACCTCGCCCACGCCATCGCCTACCAGCAGCGCACGGACACGATCCTCGAGAAGCAGCTGTCGCTCGGCCTGGCCGTCGGCTCCGAGCGCCAGAGGCTGCTGTTCGCGAAGAGCGTGGCCGCACGGACAGACCGCACGGTCTCGCTGCACCTGATCGAGGCCCCGGAGGACCCGGCGGCCGGCGCCCTCGCCGCGCTCGTGCTCCTGCAGCGGAAGGGCCGGGTGCAGGACGCCGTGGCCGACACGTTCGCCGCCGCGCGCCTGCATGCCCCGGATGCGCGTGACCGGGACCTCCTGGACCAGCTCAAGGACTCCACCGCCCAGCTCGCGCACGTGGCCCTGAGCGCCGCCGATCCCGCGCGCGCGGACGAGCGCCTCGCCGCGATCAGGGAGCTCGAAGGGCACAAGGAGCGGCTGGAGGCGGACCTGAGCGAGCACATCGCGGAGTTCCGCGCCCAGGTGCAGCCCGTCACCCTGGAGGCCGTCCAGGCCGCGCTCCCGCCGGAGGCGGCGCTGCTGGAGTTCGCGGTCTTCCATCCCTTCGATCCCCGCGCCGAGCGCAATGCCGAGGCCTACGGGCCGCCCCACTACGCGGCCTACGTCATGCGCGCGCAGGGACCGCCGAGCGGCATCGACCTGGGCTCGGCCGAGGCCATCGACTCCGCCATCGACGCCTGGCGCCAGGCGCTGCGCGATCCGCGGCGCGCCGACGTGCGGGACCGCGCGCGTGACGTGGACCAGCGCGTGATGGAGCCGTTGCGCTCCGCGCTGGGGGACGCCGCCAGGTTGCTGATCTCGCCCGACGGCGAGCTGAACCTCGTGCCGTTCGAGGCGCTCGTCGACGCGTCCGGCCGGTACCTCATCGAGCGCTACGCCACGAGCTATCTCACCAGCGGGCGCGACCTGCTGCGCATGCAGATCCCGCGCGGCAACAGTGGCGCTCCGGTCATCTTCGCCGATCCCCTGTTCGGCGAGCCGGGCCGGCCCGGCGACGCGCTTCCCGTCCGGAAAGCGGGGTCGGTGAGGACCGCTCGGCGGGGGGTGGCGGCCGGCGCCGACCTCTCCACGGTGTACTTCGCCCCGCTGGCCGCGACGGCGGAGGAGGCGCGGGCCATCAAGGCGCTGTTCCCCGAATCCGTGGTCTTCACGGGACCCCGCGCGCGCAAGTCCACCCTCCAGCGCGTGGAGGCGCCACGCATGCTGCACATCGCTTCCCACGGCTTTTTCCTCCCGGACGCGCGCGCCGCCGTCGAGAACCCGCTGCTGCGCTCCGGTCTCGCCCTGGCCGGCGCGAACCTCCGCCAGGACGCGCACGGTGACGGGATCCTGACCGCAATGGAGGCGTCGGGACTGGACCTGTGGGGCACGAGGCTCGTGACGCTCTCCGCCTGCGACACCGGCCTGGGAGAGGTCCACAACGGCGAGGGCGTTTACGGTCTCCGCCGCGCGTTCGTGCTCGCGGGCGCCGAGACGCTGGTGATGAGCCTGTGGCCCGTCAGCGACTCCGTCTCGCGCGAGACCATGGTGGCCTACTACACCCGGCTCCGCGCGGGCCTCGGCCGCGGCGACGCGCTGCGTTGGTCGAAGCTCGACATGCTGAAGCGGCCCGCGCGGCAGCATCCCTACTACTGGGCGGGCTTCATCCAGTCTGGCGAGTGGGCCAGGCTGGATGGCGTGCGCTGAATCACCGCCCCCTCTCCCGCCGCCTCTCCCACCAGAAAGAGATCGCACCGCTGACCGCTACCTGTATGGACAGGGACGGCGGCGGGCGTGGTCGTGACCGGCGCGCCACCGCGACCAGCTTGGGGAGGGTGCATGCGCAGTGAGAAGGTGAGACGTCGGGGTCGGCAGTGGTTTTGGTTGGCAGCGCTGCTCGGGGTCGCGGCGACGACGGGCGCGGTACCGGTCCCCGCCGACGCGCCGCCTCCCGTCACCTCGCCGAACCTGGTCGAGGACCCGCAGTTCGATTTCGGCGACTCCGGGTTCTCCGGCCAGGACGAGAGCAGCTCCGTCGTCCAGACCTCCGACGCGCCGCTGGAGGGTGACCACAGCCTGCACGTGGGCATCGCCGGCTACGGCAACCACGTGTGGTGGGGGCACGGCTTCTCGGGCGGCCTGGCCAGCGCCTTCCGGGTCAGCGCACACCTGCGGTCCGACGTGGCCAGCTCGTCCGACCTCCTGTTCTGCGCGAGCGCGTACTACGCGGACGGCGGCGAGGGCGCCCTCCAGTGCACGACCGTGAGCGGCGCCGCCGGCGACAAGGGGACGGTCGAGGCCGCGGTGGCGCTCGACCCGGCGCGGCCGCTCCACGTCGTGAACATCCGGATCGACCAGCAGGGCGGCGAGCCGGTGACGTTCACGCTGGACAACGCCGCGGCCTTCCTGGACGTGATCGCGCCGCCCACGTCCGGCGGCGGCGACTCAGGCGGAGGAGGAGGCGGCGGGGGCGGCGGCAGCAGCGGCCCTACCTGCACGGGCACCAGCCCCGACAGCATCTACCAGGGCTTCACGTACCAGCTCCCTACCGAGCGCCCGTTCATCTCGCTCGCTCCCTATCTGCAGGGCGGTCCGAGCTCCACCGCGGCGCAGCGCCTCATCGACGGGGCGAACGCCTCCCTGGCCGGCCAGCCTCCGTACCTGTTCACGGCGAAGCATCTGGTGCTCGCGTACCGGCTCACCGGCGATCCCAGGTATCTCGCCGCCGCCATCGCGGAGACGGATCAGGTCGTGAGCGAGGCGGAGACGAGGATCGCCCAGGGGAAGGAGCCCTTCCTCGCGGGCGACTCGTATCACGACGTGGGCGGCTACATCGAGGACCTCGCGCTCACGTACGACCACGGCTTCGACCAGCTCACTCCGGAGCAGCGGCAGCGCTGGACCGCGCTCGCGGAGCAGGCCGTCTTCAACGTATGGCACCCCAGCGAGGCCTCGTGGAACGGCGTCCCGTACACGTGGACGGGCTGGGCGATCTGCGATCCGGGCAACAACTACCACTTCAACTTCCTGCGCGCCACGATGCTCTGGGCCCTGGCCACCCAGAACACGGCCTGGTTCGACTTCCTGCAGGCGCAGAAGTTCGGGCCGCTCCTCGACTACTACGCGCAGTTCCCGGGCGGCGGGACCCGCGAGGGCACCGGCTACGGCACCGCGCTCAACGACCTCTTCGGCGACTACATCTACTGGAAGGCCTCCACGGGCGAGGATCTCGCCTCGCTCTCGCCGCACGTGCGCGAGACCATCGACTACTGGGTCCACGCCACCGTGCCGACGCTCGACCGGTTCGCGCCCATCGCCGACCTCTCGCGCGAGTCGATCCCGAACATCTTCGACTACCAGGAGAACCTCGTGCACCAGGCCGTCGCCCTCAGCCCGGGCACGCTTCAGGCGCGGCATGGCACCTGGTGGCTCCAGAACAACTCGATCCACGGCGTCAACTACGTCTTCAACATCCAGGGTGACCTCCTGCCCTACCCCGATGCGCCGGAGGCGCCGACGGAGCTGATCTACCACTCGCCGGGCGCGGGTTCTCTCTTCGCGCGCACGAGCTGGGACACCGACGCGAGCTGGATGGCCTTCGTGGCGGGCAAGTACGACCAGTCGCACGCCCACCAGGAGCAGGGCAACTTCACGTTCTTCAAGAACGACTGGCTGTCCGTGACCAGCAACATCTGGTCCCACAGCGGCATTCACCAGGAGGTGACGGTCAACAACGTGGTCCGCTTCGAGCGGACCGACGGCACCGTGATCCCGCAGAATCAGGACGACGACCCCTCGACCATGACGCCGTCGATCTCCGGCGCCGTGACCACCGTGTCCGCGGACCTGACCAACGCCTACTCGGCGAACCGGAGCGCCGTCCACAGCTGGACGCGCACGCTCCAGCTCTCCGGTGACACGCTGCACGTGACCGATGCCTGCAGCGTGGCGGACGGCATCCGGCCGGTGTTCCAGCTCCACGTGCCCGATGCGCCGGTGACGCTCGACGACGGTTCGATCCAGGCCGGGCACCTGCGCGTCGTTCTGCTGCAGCCGGCAACCGTGGCTGGAATCACGAACATGCGGACCGTGGACATGCCGCTGGACGAAAACGGGAACCACGTCCTCGACGACAACGGTGACCCCATCGTCGAGTTCAACCGCGGGTATCGCATCGACCTCACGTCGCAGGCGGGCTGCTCGTTCGACGTGGAGCTGCAGGCCACGGAGGATCCCGGGCCGACGCCGAGCCCGAGCCCGACGCCGGATCCGACTCCCACTCCGTCGCCGAGCCCCACGCCCACACCGGCGCCGACTCCGACTCCGACTCCGGTGCCGACCCCGACGCCCGCGCCGACGCCTTCGCCGTCACCCCTGTCGACGGGGTCCGATCCCATCGAGCCCGTCTGGAACGACCTGGGCGGGAACGCGACGCGCATCAAGAGTCCCGCGCAGCAGATGCACTTCACGGAGGGCGCGCCACTGCGGATCCTGGCCGACGCGCTGGACCTGAACGCCTGGCAATGCCCGCCCGGCCATCCGCCCTACGTGTGCCCCGGCTCGGAGGAGCGCTTCTACGTCGACGGCGCGCTGGTGGCGACGGTGCCGCCCAACACGGATGACTTCAACCTGTGGGAGGCGCGGCTGCCCAACGGTCTGCCCGCGGGGGATCACGTGCTGACCGTGAAGTTCGTGCCGTACAGCCCGTCCACGGGCGGCGGCGGCACGCCGATCGACGGCTTCGTGCCCGTCACCATTCACGTCGATCCCGCACCCGTGCACGCGACGACGGTCTCGCTGGCCGCGGACCTCGTCCTGGCCGGGTCGACCGACCTCGACTGGACGGATACGACCGTGGTCGGCAACGGCTTCCGCGTGACCACGGCGGCCGGCTACTCCGGCAACGTGAGCATTCGGAACGCGATGGTGACGGGCCTGGGTGACTACGACAGCCTCGGCCTCAGCCTCTCGACCACCGGCGCGATCTCGGTCGAGGATTCCGTCTTCGAGGCCACGGGCGCCATCCGCCTCGGCGTCCAGGGCAGCGCGCCCATCACCGTGAAGAACAACGAGCTGCGCGCGAACAACTTCGTCACCTACGTCGCGAACGACCCCGCGGTGCCCGTGGTGCTCGAGGTGTTCGGCAACACCACCGGGGCCAAGGTCATCCAGGGCAACCGTGTCGCCGCGGCCATGGTCAACGTCAACGGCGGCGGCTGGCAGATCGGAGGCCTGGCCGAAGGCGAGGGCAACGTCTTCATCGGCCCGCGCGTGGTTCTCCACCTCGTCAACTCCTCGAACGACGTCATCCAGGGGAACTACCTCCACCACGACTACCGCGGCGGCTTCAGCCAGGGATTCAATCTCTGGGTCGACGGCAGCTCGAACCAGGAGCTGGCCGAGCACAACGTGATCCGCGGCGGCTCGTGGCCGGTGCAGAGCTTCGGGGGCGAGTTCCGCTACAACCTCCTCGTCGACAGCGGGCACGACTTCTGGCGCAGCTCCGCCGACGGGACGCAGATCCATCACAACGTGTTCACCAACCCCAGCGGTCCCAACACCGGCTACGACGGAGCCTTCAAGATCTACGGCGGCGAGAGCGGCCTCGACATCTACAACAACACGCTGGACGCGGGCGGCGCCGTCGCCCGCTTCAACGGACCCGCGCTGGCCATCGGCGCCGGCTCGCTGTTCGGCTCCGTGCGCAACAACCTGTTCGTCGGGTTCAGCGACGTGCTGGGCAGCTTGGGAGGCGCGCTCGTCGCGACCACGGACGCGGGCGGGCTCACCGTCCCGCGCGTGACCAGCGCCGACTACAACGCCTGGTCGAACCCTCTGGCCACCGGCACCGCGCACTACCTCGCCGGGATCATCCAGAACGCGCCGGGCGCGCACGACGTGAACGGTGACCCGCAGCTCTCGGGCCCATCCGAGATCCCGTACCAGGTCTCCGAAGGCTGCGTGTGGCTCCGCACCTGCTCGATCCGCCAGGTCCTCGCGCACTATCGCGACCTCTACCGGCCGGCGGCGGGCAGCCCGCTCGCTGGCGCAGGCGACCCCGCGGACGGCGCGGGCACCGCGATCGGCGCGGTCGGTCCCGACGACAGCAACCCCGCGGACCTGTTCGGCCGCATGGGTGCGGACGATACGCCCCCTCCGCCCGACACGACGGCGCCCGTGCTCTCCACCCCCGTCGCCTCCTCGGTGACGACTACGACCGCTTTCATCTCGTGGACCACGAACGAGCCGGCGGACTCCGCCGTCGACGTGGGACTCAGCACGGGCTCGTATTTCCTCGTCTTCCCGAATACGGCGCGCACCTTCAACCACAGCGTGCAGGTCGTCGGCATGCACCCGTCGACGCTGTACCACTACCGCGTCCGCAGCGCCGACGCGGCCGGCAACGCCGCCGCCAGCGGCGACTTCACGTTCACCACGCCCGCCACGCCCCCGTCCGACACGACGCCGCCCACGGTGGCGGTGTCGGCGCCGTCGAGCGGCGCGACCGTGTCCGGCACGGTCTCGATCGTGGCCACGGCATCCGACGACGTCGGCGTCGTGGGCGTCCGGGTCTTCGTCGACGGCGCCCCTCTCGGAGCCGAGCTGACGTCGGCTCCCTACTCGGTCGCCTGGGACACGACGACGGCGACCAACGCGACGCACGTCATCACCGCGAGCGCGCGCGACGCCGCGGGCCACTCCACGCCGAGCGCCGCCGTCAGCGTGACGGTGTCGAACCCCGTCGCCGTGCCCGGCGGCCTGGTCGCCGCCTATGGGTTCGAGGAGGGCTCGGGCACCATCGCCGCGGACACCTCGGGCCATCACCTCGACGGAACGGTCGGCGACGCGGCCTGGACCACCGACGGCAAGTTCGGCAACGCGCTCGTCTTCGCGGGTGCGGACGAGAGCTGGGTGACCGTCCCCGACGCGGACCTCCTCGACCTCACCACGGGCATGACCGTCTCGGCCTGGGTGAAGCCCTCCTCGACGCTGCCCGAGTGGCCCACCGTCGTCATGAAGGAGCGCGACCACGAGCTCACGTACGCGCTCTACGCCAACGGCGACCACGGCCAGCCCAACATCAACTACACCTCGGGCGGCTCCGAGGTGAACCTCAACGCCGGCAGCGCGGTGCCCGTCGGCCAGTGGACGCATCTCGCAGGCACGTTCGACGGCGTGACGCTGAAGCTCTACGTCAACGGCCAGCTCGTGGGGAGCCGGGCCTCCGCCGCGCCCATCGACGTGACGGACGGCGTGCTGCGCATCGGCGGGGACGACCAGTGGGACAAGGAGTGGTTCCCGGGCGTGATCGACGAGGTGCGCATCTACAGCCGCGCCCTCTCCATGGCGGAGATCCAGGCGGACATGGCGGCGCCGGTCGTGCCGCCTCCGGACGTGACGCCGCCGGCCGTCGCGGTCAGCGCGCCCGCCGACGGCGCGACCGTGTCCGGCATGGTCTCCATCGCGGCCGTGGCCTCCGACGACGTCGGCGTGGTGGGATTGCGCATCCTCGTCGACGGCACGCAGACAGGCGGCGAGCTCACGGCCGCGCCGTATTCGGTCGCCTGGGATACGTCGGCGGTGGCCAACGGCAGCCACGTCCTCACCGCCATCGCGCGTGATGCGGCCGGACACGAGTCGACCAGTGCCGCCGTCGAGGTGACGGTGGCCAACGCCACGCCCGTGGTCGGCCTGGTCGCGGCCTACGGCTTCGACGAAGGCCAGGGCTCTTCGACCGCGGACGCCTCCGGCAACGGCCTGGCCGGCTCGCTGTCGAACGCGGCCTGGGCCTCCGGCCAGTTCGGCGGCGCGCTGCAGTTCACGGGCGAGAGCAACAGCTTCGTCACCGTGGCCAGCTCGCCCCTGCTGCAGCTCGGCACGGCCTATACGCTCGAGGCCTGGGTCAACCCGGCGGCCTCGCAGCCGACGGAGCCGGCGGTGATCGCCAAGGAGATTTCCGGCGGCCTGCCGTACGTGCTCTACGCCCACGGCGACGGGGGAGTCGGACCCAACGCCTTCACCCGGATCGGCGGCAACTACGCGCGAGCCGCCGCCGCGAGCACGATCCCCGCCGACACCTGGACGCACCTGGCGGCCACCTACGACGGCGCCACGCTGTCCGTCTACGTCAACGGCGTGCTCGCGGGCACGGCCGCGGTGAACGGAACGCTGGATCCGGGTGCGGGCGCGCTGCGCATCGGCAACGACACCGTCTTCGACAACGAAGGCTTCGTCGGACGCATCGACGAGGTGCGCGTCTACAGTCGCGCGCTGTCGGCGGCCGAGGTCCAGACCGACATGCAGACGCCGGTCGGCGGCATACCGACGCCGCCGGACACCACCCCGCCCACGGGGACGGTCCAGATCGACGGCGGCGCCGCCACCACCAGCCAGACGGCGGTCACGCTCACGCTCTCGGCCACGGACGATGCCTCCGGCGTGGCCCAGATGCGGTTCTCGAACGACGGCGAAAGCTACAGCGCCCCCGTCGCGTTCGCGACCACGTCCCCCTGGACGCTGACCGGCGGCGACGGCGACAAGACCGTCTACGCGCAGTTCCAGGACGCCGCCGGGAATTGGTCCGCCACGGCCAGCGACGGCATCGTGTTGTCGACCGGTTCGGCGGAGGACGCGCACCTCGGCGCCCACGTGCTCTACGCGCAGAACGACACGGTCGGCACGACGCCCGCGATCACGCCGGCCATCACCACGCAGACCAGTGGCAGCACGCTGCTGGCTCTCAGCATGGGCTGGTACCGCAACTTCGCGGCGCCCGTGGACAGCTTCGGCAACACCTGGACCCAGGCCAGCGGTCCGCACATCTACTTCAACGAGAACTTCTACACGGCGGTGTGGACGGCGCCCTCGGCGGCCGGCGGCAGCGGCCACACGCTGAGGTTCGACAAGGACGACTACCCCGCGGGCGAGATCAGCATGGCCCTCATCGAGGTGACCCAAGGTGGCCAGGTGGACATGGTCTACGACCGCGCGGAGGCCTCGAACCAGACGCCGGGCAGCATCACCGTCGACGGCCCGGCGACCCTGATCGCGATCTGGGGCGGTGACTCCGGCGCCCTGGGCCAGCACACCGCGGTGCCCGACAACGGGTTCGCGGTGATCGACTCCTACCTCGACTTCGGCAACGAGGGCGCGACCGCGGTGCAGGTGGCCATCGCGGCCCGGGAGGTCACGGCGCCTGGCACCTACACCGTGCGCTGGACCTCCGCGCCCGAGCAGGGCTGCGCGTGCTACCTGATCGCGGTGCGCCACGGGGAGCCGCCGGCCGAGGCCCCGGCGCCCGTTTATCCGCTCGAGCTGGCGGCGGGCCAGCGCTACCTCGTGGACCAGACAAATGCGCCGTTCCTCATCCACGGCGAGGCGCCGTGGTCGCTGATCGCGAACCTCACGAACGAGGAAGCGGACCTCTACCTGGAGGACCGCCGGCAGAAGGGATTCAACGCCCTGATGGTCAACCTGCTCGAGCACCAGTTCGCGGACAACGCGCCGGCCAACGTCTACGGCGCCGAGCCCTTCGCCGTGCCCGGCGATTTCTCGACGCCGAACGAGGCCTACTTCGCCCACGCGGATCTCATCCTCCAGAAGGCCGCGGCCAAGGGCATGGTCGTGTTCCTCACGCCCGCGTACCTGGGCTACAACGGCGGCAGCGAGGGCTGGTACCAGGAACTGATCGACAACTCGCCGGCCACGCTCTTCGCCTATGGGCAGTTCCTCGGGAACCGCTACAAGGGCTTCCCGAACATCGTCTGGCTCGACGGTGGCGACTTCAACCCGGACAACCCGTCGGTCGTGAACTCGATCGTGGCGGGCATCAAGAGCGTCGACACCGTGCACCTGCACACCGCGCACGTGCTGTCCGGCACGTCGCCCCTCGACGTGTGGGGGAGCGCGGGCTGGCTCGACGTCAACAACGTCTACACGTACCCCGTGAACAACAACGGGGTCCCGGTCTACCAGCAGTCCCTGGCCGCGTACGCGCGCAGTGTCTGGAAGTCGTTCTTCCTGGCCGAGAGCACGTACGAGGGCGAGTACGACGCGCCCCAGACGCTCATCCGCCAGCAGGCCTACGAAGCGCTCCTGTCCGGGGCCATGGGCGACTTCTTCGGCAACCGGCCCATCTGGCTCTTCGAGGACGGATGGCAGATGGCACTGGACTCGCGCGGATCGCGCGACATGGCGCGCGTCCGACCGCTGTTCGCCGCGCGGCATTGGGAGTCGCTCGTGCCGGACGCCGCGCACACGTTCGTGACCTCCGGCTTCGGCGCGGACGGGCCCAGCCACGCGGTCGCGGCGCGCGCTGCGGACGGCTCGTGGGGTGCCGCGTACCTTCCCACGGCGCGGACAGTCACCGTCGACCTCGGCGGGTTCTCGGCGCCGGTGCAGGCCCGCTGGTACGACCCGACGAGCGGGACGCTGACCAACGCGTCCGGCGCGCTGCCGAACACGGGCAGCGTCACGCTCACGACGCCGGGTCCGAACGCGACCGGCACCTTCGACTGGGTACTCGTCTTCGATCGCTACTGACGGGCCGGACGGCTTACCGCCTCGCCCGCGGCGACGACGGTGTCGCCGCGTGGCGAGGCGGCAGCCTGAGTCGCGAGGTCGTTTCGCCAGGGAGGAGCCACATCGTGTCCACGCTGAGGATGCCGTCGGCTCGACCATTGATGCGAGGCCAAGTCCGGGAAGCGGATCCGGTCGAGGCGTGGATCCGGGCCGAGCAGGTCCAGGTCATCTACGAGCAGGCCCCGCCCGCCCTGCTCATCAGCGCCCTCGTGTCCGCATTGCTGTGCTTCGTGCTGTGGAAGGTGGTGGATCACGGCCGGCTGCTGGGTTGGTTCTCCCTCGTCGGCCTCCTGGCTCTCGGTCGGTTCGCGTTGATCCTCGCGTCCCGAAAACGCCGGCCGGGGTCCGCTGAGACGTCCCGGTGGGAGCGGCTCTTCGTGATGTCGCTGGTATCGACCGCCCTCGTCTGGGGCGTGGGCGGCCTGCTCATCATGCCGCCCCATTCCCTCCTCCACCAGGTCATCGTGTACTTCATCCTCCTGGCCGTCGCCGGCGGCATCGTGGCGACCTACTCCGCCCATGCGAGCGGCGCTTCCGTGAGCGTCGGCTGCGTGATGCTCCCCGCCACCGTCTGGTTCGTGCTCCAGGGCGACGTGGTTCTTCGGGCCCTGGCCGCGGGCGGGCTCGTCTATGTAGGGGCGGCCTATCGCGCGAGCTGGACCCTGTCGTGCTTCCTGCGGCGTTCCTTCCAGCTCACGCACGAGCTGCAGGGAGCCTATGCGGCGGCCGAGGAGCGGGCACGCACCGACGACCTCACCGGCCTGAAGAACCGGCGCGCCTTCTACGAGCTGGGCGCGCGGACGCTCGAGCACGC
>Ga0111538_10003405_pt1 | contig 22231 bp, 12 predicted proteins | sample SoiMethybrSBSTD1_FD_79669 | JGI IMG/M metagenome (GOLD analysis project Ga0111538, IMG submission 79669) | Bulk soil microbial communities from a Populus tree surrounding site in Tennessee, USA - Soil MetaG P. TD hybrid SBSTD1 (version 2)... | ecosystem: Environmental > Terrestrial > Soil >...
CGCGGCCGTGCGCGCCCAGGTCGGCGTCGCGGAGCCGCTGCGGCTCGCAGCCTTCCGCGACGGGCCGAAGTGATAGGAGAAGGAGAGCCACGGCACGGGGAAGCCCTCCTCGAGCACCTCGGCGACCAGCACGACGCCGACGTCCGCGGAGATGCGGCCGCTGAAGAAGCGCAGGCTCAGGCCGAACGGCTGCTGGCTCAGGTCGAAGTCCTTCCCGAGGAAGAGCCAGCTCTCGCTGACGAGCGAGAGGTTGCGGGCGACGCGCAGGCTGCCGCCGATCATCAGCACGGGCGCGTCGCGGAAGCGCCACTCCTTTCGGCTCTCCCAGTCGCGAGTGCTCGGGTCGTAGACGTAGTCCTCCTCGCGCGCCGCGAGCCAGCCGAGCCCCAGGCTCAGCGAGCGGTCGGCCGGACCGAAGGTCGTGATGCCGAAGAGCGCCGCCCCGGCGCCGACGTCCTCGTCGGGCCCCGCGGCGTAGAGCCCGCCGAGGGCGAAGGACGCGTGGCTCCCGAGCTTCCAGGCAGAGGAGGCGGACACGTAGAACACCTGCTGCGAAAGCCCGAGCGCGGGGATCACGGAGACGCCGCCCGCGACGCTGACGTTCTTCGTCAGGCCGTAGGCGAAGCCAGGGAAGAGCACGTAGTGGTCCGAGAAGTAGCCGTTGCCCTTGCCGAGCGGACGGCCCGTGGGAGCGAACATCAGCCGGCTGTCGTTCGGGTCGCTGAGCGGGCTGGACGCCGGCGAGCCACCCTTCGCGTCCCGTGCCTCGCGAGAGGCGATCGCCTCGCGCGGCAGCTTGAGCTCGGTCCCCGACGCGGTCCGCAGCGTGAGGCTGGTCTCGTCCTCCTGGACGACTGTCCCCACGAGGGTTCCGCCGTCCTTGAGCGTGATCGTCACGACGGGCGGCGCCTCGTCCGTCGATCCGAAGCCGGGCGCCGCGAGCGCCATCGCGGTCACCAGGAAAAGAGCACACGTCTTCATGACCCACCCCCCTCCGTCACTGGGGTATGAAGCAAACCGGCCGCGTCGTTACTTGACCGGCCCAGGGGCGGGCCCTAGCCTGTGGCGGCCCAGGAGGACGATTGAGGTCGCTCGTCGAGTGCGTGCCGAATTTCTCGGAGGGGCGGGACCGTGCCGTGATCGACGCGATCGCGGACGCGATCCGCGCCGCCCCCGGGTGCACGCTCCTCGACGTCGACCCCGGAGCCTCGACGAACCGCACGGTCTACACCTTCGTCGGCGCGCCGGACGCCGTCGTGGAGGGCGCTCTCGCCGGGGCGCGAGTCGCGCGGCGCCGCATCGACATGCGGCGGCAGAGCGGCGAGCACCCGCGCGTCGGCGCGCTCGACGTGTGCCCGTTCGTGCCGGTGTCGGGCGCGACGATGGACGACTGCGTGGCGCTCGCCAACGCCTTCGGCCGCCGCGCCGCCGACGAGCTCGGCATCCCGGTCTTCCTGTACGGACACGCCGCGCGCGCCGCGCACCGCCGCACGCTGCAGCAGATCCGCGCCGGGGAGTACGAGGGCCTCGCCGATCGGCTCGTGAAGCCGGAGTGGAGGCCCGACTACGGACCGTCGGCGTTCGTGCCGGAGTGGGGAGCCAGCTGCGCCGGCGCACGCGACTTCCTGATCGCGTACAACGTGAACGTCATCGGCACGAAGGAGCAGGCGCATCGCATCGCGCTCGACGTCCGGGAGGCCGGGCGCGGCGCCGGCCGGCCGGGAAGGCTCAAGGCCGTGCGCGCGATCGGGTGGTGGGTCGAGGAGTACGGGCTCGCACAGGTGTCGATCAACCTGGAGGACTACAAGACCACGCCGCCGCACGTCGCGTTCGAAGCGTGCGTGGAAGCCGCGAAAGGCCTCGGGATCGCGGTCGCGGGCTCGGAGCTCGTCGGCCTCATCCCGCTGCAGGCGCTGCTGCTGGCGGCCGAGCACTACATCGCGCGCGAGGGGCTCTTCATCCTCGACGAGCGCCAGAAGATCCGCCTCGCGGTCGAGCGGCTCGGCCTGTCGTCGGTTTCGCCTTTCGTACCCGGCAAGCGCATCATCGAGCACATGGTGCCGAAGGAGAACGACGAGCCGCTCGCCTCGCTGAGCGTCCGGGCCTTCGTCGAGGAGCTCGGCGCCCGCTCGCCGGCGCCGGGCGGCGGCTCCGCGTCGGCGCTGAGCGCGGCGATGGGCGCGGCGCTCGGCGCGATGGTCGGCTGGATGACGTACGGCAAGCGCAAGTTCGAGGCGAAGGATGCGGCGATGCGCGCGCTGATCCCGCCGCTCGACGAGGCGATGAAGGCGCTGCTGCCGCTGATCGACAAGGACACGCGGGCCTTCGACGGCTACCTCGCGGCGGTCGGGATGCCCAAGGACACGGACGCCGAGAAGAAGGCGCGCCACGACGCCCTGCAGGCCGGGCTCAGGGCCGCCGTCCAGGTCCCGCTCGAGGTGATGCGCACGGCGGACCGCTGCTGGGAGGCGATGGTCGGGATGGCGCGCGACGGCAACTTCGCGTCGCGCTCCGACCTCGAGGTCGGCGCCAAGGCGCTCGAGGCCGGGATCTGGGGCGCCTCGCGCAACGTGGCGATCAACCTGCCCGGGATCGAGGACGAGGCCTTCCGGCGCGCGACGGGCGAGGAGGCCGAGCGGCTCGCGGCCCGCGCGTCGGCGATGCGCGACCAGGTGCTCGCGACGCTCGCCGCGCGGACCGAGTGAGCCGATGCAACAGGCGGGCGCGCGTCTCGGGCCGTACGAGATCGAGTCGGCGCTCGGCGCGGGCGGGATGGGGGAGGTCTACCGGGCGCGCGACACGCGGCTCGGCCGCGTCGTCGCGCTGAAGGTGCTCGCGGCCCGGCTCGGCGCCGTGCCCGGTCAGCGCGAGCGCTTCTCGCGCGAGGCGCGCGCGATCTCCTCCGTCGAGCACTCGAACATCTGCCCGCTCTACGACGTCGGCACGTCCGGCGACGTCGACTACATCGTCATGCAGTTCGTCGAGGGCGAGACGCTCGCCGACCAGATCGCGCGCGGACCGATTCCGCTCCCGCAGGCGCTCGCGCTCGCCCGCCAGATCGCCCTCGGCCTGGAGGCCGCGCACGAGCGCGGCGTGGTGCACCGAGACCTCAAGCCTGCCAACGTCCAGGTCGCGCGCGACGGCCAGCTCAAGCTGCTCGACTTCGGCCTCGCCCGGATCCTGGACGACGGCGCAGCGCCCCTCGACGAGTCGGCCGCTCTCACCGCGCAGGCGCCGACGGCCGCGGGCCGGGTGGTCGGCACCTCGTACTACATGAGCCCCGAGCAGGCGCGCGGTGAGCGTGTCGACCGCCGGACCGACGTCTGGGCCTTCGGCTGCGTGCTCTACGAGATGCTGAGCGGCCGGCGCGCCTTCGACGGCCACAGTTTGCCCGACGTCATGGCGGCCGTCGTCGGCGGCGAGCCGGACTGGAAGCGTCTGCCGGCGGCGACGCCCGCCCGCGTCCGTGACGTGCTGCGCCTCTGCCTGCGCAAGGACGCGAGCCAGCGGCTGCGCGACGTGGGCGACGCGCGGCTGCAGCTCGATAGCGACGCGGGCGCGGACGAGCCGGCCCCGAAGGCCGCGGTCGGGGGGCGAAGCTTCGCCGCCCGATCGATCCCGTGGGCCATCGCCGCCGCGGCAGTCGCGGTTGCGGGGTTCGCTCTGTCTCGCTCGCGAGCTCCGCGCGAACCGCCCGGCCCCGAGATGCGCTTCAGTGCGTTGACGAACGTGTCCGGCGTCGAGGCGCAGCCGTCGTTCTCGCCCGACGGCCGCTCGATCGCCTACGTCTCGAATCACGGAGGCCAGTGGGACGTTTACGTCGGCCTCGTGACGGGCGGCAGCCCGGTGCGCGTGACGAACGAGCCCGGCCTCGAGCTGCGGCCGCGCTGGTCGCCCGACGGCTCGCGGATCGCGTTCGGGCGCCTCGGCGAGAAGGGGCTGGTCGACATCTGGGTGACCTCCGCGCTCGGGGGCGAGGCCCGGCGGATCGTTCCGAACGCCCGGCAGCCGGCCTGGTCGCCCGACGGCCGTCAGATCGCCTACAGCTCGGGCGGAATCCTCTGGCTCTGCGACGCGAACGGGGCGAACCCTCGCGCCGTGACTTCCGCTGAGCCTCTGTTGGGCCACTACCAGCCCGCCTTCTCGCGCGACGGGCGCTCGCTCGCGTTCGTGCGCCGCCGGGACGGGCCCTACGGCGAGCTGGCGGTCGCGGACGTGGCGACGGGCTCCGTCCGCAACCTGACGCACGACGGCGCCCTCGTGCTGTCGCCCGTCTGGTCGCCGGACGGCCGCTTCGTCTACTTCAGCTCCAGCCGCGGCGGCACGCTCAACGTCTGGAAGATCGCGGTCGACACCGGCGAGCCGCGCCGCATCACGGCAGGGGTCGACGACGACGCCGAGATCGACCTGTCGGCGGACGGCAAGCGGCTGGTGTTCTCGAGCTACCGCGCCAACGTCAACCTGGCCGAGGTCCGGATCCAGGGCAAGACGAAGGCGGTGCTCCAGTGGCTGACCACGGACTCGGCGCGCGGCGAGCACGCCCCGAAGTACTCGCCCGACGGGCGGCAGATCGCGTACATGTCCAGCCGCTCGGGCTCGGAGCACGAGAGCATCTGGGTGATGAACGAGGACGGCAGCCAGCCGGTCCGGATCGTCGAGGACGATCGCATCAGCGTGCTGCCGCACTGGACGTCCGACAGCCGCGATCTGGTGTACGTCTCGCGCGCCCCTGGAATGGCCACGTGGAAGGCCGAGCTGCGTCGCGTGCGCGTGACGGGCGGCGCACCGGAGGTGCTTCCGATTCAGCCCTTCGCGGCGGCCTGGGGCGACGTCGCCCCGGACGGGCGGCTGCTCGTGCGCACGTCCGCGTCGGCCGCGGAAGTCATCGATCCGCGCTCGGCCGAGCGCGTGACCGTGCCCGACGTCCCGAGCGAGCCCGCGCTGTCGGCCGACGGGAAGTCCGTTTCATACGTCGTGCGGCCCGAGGCGGGCGACGAAAGAGCCGGCCTGTGGGCCGGTCCTCTCGACGGGCAGCGTCTGCGGGTCCTCCCGGGCTGGGTGGCGTGGAGCGCCTGGACCCGCTCGGGGGATCTCCTGGCGCTCGTGGCGCGGCCGGACTTCACGAGCGACCTGTGGCGGGTGGGCCGCGACGGTCGTAAGAGCCTGGTGCTCCAGGGCGTCCCGCTCGTGTTCCGCCACCAGGTCGAGACCAACTCGATCACGCGTTTCGATGCTCATCCGGACGGAAGCAGGATCGTGATGGAAGCGCTCGAGTCCTTCGAGGCGGACATCTGCATGATCGACAACGTGCCTTAGGCGAATCGAGAACGAGACCCGGCGCGACCCGCATGCGACTCGCTGAGCTGGTGGCGCTCGTCGGCCGGCTGCGTGCGACGAGCAAGAAGACGGAGAAAGTCGCCCAGATCGCCGCGCTGCTGCAGCAGGCGCGCGAGCGCGAGATCGAGCTCCTGGCGCTCTATCTCACGGGCACGCTCGCGCAGGGGCGGATCGGGATCGGCTACCGCGGCCTGCAGGCGGCGATGCCGTCCGGGCCGGCGATCGGCGAGCCCCTGACGCTCGCGGGGCTCGACCAGGCGCTCTCGGAGCTCGCGAAGGAGCAGGGCCAGGGATCCGCCGAGCGCCGCGCGCGCGGGCTGCGCGCGCTGCTCGAGCGCGCCGAGCCGCCCGGGCGCGAGTTCCTGTTCGCGCTGCTGACGGGCGAGGTGCGCCAGGGCGCTCTCGACGGGCTCGTGCTGGAGGCGATCGCCAAGGCGGCGGCGCTGCCGGCCGCCGAGGTGCGCCAGGCCTCGATGTTCGCGCCGTCGATCGGCGCCCTCGCGCGCGCGGCGCTCGAGGAGGGCAGCGCCGGCCTCGCGCGCTTCTCGCTGCAGCTGCTGTCCCCGGTCGCGCCGATGCTCGCGAACCCGGCCGAGGATGCGGAGGAAGCGCTCGAGCGGCTCGGCGAGGCGGCCTTCGAGTACAAGGTGGACGGCGTGCGGCTGCAGGTGCACCGCGCAGGCGACGAGGTGCGGGTCTTCACGCGCCACCTGCAGGACATCACCGCGCGAGTGCCGGAGGTCGTGGAGTGGGCGCGAGCGCTGCCCGTGCGCGAGGCCCTGGTCGAGGGCGAGGCGATCGCGCTGCGGCCCGACGGCCGGCCGCGGCCCTTCCAGGAGACGATGCGGCGCCTCGGGCGCAAGCTGGACGTCGGGGCGGCACGAGCGAGAGTGCCGCTGTCGTCCTTCTTCTTCGATCTGCTCCACCTGGGCGGCGAGGGCTCGCTCGTGGCGCTCCCGTACGCCGAGCGCGTCGAGCGGCTCACGCGGATCGTCGCGCCGGACAGGCTGCTGCCGCGCGTCGTCACGCGCGACCCCGGGGAGGCCGAGCGCTTCTTCGACCAGGCCGTCGCGGCCGGGCACGAAGGCCTGATGGCGAAGTCGCTCGCGGCGCCGTACGCGGCGGGCCAGCGCGGCTTCCACTGGCTGAAGCTCAAGCCGCACCACACCCTCGACCTCGTGATCCTTGCGGTCGAGCGCGGCAGCGGCCGGCGCACGCGCTGGCTCTCGAACCTGCACCTCGGGGCGCGTGACGAGGCGAGCGGGCAATTCGTCATGCTCGGCAAGACGTTCAAGGGCCTCACGGACGAGATGCTCGAGTGGCAGACGCGGGAGCTCGCGAAGCTGCAGGTCGAGAGCGACGGATATCTCGTGCGCCTGCGGCCGGAGATGGTGGCGGAGATCGCGTTCTCCGACGTCCAGGAGTCGCCCCGCTACCCGGCAGGGCTGGCGCTGCGCCTGGCGCGCGTGAGGCGCTACCGGCCCGAGAAGCCGGCGGCCGAGGCCGACACGCTTTCGGCCGTGCGGGCCATCTTCGAGCGCCAGCGGGCCTGAATCCGGCCCGCGCGTGCTACGATCCCGCCCGCGAGGTCGAGCATGCTGGGCAAGTCCGACAGTTCAGCCACCCCCACCGCGGCGCAGGCGCGCCGCTTCACCGATGTCGTGGACCCGAACACGACCGTGATCGGGCCGGGCACGCGCTTCAAGGGCGAGCTCAGCGCAGAAGGCCCTGTCGACGTGGCCGGCGCGCTCGAGGGCGACGCCCACGTCGCCGGCCACTGCCGCATCCGCCCGGGGGCGAAGGTGGCCGGCCGGCTCGAGGCGACCACGCTCGTGATCGAGGGAGAGGTGAGCGGGCCGGCGATCGTGGCCGACAAGGTGGAGATCGGCGCCACCGCCCGCGTGCGCTCGAACGTGGAGGCGCGCGTCGTGGCGATCGCCGACGGTGCCTTCTTCGAGGGCGCCGTGCGCATGGCCGAGCCCGGCTCGCCCGTGACGTTCACCGAGAAGCGCACGCGGTAGGGGCTGACGTCCAGCCCGAGGGACCGGCGTAGGGAGCGCCGGTTTCTCTTGCCAGCGGGGGGCTCGGGGGGTGCTTAAACCCCCCGAATGCTCAGTCCAGAGAGTCCTGGCTCCGTTTCGTTCGTTCTTCTTTGGTTAGAAGTCCGTTGTCCGTTGTTGTTCGTCCTTAGTCTTTCCTTCAGGTACGCTGCCGTGCGCGACGCTTTCGAGCGCGCGACATCTTCGGGCGTGCCCCACGCCACCACGCGGCCTCCCTCGGCGCCGCCTTCCGGGCCGAGGTCGATCACGCAGTCCGCGGCGGCGATCAGGTCGAGGTTGTGCTCGATCACGACCACGGTGTCGCCGCGGTCGACCAAGCGTTGGAGCGACGTGACGAGGCGCGCCACGTCGGCCATGTGCAGGCCGGTGGTCGGCTCGTCGAGCACGTAGAGCGACGGGCCGAAGCCCGGCGCCGTGAGCTCGGCCGCGAGCTTGATGCGCTGCGCCTCGCCGCCCGATAGCGTCGGCGACGGCTGCCCGAGCTGCAGATAGCCGAGGCCGATCTCCGACAGGAAGTCGAGCGGACGGCGCACGGCGCCCACCGCGCCGAAGTGCGCGCGCGCCTCGTCGACCGTCATCGCCAGCACCTCGGCCACGCTCTGCCCCTTGAAGCGGACGGCCAGCGTGTCGGCGTTGTAGCGCCGCTCGCGGCAGGACTCGCACGGGATGTAGACGTCGGGCAGGAGCGCCATCGTCACGCGCAGCCGGCCCTGGCCCTCGCAGCGCTCGCAGCGGCCGCCCTTCACGTTGAACGAGAAGCGGCTCTTGCCGTAGCCGAGCGCGCGCGCGTCGGGCACGGCGGCGAACAGCGTCCGGATCGCGTCCATGATGCCGACGTAGGTCGCCGGCACCGAGCGCGGCGTGCGCCCGATCGGAGACTCGTCCACCTCCAGCGCGCGGGCGACGCCGCGGAGCCCCTCGAGCCCGCGCAGCACGGGCGGCAGGCGCTCGCCGGCGAGCCGGGCCTTCGCGGCGCGGTAGAGCACGTCGCGCACGAGCGTCGACTTGCCCGAGCCCGAGACTCCCGTCACGACCGTGAGCCGTCCGAGCGGCAGCTCGACGCTCAGGTCGCGCAGGTTGTGGAGCCGCGCGCCCTTGACCGCGAGCCGCGGCGCGCCGTCGAGCGGACGCCGCAGCCACGGCGCGTGCTCGCCCTCGCCGCGCAGGAAGCGGCCGGTGACCGAGGCCGCGACGCGCGCCACCTGCCACGGCGGGCCCTCGGCCACCACTCGTCCGCCGTGCGGCCCCGCGCCGGGGCCGAGGTCGATCAGGTGGTCGGCCGCGCGGATCAGGCTCTCCTCGTGCTCGACCACCACGACGGTGTTGCCGCGGTCGCGCAGGGCCAGCAGCGCCTGGGTGAGCGCCTCGTCGTCGCGCGGGTGCAACCCCACGGTGGGCTCGTCGAGCACGTAGCAGACGCCGCGCAGGTTGGAGGCGAGCGCCGCGACGATCCGGATGCGCTGCGCCTCGCCCGTCGAGAGGGTGTCGGCCCCGCGCTCGAGCGTCAGGTAGGAGAGCCCCAGCTTGTCGAGCAGGTCGAGCCGGAGGACCAGCTCCGGCCACACGCGCTCGCGCACCTCCTCGGGCAGCTCGCCCTCGAGCGCCGAGAGCCAGCCGCGCAGCTCCCGCACGGTGAGCGCCGAGACCTCGCCGATGTGGCGGCCGGCGATGCGCACCGCGCGCGCCTCGGGCCGCAGCCGCGTCCCCGCGCAGGCGGGACACGCGACGCCCTCGGCGCGCCGGAGCTCGCCGTCCTCCTCGACCCGCGGGGCGCCGAAGCCGTCGCACTCGGGGCAGGCGCCGTACTTCTGGCTCCAGGAGAAGAGCCGCGGGTCGGGAGCGGGCAGGCCGGTGCCGCAGCTCGGGCAGGCGCGCCGCGTCGAGTAGAAGCGCTCGACTTTTCCGCCGAGGGCCACGAGCGTGCCCCCGCCGAGCTCGAGCGTCCTCGCGATCGCGCTCTGCAGCTCGCGCGGGCGGGCCCGCTCTGCGACGCGCGCGACGACCGCCTCGACGTCGTGGATCTGGAAACGGTCGAGCTTCGGCGGCGTCGCCGCGGGATGGAGCGAGCCGTCGACGCGAACCTCGGCCACGCCCTGCTTCGCGGCGGCCGCGATCACGTCCTTGTGGAAGCCCTTGCGCCGCCTCACGAGCGGCGCGAGGAGCGCCAGCTCGCCCCGCGGGAAGTCCTCGGCCACGCGCGCGGCGAGCGCGGCCATGTCGACGACCTGGCCGGGCAGCCCGCACTTCGGGCAGTGGACGGCGCCGAGCCGCGACCACAGCAGGCGCAAGTGGTGGTAGACCTCGCTCGTCGTCCCCACGGTCGACAGCGGCGTTCCGCGCGAGAGCTTCTGCTCGAGCGCAACCGTTGGCGGAACACCCTCGAGCCGGTCCACTTCGGGACGCGCCAGGGGCCGGATGAACTGCCGCACGTACGTCGAGAGGCAGTCGAGGAAGCGTCGCTGGCCCTCGGCGAACAGCACGTCGAACGCGAGCGTCGACTTGCCGGAGCCCGAGACGCCGGTGACGGCGACCAGCTTGTCGCGCGGGATGTCGACCGCGACGCGCTGCAGGTTGTGCTCGCGGGCGCCCAGGATGCGGATGACGTCCGGATAACGATCTGTGGGCTCTTCAAGGAGGATCGGCTGACCTGTGGGCTCCTCAACAGGGATCTTCGATGAGCCATGTCCACGCTTGCGATCTTTGTTCTGGGGGGCTCGCCCGAGCACTTTGGCGAGGGCGCGGCCTGTCGGCGTGCCGAGGGCGGCGACGGCCTCGGGTGGGCCCGCACCGACGAGCCGTCCTCCGGCGTCCCCTGCCTCCGGTCCGAGATCGAGGATCCAGTCCGCGGCGCGCGCGAGCTCGAGGTCGTGCTCGACGACCACGACCGAGTGGCCGGCGTCGACGAGGCGGTGCAGGGCGCCGACCAGCACCGCGACGTCCGCGGCGTGGAGCCCCGTCGTCGGCTCGTCGAGCAGGTAGAGCCGGCCGGGAGCCTCGCCGGCGTCCGCGAGCGCCCGCGCGAGCTTGAGGCGCTGCGCCTCGCCGCCGGAGAGCGTCGGCGCGGGCTGCGACAGCGACAGGTAGCCGAGGCCGAGGTCGAGCATCGGCTGGAGCGCCTCGCGCACCCCCCTGTGGTCGCCGAACAGGCGCACGACGTCGGCCGCGGGACGGTCGAGCGCGTCGGCGATCGAGAGGCCGTGGACGCGAACCTCGAGCACCTCGGGCCGGAAGCGCCGGCCGTCGCAGGCCCCGCACTTCACGAACGCGTCCGGCAGGAACTGCAGCTCCACCTTCTCGTAGCCCGCGCCTTCGCAGACGCGGCAGGCTCCGGCCGCGGAGTTGAACGAGAAGGCGGTCGGCTTCAGGCCGCGCTCGCGCGCCTCGGCGGTCTTCGCGAACACGTTGCGCAGCGGCTCGAGGACCCCCATGTAGGTCGCCGCGTTGACCCGCGACGACGCGCCGAGCGGCGTCTGGTCGACGAGCGTCACGCCCGAGAGCTGCTGGGCGCCCTCGATCCCGTCGCAGGCTCCGGGCTCGGACTCTCCGATGCCGAAGTGCCGTCTCAGGTTCCGGTAGAGCACCTGGTCGACGAGCGTGGACTTCCCCGAGCCCGAGACGCCCGTGACGCAGACGAGGTGCCCGAGCGGCAGCTCCAGCGTGAGGTCCTTCAGGTTGTTCTCGCGCGCGCCGCGGATGCGGAGCTGGCGCTTCGGGTCGGGCGTGCGGCGCGGGCGCGAGTGCGCCTCCAGCGTCTCGCCGCGCAGGCAGGCGCCGGTGACCGAGCGCGGCTCGGCGAGCAGCCCCGAAGGCGAGCCGGCGTAGACGAGCTCGCCGCCCTCGCGGCCCGGCCCGGGGCCGAGGTCGATCACGTGGTCGGCCGATTCGATGAGCGCGCGCTCGTGCTCGACGACCACCACGGCGTTGCCGGCGTCGGCGAGCCGCCGCAGCACGCCCGAGAGCCGCGCGGCGTCCCGCGCGTGGAGACCCACCGACGGCTCGTCGAGCACGTAGAGCGTGCTCGTGAGCGAGCCGCCGAGCGCGGTCGCGAGCGTGACGCGCTGCGCCTCGCCGCCCGAGAGCGTGCGCGACTGGCGGCCGAGCGTCAGGTAGCCGAGGCCCACGTCGACCAGGAAGCGCAGCCGTCCCCGGACCTCCTGGAGCAGCTGCTCCGAGGCCGGGTCGAGCGGCACGCCTGCCGAGCGGCCGTCCCACTCCCGCAGCGCCCGCTCCGCCTCGGCGACCGGGAGCGACTCGACCTCGGGCAGGGTGCGCCCATCGAGCCGGTAGAGCCGCGCCTCGGAGCGCAGTCGCGCGCCCGAGCAGTCGTGGCACTGCCGGTAGCTGCGGTAGCGCGACAGGAACACGCGCACGTGCATGCGGTAGGTGCGCGACTCCAGCCACTCGAAGAAGCCCGTCACGCCGTACCACTTCTTCCGCCACGCCTGGCGCCCGCCCTCCTCGCCGTCCCAGACGAGCCGTTTCGTCGCTTCCGGCAGCGCGGCGTAGGGCACGTTCTCCGGGAGACTGGCGCGCTTCAGGAAGCGCTCGAGGTCGTCCTGGCACTCCGAGTAGAAGTTCGTCTGGAACGGCTTGATCGCGCCGCCCGCGAGCGTGCGCCGCGGGTCCGGGATCACGAGCTCGGGGTCGATCGCCATCGTGCGGCCGAAGCCCTTGCACGTCTCGCAGGCGCCTACCGGATGGTTGAAGGAGAAGAGCGCCGGCGAGGGGTCGCCATAGCCGATGTCGCAGGCGGCGCAGTGGAGCGCCGTGCTGAAGCGGCGCGGCTCGGGCTCGCCCTCGACGCGCAGCGCGACCTTGCCCTCCCCGTGGCGCAGCCCGGCCTCGAGCGAGTCGACGATGCGCTGACGTTCGGCCTGCGCGAGCGTCAGCCGGTCGAGCACCACCTCGAGCACGCCGTCCTCGGCGACGAGCCGCGCCTGCTCGACGCGCACCGGCACGCCCCGCTCCAGCACGCGACGGAAGCCGGCCTTCTCGAAGGCCTCGCGCACGACGCCCGCGGCGACCTTGCGGCCGACGCGGTGGGGGAAGGTGACGAGCGCGGGCCTTCCGGCCGCCGCCTCGACGGCCGCGTCGAAGATCAACGAAGGCGAGTCGCGCCGCACCGGCCGGCCGCACTCGCGGCAGTGGAGCACACCCGCGCGCGCGTACAGCGCGCGGAGGTAGTCCGCGATCGAGGTCATGGTCGAGACCGTCGAGCGCGAGGTCCGGACGGGAGCCGTGCGGTCGACCGCGACGGCGGGCAGCATGCCGTCGATCCGCTCGGCGCGAGGCCGGTCGAGCCGCTCCAGGAACTGGCGGGCGTAGGGCGAGAAGGTCTCGGCGTAGCGCCTGTGGCCCTCGGCGTAGAGCACGTCGAGCGCGAGCGAGGACTTGCCGGCTCCCGCGACGCCCGTCACGGCGGTGACGGCGCCGATCGGGATCCGGACGCTCACGCCCTTCAGGTTGTTCTGGCGCGCACCGATGACCTCGATGAAACGGCGGGTCATCCGTCCAGCCTGTCAGGGAAGCGCGTTCAGTTCAAGCCAGCTTCCAGGGCGTGCGGTACTCGCGGCCGAACAGCTTCCTCGCGGCGCCGCTCGCGTTCTTGAGTTCCATCTTCGCCGCGTCGTACTCGAGCCGCTCGCCGGTGCGGAGCGCCACCACGCCGAGCAGGCACGGCGCCGACGAGCGCAGGCCGTCCTCGATGTCGCAGGCCGGGCGCTTGCGCGTGCGCATGCACTCGAGCATGTTCGCCGCGTGGTTCTCGAGGCCGTTGTCGACCTCGTCCATCTTCATCGCAGCCGAGCGGGCGACGTCCTTGTCGTCCTTGCCCTTGCGCGTCTCCGGGAACACCTCGAAGCCCTGGCGGTTGACGAGCATCGTGGCCTCGCTGCCGTGGAACAGCAGTCCGTAGCCCTTGCCGAACATCGAGTTGGCGTTGGCGGCGCGGTACTCGTAGCTGCAGACGAACTCGGGGTACTCGAAGGTCGCGGTCTGGGTGTCGGGCGCGTCGCCGTTGTCCTGGAGCGCGAGCTTCTGCCCCACGCACGTGATGCTGCGCGGCCCCGGCGTGTTCATCGCCCACTGGACGATGTCGAGGTGGTGCACGCCCCAGTCGCCCAGGATGCCGTTCGAGTAGTCCCAGAAATAGCGGAAGGTCGACCAGCGGTCGTCGCGGACCCCGAAGCGATTGGCGTTGAACGGCACCCTGGGCGCCGGACCGAGCCAGAGTTCCCAGTCGAGCCCGGCCGGCGGGTCGGAGTCCGGGGCGTTGCCGATCCCGACCGGAGAGCTGTTGCTGTAGTTCCAGGCGCGCACGTACGTCACCTTGCCGAGAAGTCCCGAGCGCACGACCTGGACCGCCTGCTGGAAGTGAGCGTTCGAGCGCTGCCAGAGCCCCACTTGCACGACGCGCTGGTGCTGGCGAGCCGCCGCCAGCATCGCCTTGCCCTCTTCGACCGCGACCGCCACCGGCTTCTCGACCCACACGTCCTTGCCGGCCTGGCACGCCATCACCATCGGCAGCGCGTGCCAGTGGTCGGGCGTCGAGACGACCACCATGTCGATCGTCTTGTCGTCGAGCACGCGCCGGAAGTCCCTGTGCGCGGCGGCAGACTCTCCGGCCTGGGCCCTGCCCTTCGCGAGGTTGGCCTCGTAGACGTCGCAGACAGCGACCACCTCGGCGCCGTGCTTCTGGAACGCCTTCATGTTGGACAGCGCCTGGCGGCCCGTGCCGATCGCGCCGACGCGCACGCGGTCGTTCGCGCCCAGCACGTTGCGGGTCAGGGGGCCCGCCAGCGACAGGCTGACGGCGGCGCCAGCGCTCGTGGCGCGGTTCATGAACGCTCGACGGTCGATGGGGCGGCTCATCGGGGATGCCTCCTCGCCCGCGCACGCTATCGCTGCAGCGGTGGGAGGTCAACGCAGAACGGCCCGGACCGAATGCGATCGGCCCGGGCCGCTTCCTTCGAGCGAGTGAGTCGGTCTACTTCTGCGCGCGAGCGCGCCGGCGCGCGGCCAGCGACGCGAGGCCGAGCCCGAGCAGCGACAGCGTCCCCGGCTCGGGGACCGGCGGCGTACCGCCGTCGTTCGGGACCTTGTCGGAGCCGTTGTCCGGGAAGCCGCGGAAGCGAACGACGAGGCCCTCGACGCCATCGCCGTCTCCCGGACCCACCGAGAGCGTGCTCAGGAAGCTGTCTGCCGTGAGAGAGCCGAGGCCCGATCCGCTGAGCACGAACGTGAACGTCGCCGAGCCGCCCTGCGGAATCCCGACGAGAGGACTGCCGCCGCCCTGGTAGCTGCTGGCGGTCGTCGCTCCGACGTCGAACTGCCCGTTTGGCGAGCCGCTCTCGCCGCCGTCGAAGCTGTCGTCCTCGCCGAGCAGCTCGAAGTTCGGGTTGCTGCTGCTGAAGAGCACGCTCTCGACGTCCGCCCCCGTGGGAACGTTGAAAAGGAAGGCGGTGATGTAGCCGGCGGTGAGGCTGTCGTTATTCAGCACGACGTCCACGGTGCCCGTCGTGTCATCGGTCGCGGTGTACTCGAACGTACCGCTGAAGCTCCCCAGGACTCCGGTTCCGCCGATCGGCACGGCCCCCGCGATCGTCGGAGCAAGCATCAGGGCCGCGCTCGCGGCCAGAAGAAGCAACCTCTTGCTCATGTCATCTATCCTCAATGTGTTGATCGTGTTCTCACGATCGGGTCTTTTCGACTGCGGCCTGGCGCGCACTCTCTAGCTGAAACCGCATCTGCTCCCGTACCTGGAGCAATCGCCAAGCCAGACGGCGACTGGGGACTCCCGGGGCGGGGAAGCCCAGACTAAGACCCAAGAGGAAATGAAGTTGGGGGCTTTCTCAACATCCAAGCGAAGGGCAAGACCCACTCGAGAACTGTAAGGTTTCGAAGAATCCGTTATGTAAAACCTTTCAATTCATAGAGTTAACGGAATTCGAATGCTTTGGGAACGGTGTCGAACCGAGCAATTTCCGTTGGGTTGCTCACCGCTCAACGCAGAACGGCCCGGACCGAATGCGATCGGCCCGGGCCGTTTCCTTCGAGCGAGTGAGTCGGCTCTACTTCTGCGCGCGAGCCCGCCGGCGTGCGGCCAGCGATGCGAGGCCGAGGCCGAGCAGCGACAGCGTCCCCGGCTCGGGGACCGGCGGCGTACCGCCGTTGTTCGGGACCTTGTCGGAGCCCTCGCCACCTTCGAAGCCGCGGAAGCGAACGACGAAGTCCTCACCGGTTTGCTGCCCGTTGGGATTCGAGAGCGTGCTCAGGAAGTCCTGCGCCGTCAAACCGCCGAGCCCCGTGCCGGTGAGCGCGAAGCTGAACGTGGCCGAGCCACCGGTGATGATCCCGGGCTGAGGCATACCGCCACCCAGGTAGCTGCCTCCGAGCGCGGCGCCGATGTCGAAATCGCCGTGCGGCGAGCCGTTTTCGCTGTTGTCGAAAGAGCCACTCGCGCCCAAGAGCAGGAAGTCGCTGTCGCTCGTGGTGAGGAGGGCAGTGGCGACGTCAGCCCCGGTCGGAATGTTGAAGAGGAAGCCGGTAATGTATCCGATCGTCGCGCTGTCGTTGTTCAGGATGATGTCCACCGTACCAGTCGTGCTGCTCGTCGGCGTGTAGTCGAACGAGCCGCTGAACGTGCCGAGGGACCCGGTCCCGCCGATGGCGATGGGTACGGCACCTGCGATCGACGGAGCAAGCATCAGGGCCGCCATTCCGGCTGCGAGGAATAACCTCTTGCTCATGCTCTGTTTCCTTAATGTGTTGATCGTGATGTCACGATCGGGTGTCTCAGTCACGCGGCCTTTACCCGCACCGGCATGCGACAACATGGCTGCCGCATAGTTGTGCAAGGGAGACGCCAACTTCGCATACCTTCTTGGCCCTGAGAGCGCTGGCCGTTCCAACACCCTTAGGAAAAAGCACTTGGAGAAATGAGGCCATTCAACCTTCCGGCCGGATCGGGTGCGGGGGCTTCCGTGCGGCTGTAAGGTTCCCGATAAAGTGTAATGTAAATCCTACCAGCAGCAGGAGTTACGGCCATTCGAGTGCAGTGCGAACAGCCTGTAACACCGCGACCCAGGCGGTACCCACAGGGTCGATGAGCTCGAAGTGCCCGACGCCTTCCACGACCTCCAGATCGACCTTGTCTCCGGCCTTCGCCGCGGCCGCCTGGTACGCGCGCGCGAGCTCGTTCGGTACGAGCGAGTCGAGGACTCCGCACACGAGCCGCTGCGGGACGCCGAGCGGGAGGAGCTCGATCGGCGACGACTGCGCCAGGCGGTCGCTCCGGTCGGCCGGCGCTCCCTGGAGAAGGCGAGGCACGGCGTCGCCGCAGACTCGGCCCTCAGCCGCGGCGCGGAGGTCGGGAATGCCGGCAAGCGCGACCACGCCCCGAAGCGGCAGCGGATCGGGTCTCCAGAGCGCCGAGCCCTTCTGGAGCTTGTGCCGCGCGCCGAGCCAGAGCGCGAGGTGACCGCCGGCCGAGTGGCCGACGGCCACGACGCGGGCGAGATCGAGACGGTGCGCCGCCGCCACGTCGCGAAGCCGGTCCGCCCCGCGGCCCACGTCGGCCAGCGTCCCTGGCCAGCCGCCTCCGGGATCGCCGAGCCGCCGGTACTCGAGGCTCCAGGTCGCGAAGCCCTCTGCCGTGAGGGCGGCTGCGAGGCTGCGCAGCTGGTCGAGAGCCCACGGCGTCTCCCAGCAGCCGCCGTGGATCAGGATCGCGACCGGGTGCGGGCCCGCCCCGCTCGGAAGCCGCAGCTCGGCCAGCTGCTGCGGCGCCTCGCCGTACGCGACGACGTGATCGGCCGGCGGCTGAGGCAGCGCCGCGAGATCGGACGCACGCATCGGATGCGGCCGCGCGTCCTGGCTCATCGCGACGGCCGCCGCCAGGACAGCCAACGGCGCGAGCCGCAGCCAGTGTGCACGGGCTCGCAACTCACGTGACCTTCGCACGCGCGCGGTGCTGCGGGCGAGCCCACTCGCGCTCGGCCATCACGGTCCGAAGCGCGGCGACCGCGTCCCAGACGTCGACGAAGCGCAGGTAGGCCGGCGCGAGGCCGAAGCGCAGCAGGTCGGGGGCGCGGAAGTCGCCGATCACGCCGCGCGCGATCAGCGCCTGCACGATCGCGTAGCCCTCGGGATGGCGCAACGAGACCTGGCTGCCGCGTCTCTCCGCCGCGCGCGGCGAGGCCAGCGACAGGCCGAGCCCGGCGCACTCCTGCTCGACGAGGCGGATGAACAGGTCGGTGAGCGCGACCGACTTCCTGCGCAGGCGCGCGACGCCGCCGCGCTCGATCGTCTCGACGCCGCACTCGAATGCCGCCAGGCTCAGGATGGCCGGCGTACCGCTGGCGAGCCGCGCGATGCCCGGCGCCGGACGGTAGCGAACGTCGAAGGCGAACGGCTCGGCGTGGCCCATCCAGCCGGCGAGCGGCGTGGCGAAGGCGTCCTGGTGGCGGCGCGCGACGAAGGCGTAGGCGGGCGCCCCCGGCCCGCCGTTCAGGTACTTGTAGCCGCACCCCACGGCGAGGTCCACGCCCGAGCCGTCGAGGCCGATCGCCATGGCCCCGGCGCTGTGCGAGAGGTCGACGAGCGCGAGCGCGCCCTTCGCGTGCGCGGCCTCGGTCCACGCCGTGATGTCGTGGATCTCGCCGGTGCGGAAGTCGACCTGCGTCAGCATCAGCACGGCCACGCGCTCGTCGAGCGCGGCTTCGAGCCCGGCGCGCGGCACGAGCCGCAGCTCGACACCCTCGACGAGAGACGCGAGGCCCTGCGCGACGTAGAGGTCGCTCGGGAAGTTCTCCGCCTCGGATAGGATCACGCGTCGCCCCGGCCGCAGCCGCAGCGCGCCCGCCAGCAGCTTGAACAGGTTGACGGAGGTCGAGTCCGCGACGGCGATCTCGTCCGGCGCGGCGCCCACGAGGCCCGCGATCCGCGCGGCCACGCGCGCGGGCAGGTCGATCCAGCCACTCTCGTTCCAGCTCCGGATCAGCCGCTCGCCCCATTCGCGCTCCACGACCTCGCGCAGGCGCGCGGCGGTGGCGCGCGGCAGCGCGCCGAGCGAGTTGCCGTCCAGGTAGACGACGCCGGGCGGCAGCACGAACTCCTCGCGCAGGAACGCGAGCTCGTCCGCGGCGTCCGCGGCGAGCGCGGCCTCGCGCGTGAGCGGGGCTTCCGGCATGGGGCGATATTATTCCGCGGCATGGGGATTCGGGCGTTCGCGGCGCGCCGCGCCAGGGGCCGGCTCGAGGCCTTCGTCTACACACCGGAGCGGCTCGGCCCGCACGACGTCGAGCTTCGCATCTCTCACTGCGGGATCTGCCACAGCGACGTCCACCTCGTCGACGGCGACTGGGGCGTCGGGGAGTACCCGATGGTGCCCGGCCACGAGATCGTGGGCACGGTGACGGCGCGCGGAGCCCGCGTCCGCCAGCTCGAGCCCGGCCAGCGTGTCGGCGTCGGCTGGCAGAGCGGGGCGTGTCTCGAGTGCGACGCCTGCGTGCGGGGCGAGGAGAACCTCTGCCCGGACGAGGCCGCGACGTGCGTCGGCCGCCACGGCGGCTTCGCGGAGCGGATCCGCCTCGACGCGCGTTTCGCCTTCCCGATCCCGGAGACGCTCGCCTCGGAGCACGCGGCGCCGCTGCTGTGCGGCGGGGTGACCGTCTACGCACCGCTCCGCCGCCACGTGCGTCCCGGGATGAGCGTCGGGGTCATCGGGATCGGCGGGCTCGGCCACCTGGCGCTGCAGTTCGCGCGCGCGATGGGCTGCGAGGTGACGGCGCTCTCCGCGAGCGCCGACAAGGAGACCGAGGCTCACGCGTTTGGCGCGCACCGTTTCGTGCTCACGCGCGGCTCGCGGGGGCTGCGCTCGGCGGCGGGCACGCTCGACTTCCTGCTCTCGACGGTGTTCACGCGGCTCGACGTCGCGCCGCTGCTCGACACGCTGCGTCCGAACGGCGTGCTCTGCTTCGTGGGCGTGCCGGAGGCGCCGCTGCGGCTCGACGTCGGCTCGATGCTCGGCCGGCAGCTCGGCGTCGCGACGAGCGCGATCGGCGGGCGCGCCGTGATCCGCGAGATGCTGGATTTTGCCGCGCGGCACGGCACCCTGCCGAAGGTGCAGCTGCTGCCGCTCGCGCAGGCGAACGCCGCGCTCGCCCAGGTGAGGAAGGGGCGCGCGCGCTACCGGGTCGTCCTGGCCGTGCCGCAGTGATAACCTTCCGCTAAGCAAGGAGTCGAAACGCGCATGGCCGAAGATCGCGATGCTCTAGGCGTGTCGAGACGCAGCTTCGTCGCCGTTGCCGCGGCGGCCCTCGGGGGCGCGGCCTACGCCGGGGCCAGCACGCCGCAGGCACCGGCCGCACAGCCGCCGGCCCCCACGGGCCCCCTCACGCTGCCGCCCCTGCCGTGGGGCGAGAGCGACCTCGCGCCGAACCTCTCGCAGGAGACGATCTCGCTCCACTACGGCAAGCACCACAAGGCCTACGTCGACAACGCCAACCGCCTGCTGGCGAACGCGCCCGACCTCGCGAAGCTGCCGCTCGAGGAGATCGTGAAGGCGACGGCGGGCCAGGCCGACAAGAAGGGTCTCTTCAACAACACGGCGCAGATCTGGAACCACACCTTCTACTGGAAGAGCCTCCACCCCAAGGGCGGCGGGCAGCCGACCGGCAAGCTGCTCGCGATGGTCCAGTCCGATTTCGGCGACTTCGCGAAGTTCAAGGAAGAGCTCGCGAAGGCCGCGGTGACGCAGTTCGGCAGCGGCTGGGCGTGGGTCGTGGTCGACGGCGGCAAGCTCAAGGTCGAGCAGACGCCCAACGCCGAGAACCCGCTCTCGAGCCCCGGCAAGAAGCCGCTCCTGACGATCGACGTCTGGGAGCACGCGTACTACGTCGACTACCGCAACCGCCGTCCGGACTACGTGAACGCGGTGCTCGACAAGCTGATCAACTGGGAGTTCGCGAACCAGAACCTCGGCTAGCCGCGATTCAGCTCGGAGCCTCCGAGTCCTTGCGGTTCGCGGCCCACCAGACGTAGACGCACAGGCCCGCGAACAGCGCCAGCGCCACCGTCTGCGATACGGCCTCGTCGCCGTAGAACGGGCTCCGCAGCCAGTCTTCGCTGAAGCCGGGAATGAGGCGGAGCGACGCGCCGAAGACGCCGCCGAGCGCGCCGCCCGCCATCAGCCCGGAGGCGACCACGATGCCGCGCTCCCGGATCGACGCTCCTTTGGTCTCGGCCCGCTTGTTCAGGAAGTGCACGAGGAAGCCGCCCACGAGCGCCGGTGTGTTGAGCTCGAGCGGCAGGTACATGCCGAGCGCGAAGATCAGGGCCGGCACGCCGAGCATCTCCATGATCACCGCGAGCACGGCGCCCGCGCCGAACAGGATGTAGGCGACGGGCTGCTGGCTCAGGAATCCCTCGACGAGCGACTTCATGATCGAGGCCTGCGGCGCCGGCAGCACCACGCGCATGTCGCCTGGCGCCGCCTCGCCGAACTGGAAGGCGCGCGAGAGCATGGCGATCGTCAGCGCCGCGGCCGCCGCCGCCACGAAGCAGCCCAGGAACTTGGTCCACTGCTGCTCGCGCGGCGTCGAGCCGAGCCAGTAGCCGGTCTTGAGGTCGGTCACGAACTGCCCCGACACGGCGAGCGCGGTAGCGACGACGCCGGCGAGCGCCATCACGAAGAACATCCCGCTCGGCCCCGACACCCCGAAGCGCAGCAGCACCACCGACGACACGATCACGGTGAGCATCGTCATGCCCGAGATCGGGTTGCGCGCGGTGATCGCGATCGCGTTGGCGGCGACCGAGGTGAAGAAGAAGGAGAAGACCAGCGTCAGCGCGAGCCCCACCAGCACGACGCTGAGCCGCTGGCCGAGCGTCCCGAAGAAGACGCCGGCCGCGAGCGTCGAGACGAGCGTCCCGGCGAGGATCGTCACGACCCCGAGATCGCGGTCCGTACGCTCTGTCGCGTGCGCCTCGCCCGCCCGGAAGGTACGCGCCGCGACCGAGAAGGAGGACGCGATGATGCGCAGCGACTTGATCACGCCGAAGATGCCCGCGGTCGCGATCGCGCCCACGCCCACGAAGCGGACGTAGCCGCGGAAGATCTGGGCGGCGGACATCTTGGCGATCGGGACCACAGCGGGGTAGACGACGGCATCCGCGGGCAGATGCTGTCCGATCATCCAGATGAGCGGCACCAGCACCAGGTTCGACAGGAAGCCGCCGGCGCAGAGGATCAGCGACGAGCGTAGCCCCATCACGTAGCCGAGCCCGAGGATGAAGGCGACGGCGTCGAACGAGAGCGCCACCTTCGCGCGCTCGGCGAGCGCCTTCACCGACGGCACGAACTGCAGGTCCACGAACTCGTGCCACAGGTGGAAGGTCGTGGCGAGGAAGTCGTAGACGCCCGCGATGCCAGTCGCCTGCAGCAGCAGCCGAGCCTGCGAGCCGCCCTTCTCGCCCGTGATCAGCACCTCGGTGATCGCCGTCGCCTCGGGGTAGGGGAAGCGGCCGTGCGTCTCGCGCACGAAGTAGCGGCGCAGCGGGATCAGGAACAGCGCGCCCAGGCTGGCGCCGGCCACGCCGATGAAGATCGTCTGGGCCGGGTGCGGGTCGAGCTTCAGGCTGTAGAGCGCAGGCAGCGTGAAGATCGCGCCGGCTGCGACGCCGCCGGCCACGCCGCCCACGCCGGTGATGATCACGTTCTCGAGCAGGCTCGAGCGGCGCGCGTAGACGCGGGCGAGGCCGATCGCGAGGATCGAGATCGGGATCGCCGCCTCCATCACCTGCCCGACCTTGAGCCCCGAGTACGCGGACGCCAC